>Ga0182021_10003090_pt1 | contig 19551 bp, 14 predicted proteins | sample 612E3MmetaG_FD_120493 | JGI IMG/M metagenome (GOLD analysis project Ga0182021, IMG submission 120493) | Permafrost microbial communities from Stordalen Mire, Sweden - 612E3M metaG (Illumina Assembly) | ecosystem: Environmental > Terrestrial > Soil > Wetlands > Permafrost | place: Sweden... | reverse complement strand
GGTTATAATGCTTCAGATCCCAGTTGAAGGCAATAGAGTCGAGTGCCTTGTAGCTCCCGAGGTAGGGATTTGTCTGGACCAGCATTTCGTTCGAACCTGTTGTGATGCTCAGCCCGAAACCGGTTCTAATTGAATACCGCCCGAAATGGAAGGTCCCTTCGGCCCCGAAATTATTCACATATTTATCCCCGTTCAGGGTATTGAACATCCATTCGGGAGTATAATAAAGCCCTGCGCTGATGTTCCATTTTTTCGATGGCCTGTTTCTCTTCTCACCGGGCATATTTTTCGCTTCTGCCTGTATCGAAGTATATCCGTGGGCCTGTTCTGGTATAATCAGTGGCTTATTGCTGACCGCAGAATCAGTGTTTGCGGTTTTCTTCTGCTCCGTGCCATGATGCAGGTTTGTATCCTGTTGAATGACAGCCATGGGAGGAAGTGTTTCATTTTTTATGCCCTGGGATTGAGGATTTGTTTCGCTTCCTGTAACTGCGGAAGGCGGAGGTGTTCCGGCATTGAGGATCGATGCTGTATTCGGAGGTGTTCCGGCTTTCAAAACGCCGGATCGTGTATTATTATCATTACCAGTAACTGCGGAAGGCGGATTGCTGTTCCCTGGGATACCTTGAAGTCTCTGGCCGCCAGCTCTTCCTGATTTAGCCGGGACAGAAGCAATGGCCTGGGTTCTCGTTGCGGTTGTCCCTGACATCGGGGCATTGATTTGGGTTGAAGTTTTCGCGGAGGCAGGCGTCTCGATTTTGGATAATGCTTTTGCTGATGCGGGGGCCTGGGTTTCATCAGGAATTATTTTATGTTTATTCCCTGGAACTCCTTCAAATATTTGTAAAAGCATAAAGACACCCGCCGAGACGAGGACAAGTGCACCGCCTATGACCCACCATTTCAGGGATGCCCGTTTAGCCGTTTCTCCGGCAGCTTCATGCATTAAGGCCGAGCGGGAATCATCCGAAGGCATGACCTTATGATCCGCCAACCCACTGCGGAAAAGATCATCTACGGGATGTGACTGTTTGCTCATAATTTACTTTATTTTGATATTCGAAGAGGCGTTTCTTCAAAAAAGACCTTGCTTTAAACAATTGTGATTTGGATGTGTTTTCGGAACAATTCAGGAGTTCTGCAATCTCTTTATGTGAATAATTTTCCATCACATACAGGTTGAAAACCAGACGGTATCCCGCAGGAAGTTCACAGATCATTTCCATCAGTTGATCCTTTGTAAGATCCGGCGAGCTGAAGTTCTTATCTTCTTCATTTTCATCTTCAGTCCTTTCCGAATTCAGGGCATTATCCAGACCGGTAAACATCTTTTCCTTTCCATGATCCCGGATATGGTTTAGTGCTGTATTGACCATTATCCTGCGCATCCATGCTTCAAGACTTCCTGTTTTTTTCTCCTCGAATCCTTCTATGGTCCTGATAATTTTCATAAAGCCATCATGTAACACATCCTCCGCATCCTGGCGGTTTCCTAAATACCTGAGGCAAACAGCAAACAACCAGGGAGCATGGCGATCATACAAAACGCCAATGTCAGCCTGATTAATGTTCTTTGCCTCAGTCTTCTTCCGCGAAAAAATCATCCTTTTAATATAACCCGGAAAATATAAATGGTTGCCTGGGAGCGGGCAAACGTTGAAGGTTAAAGGACAAGAATCTGGGTTTCCTTTTTCTGTTTTTGCAGTCTGACCTTCAGCAAAAGTAAATCTTTGCAACCTGAGCTGTAACGGAATATGAACCTGCTTCCGTTGATCCCGGATTCGTGGATCACCTTTCCTGCCAGGTTGCTTACCGATAAATGCCCGATGATGTGTTTCGAAGTGAACTCCAGTGAATAATCAGCTGATTTTTCAATGTCAATAACCGGGGTCTTCTCAAGGGAGTCGAGGTCAATCCTGATAATGTTCAATTTCTTTACCGGCACTCTGTTGTTCCTTTCCTTGGAACAATGATACATCATGCAAAAGTACGATAAATGTCTTTAATTCCCCCTGAAATTTTCATGGTATTGTAGAGATCAGAATTCAGCATTCTTGGGAGTTCTTGGGAAGGGGATGACATCACGGATATTCGCCATTCCTGTCACGAAAAGGATGAAGCGTTCGAAACCCAGCCCGAAGCCCGAGTGGGGGGCAGTGCCGAACCGGCGGGTGTCGAGGTACCACCAGATATCTTTCTCAGGTATGCTGAGTTCATGGATGCGCCGGCTCAGGGCTTCGGAATTTTCTTCGCGCTGGGAGCCACCGATGATCTCACCGATCTTCGGGAAAAGGACATCCATGCCACGGACAGTTTTCCCATCCGCGTTCTGTTTCATATAGAATGCTTTGATCTCCCTGGGGTAATCGGTCAGGATAACCGGCTTGCCGAAATGTTTCTCAACAAGGTACCTTTCATGTTCGGCCTGGAGGTCGGAACCCCAGGAGACAGGGTATTCCCATTGCTGGCCGGAAGCTGTGAGTATTTCCATCGCCCGGGTATACGTGAGGCGTTCAAATTTGCTTCCGGTGATATCTCTGAGCCTGGCTATGAGTTCAGTATCGTACATTTTATTCAGGAATTCCAGGTCATCGGGGCAATGATCAAGGGCATAGCGGATGAGGTATTTCAGAAAATCCTCCGCCAGGTCCATATTGTCATGAATATCGTAAAAAGCCATCTCGGGTTCAACCATCCAGAATTCAGCGAGATGCCGAGGTGTATTGGAATTCTCGGCCCTGAAAGTCGGTCCGAAGGTATAAACAAGCGATAATGCCATTGCTCCGAGTTCTGCTTCAAGCTGCCCGGAGACAGTAAGTTTCGTTTCTTTTCCGAAGAAATCCTGGGCAAAATCAACCTGGCCGTCTTCCTTCAAAGGAGGATTTTTCGCATCAAGGACCGAAACGCGAAACAAAGCACCTGCACCTTCGGCATCGGAACCGGTGATTATAGGTGTATGGAGGTAATAAAACCCGTTATCATTAAAATATTTGTGGATGGCATACGCCATGGCATGACGGATCCGGAGGACAGCCCCAAAGGTGTTTGTACGTGGTCTCAGATGAGCGATCTCCCGCAAGAATTCAAGGGAGTGCCCTTTCTTCTGAAGAGGATAGGTCTCCGGATCAGCAGTGCCGTAGACTTCGATTTCCTTTCCCTGGATCTCGACTGTCTGTCCCTGTCCCCTGGATTCGACAAGTATGCCTTTCACTGCGATGCAGGCGCCGGTGGTAACGGGCTTTAGTAACTCCTCGCTGAAACCTGACATCTCAATGACGATCTGTATATTATGGATGATACTGCCGTCATTCAGGGCAATGAAGTTCACGTTCTTGTTGCCGCGGCGGGTACGCACCCAGCCTTTCACCAGTACTTCCTTCCCGAATTCATTTGATTTCAGCAGATCGCAAACCTTGTCCCTTCGCAGATGTTCCATTGCATCAATTTTTTTGCAAATGTAAGGGTTTCACCGGTGTTAAGAAAATTTGTCGTAGAGGATTGGTTTGAAATATCCGCTCATCGTGCTAACGGAAATTTGCTAAAAATCATCGGTCTTCACCTAAAATCCAAAAACTCGCTTTGCTTTGCAAAGCTCAGACAGTTTGGATTTTTTAACGGTTCAGACCTCGATTTTCTTTACGCAAATTTCCTAAGGCACTCAAAGCGGATATTTCAAACAACCATCACCTGCAGCAAATTTTCGTCAGCGCAAGCAGTGAAATCACCATGAAAATCTTCCTGTGAAACAATTAGCAGGGACCGGAAATATTTTTATCTTTGGAACTCCCAAACAAAACCAAACACCCCAATATGAAGATACCTAAATCTCTTTATAACTGGTTGAGCATTACCGGTATTATTCTTGTCGTCAACAGCCTTTTGCTGATGTTCATAGTGCTGATCCTCTCATTGCTATCGAGGGACACCAATACTTACCTGGGTGTATACCTGTATATTGTCCTCCCGGCATTTTTCATCCTGGGACTGATCCTGATCCCTATAGGCATGCTGATTGCTTTCCGCCGGAAATACGAAGAAATTGACCCTACGCTCCGGTGGCCCGTCCTGAACATGAATATCAGGAAACAAAGGAATAACGTAATCAGGATATCACTGATCACGTTTATTCTTTTAATGGTATCTGCTGTAGGAAGTTACCAGGCTTTTCATTACACTGAATCCGTTGATTTCTGCGGAAGGCTTTGCCACAAGGTGATGAACCCGGAGTATACAACATACCAGCATTCACCCCATGCCCGTGTGACATGCGTGGAATGCCATGTCGGACAAGGAGCCAGCTGGTATGTCAAATCGAAGCTGTCAGGGATGTACCAGGTATATGCCACCGTGCTTAACAAGTATCCAAAACCTATCACGACTCCTATTGCAAACCTGCGCCCCGCAAGGGAAACATGCGAGCGTTGCCACTGGCCCCAGAAATTCTATTCCAGGAATTTAAGGATACAGCAGGGCTACCTGACCAATAAACAAAATACCGAATGGAACATTTCGATGGTCATGAAGATAGGCCCCCAACAAAGCGCACTGGGACTTACCGAAGGCATCCACTGGCATATCAACCAAAACTTCAGGATCGAATATATTGCCAGCACAAAGGACCGGGAAACCATCCCCTGGGTCAGGTATACCAATCTGAAGACGGGAGAAGTCAGGATCTTTGAAGACGAGGAAAACAAGCTCTCCGGGAAAGCCATCGATTCACTGCCCAAACGCGTCATGGACTGTATGGATTGCCATAACCGTCCGTCACACCTGTACCGTTCGGCTCCCTTCTATGTTGACAATGCCATGGTGGCTGGCACTGTTCCCAAGGATATTCCATATATTAAAAAAGCTGCCATGGAAGCCCTGAAGAATCCTTTTACTAATGAGGATACGGCCATGATGCAAATCAGGGATATCATTCTGAAATTTTATTCCGACAGTCTGGGCGATATCCTGAAATCAAGGCGCAAGGACATTGACAAGGCCATTGCTGCCATTCAGGAGGCATACAGCAATAATACCTTTCCCACCATGAAGATCGAGGCCTCATCTTATCTGAACCATATAGGCCACCTGGAGTCGAACGGATGTTTTCGCTGCCATTCCGACAAGCATAAATCGGCCGACAACAAGGTAATCAGCAAGGATTGCGACCTTTGTCATAATATCGTTGCTCAGGGCCCGACAGGAAATATTGCGTATTCACCCTTTGACAAGTCGATGACCTTTATCCATCCTGTTAATGTCAAGGATAACTGGAAGACCTATTTCTGTACTGAATGCCACCGGAAGTTATATGAATGATTGTGGGATGGCTTTTATCAGATCATTGAAAGTCCCGGACTTTATCAGAACCTTTTAATTCCTTTAAGGATATACCAGGTTGATTTCACCAGAATTGTACATTTGCAGCATTATTGCATGCAATGACTCCTCCTTTAAATATCACCCCTCTGAAATCCTGGCTTCCGTTCGATGTGCCTCCGCTGATAGTGTCAGGCCCATGCAGCGCGGAAAGTGAGAAGCAGGTTTGCCTGACCGCGGAAGCTCTCGTGAAGATCCCTCAAGTGAAAGTTTTCCGTGCGGGCATCTGGAAACCCCGTACACGGCCTGGTTCCTTTGAAGGAGTTGGTAAAAAAGGACTGAGATGGCTGCAGAAAGTAAAGCAGGAAACCGGACTTTTAACTACCGTGGAAGTGGCCCAGCCGAAACATGTTCAGGAGGCCCTGGAATATGGTATAGATATCCTCTGGATCGGTGCGCGGACTGTTGTGAATCCTTTTTCAGTCCAGGAAATAGGAGAAGCCCTTCAGGGACATGACATTCCCCTGATGATAAAAAATCCACTGAATCCGGATCTGAAGACCTGGGCAGGAGCAATAGAACGGTTAAACCAAATGGGTATCAGAAAACTCATGGCTGTACACCGCGGATTTTCATTCTTCAACCGCAGTCCTTATAGGAATGCCCCCATGTGGGAAATTCCAATTGAGCTGATGTGTCTTTACCCTGGACTACCTGTTTTAAATGACCCCAGTCATATCTGCGGGAATCCTGAGCTCATCCTTCCAACAGCACAAAAAGCTCTGGACCTTGAGATGACAGGGTTGATGGTCGAAACACATTACCGCCCCGGGGAAGCTATGACCGACAAACGCCAGCAGATCACCCCTGAAGAACTTGGAAGGATCCTGAAAAACCTTATCATCCGACAGGAAACAGGCTCATCTGCATTCCGGAATAAACTTGAAGAACTTCGTTCGGAGATTGACAAGCTCGATGAGGAACTGATTGATATTCTTGCGCGGCGAATGAGCGTTGTGGAAGAAATAGGGCATTACAAGAAAGCCAACCGTATCACCATCCTCCAGCTGAAACGCTGGAACCAGATCATCCGCGACAGGGTCGAGAACGGAATCCGCCTAGGCCTTGACCGCGGGTTTATCCTCAAACTTCTTGAAGCAATCCACGATGAGTCCATCCAGAAGCAGACAGATGTGATGAACCGCCGGAACGGAAATAAAACAGGATGAACATGACGGGTCACGGGAACCCGGATTTATAATACAGCCGGGTCCAGGCAAGCCTTTCTAATGAACAACCACCAGCTTTTTAACTGCCGTGTTCCCGAAACCAGCCTGGATCCGGTAGAAATAAATCCCGGAAGGCAGGGTGGCAACTGAAAAATTCACATTTCCTTCATTGGCCGAAAGGGGGATTTCCCTCAGCATGATACCACGTGAATCGAGAAGCTGAAACCAGCCGTGATCACTGCTATTCGGTGAACCGGAGGGTCCGTTGTCAACCGGGAACTGATAACTTACATTAACCGCATTGGAGGAAGGATTTGGTTTCGGATCTGAGATGAAACCAAGGATTTGTCCCGTTGGATCAACACCATTATAATTCATATCGACTATCGATACTTTAAAGTCATCGAAATACAAGCCGTCACCGATGATACCGTTTCCATCGGCATGAATATAGAATTTTGTGAGCAATGATTTTCCCGAGGTATTCTGCAAAACCACCCTGTCCTGGGAAAAGGACCAAAGGCTGCCGTCATAAACGGGATTCGGAAAATCCTGGTTTACGGAACCATTGTTGGTGTAACGCGTACCCTGCACTGTATAAGTGGCACCGTTATCGAGGGAAGTGGAGAATTCCACGTAGTCGAAGCTTTTTTCAATATTATATTTAACCCAATATTCGATAACCGCAACCGGGGATGTTTGCAGGGCGAGGCTGTTTTTCAGGGTTATAGGGTAGCTTCCGTTGTTGTTATAATATCCATTGGGGGAATCGGTAATGGATGAAGGCGCCGAATGATACTTTTTACTGGTGACATTCCATTTGGGTGACGTCCATTTGTTCATGTTGTTGCAGCTGTCGTTGACCAGGACGAGTGGCCATCCGAAGTATTTTGTAATCGTATCATTGGAAACATGCATACCATCATTGATCTGGAAAAGAAACCGGTATGGCTGCCCGATCTGGATCCCGCTGATCAGGGCATATTGTATGGAATCTGTATACAAGGTTAACCTGTCAGGATAATGAATAACTTTCGGGGAGCCGACACTGGTAAACAGCAGCGAATCGAGGGGTTTTACCGAAATGGTGAAATCGGTACTGTCCATCAAACCTATCCTCCTGAACTGAAATGGGAAATACCCGTTCCGCTTTGAGGTGATCACCGGGCCGATATCGATAATCTCTCCATATGGAAGTGTAAGATGGGCTGCCTGCAGATTGGAATACATGTTTTCTTCGGCCAGGGAGATTATCCTGGATACGGGAGGCCAGAACCCATCTGACTGGTTACCCGTTTCAGTAGTAAAACTCATGCATTTGGGCTTGGTGGTCTGTTCCCCGTATTGCCAATCCGAGGCATCCCCGTTGGTGTTATACAGGACATGCCCGGGTGTGCCGGAGACATAACCGTTCTTGACCAGCATATGGTCGGTAAATGTTGTTTCTGTCACGCTGTCGGGAGTCAGCTGCGTGATATAACACCAGGGATACATTGTTTCATCGGCATAAGTATGATAATCATATGCAAATTTGAAGCGGGTGCTGTCACAAAAGTCCCGGACGTCCTGGGTTTCGGCTTCAGAGAAAGGAGAAGGGCCCCGGTAGGTTTCATCCCCGGGATTCGGTGATGAGCCCTGGTCGTCGTAACCCCATTCATAACCGTAATTTCTGTTCAGGTCGACTCCGAACGTTCCTCCACCGTTATCCCTCATGTTTTTGCGCCACATCCCACCGCCACCCGGATTGGTCTGGTAGTTATAGGTATACCCATCGGGGTTTTCGAGGGGGATAAAGTACAGCTCCAGGTTGTCGACAAGATATTTGACCTCCGGGTCCGTACCGTAATTCTCGAGGAGGTACCACATGAAAAACATCAGCTGCTGCATGCCCATTGGTTCCCGGGCATGAATGAGGGAATTGTAAAATATCTTAGGCTTTCCGGTCGTTTGACCCGGATGGTTGGAGATCCTGACATAATAAACCTTGTTTCCTTCAACTGTCAGGGCAGTGCCCGCCTGTGCTTTCTGGGAGATGATGTTCGGATAGAAAAAGTACATGCTGTCGAGTTCATTCAGGACTTCGGCGGGAGTATAGTACCCTCCCATCGATCCCAGTTCGAAATGCTGGGGAACAGGGTATTCATAGGATTCAGTGCTTTTTGTCCGGATCCGCCGGTTGATCTCCCTGATTTCCCGTGCAGCTGTTTTATTGCGTTCTGAAATATAATTTGAATAATCTTCATGAAGAATATCAATTGTGAAACCGGCAGCTTTAATTTTATTTACTTCCCCGGATGAAAGAAAAGTATGCCAGATGCCATCCTTATAAATTCCGTCTTCGACGGCAATGCCAAGAGAAGCGATGGTTCTGATTTGTTCAGGCGCTGCATGGATCTTTACTTCCTGGTATGTCTGAGCCCTGAGTACTGCCGTTAGCATCAGCAGAGAGAAGAGGGAGAGTAATTGTTTCATGAATTTTTGCGCGTTACTGGTAAAACGGGGGATTTTGTTTAATCATGTTCCGGATAATGACAGGGTTAACTGAAAGGACTGCCGATAATAGCTTAAGGTTGTCTGTTCCAATATCAATTTTGATTGATTGTCCGGAAAAGAAAACGTTTCATGCCTTGTTCTATTGCAAAGATCGTAATTTTAGGGAAACATGAGGCCCTGTCTTTTGGGTCTTGATTTGAGATTCCGCTGCAGGCTGCGTCAAGTCAAAGATTATTCAAATGAAAAAATCACAAAAACCCTATCACTTTTTCTGAGATGAAGGATTAAGAAGAAAATAGAGTATTTTTGTTTCACATTAAATTAACAGATATGGCAGCTGGAATCAACAAAGCAATCTTAATCGGAAATCTTGGGAGGGATCCGGAGGTTCAGAGGTTTGACAATGGGGTAAAGAAAGCCACTTTCTCCCTGGCAACAACCGAAGTATATAAAGGCAAGGATGGAGAAAAAAATTCTCATACTGAATGGCATAATATTGTTCTGTGGAGAGGGCTCGCAGACGTCGCCGAAAATTATCTGAAAAAAGGCCAGACGGTGTATGTCGAAGGCCGTATCCGCAGAAGGGAATATGAAGACAAGGAAGGGCAGAAGAAGTTCATCTATGAGATCATTGCCGATGCTCTTCAGATGCTTGGAGGCGGAATGCGCCGTGAGGATAACGGGGCAACGCTGCCGAATGATTCCAAGGAAGAATCTTTCACACCCCCTACGCCGGAGGATGATCTGCCGTTTTAATTGTGAAGTTGTGATGTTGTGAAATTGTGAGTTAATGAAAAGATATTCGCCATTTCACAATTTCACTTCTCCCATTTTCCCAAAATGAAACACTTAGCTGTAGTCCTTCTTTTTGTGACGCTTGCGGCCTGCACATCCGACTTTACGCCGAAGCCAAGGGGGTATTTCAGGATTGATCTTCCGAATAAATCCTACCAGGTATTTGACACTTCATTCCCGTATACCTTCGAATACCCGGTGTATGCCAGGATCATCCCTGACAGCAGCCGTATGGTCGAACCCTACTGGATAAATATTGTGTACACTCCATACCACGCCCAGCTTCATTTCAGCTATAAGGTGATCAGTAATAATCTGAAACAATATCTGGAAGATTCAAGGACCCTGGTCAATAAGCATATTCCAAAAGCCAATGCGATCGAACAAAGGGAATATGTCAATGCTGAAAACAGGGTCTTTGGGCTGGTTTATGACATCAAAGGACCGGATGCAGCCTCAACGTATCAGTTTTACCTGACCGACAGTGTCTCAAAATTTGTCCGCGGAGCGCTCTACTTCAACCTGGTCCCGAACAACGACTCCCTGGAGCCTGTGATCGCTTACCTGAAAGAGGATATCCAGCACATGATCAACACCTTCAGGTGGAAAAAGCTGAAGAAGTGATATTGGCACGTTTCCCTTATTTCTCCGGTTACAGAAGTGCGGCAATTACGTAAACAGCGGGAATATCAGCAACATCATCGATAAAGCGATCAGCACCACAACTGCACTCCATCCTATGATATTGTTCATCCGTTTGTTTACATACTTTCCCATGATCTTCTTTTTGTTAACAATCAGCATCATACAGATCAGCACCACAGGCAGCAGCATGCCATTGAGTACCTGGGACCAGATTGAAATACCTATCAGGGGAGCATTTGGCATCAGAATGATGATGACAGCCAGCAGAATGATCAGGGTATAAAGGAAATAAAACTCCGGAGCTTCCTTCCATTTTTTATCGATACCTGCCTCAAATCCGAAAGCTTCGCAAACATAGAAGGCTGTCGCAATAGGAAGAATAGTTGCTGAAAATATGGAGGCAATGAAAAGTCCGAATGCAAACAGTGACTGAGCCAGCTTCCCGGCCAGGGGTTGAAGTGCAAGGGCTGCATCCTTGGCCTCAGTAATACCGATGCCTTTCACATGAAGCGTCGAAGCGCAGGCTACAATAATGAAAAAAGCTACGACCACCGTTGCTATACATCCGATCACAATATCAAGAAGGGTATAGCCGTAATCCTTGATCTTTAATCCTTTCTCGATGACCGCGGATTGCATGTAGAACTGCATCCAGGGTGCGATAGTTGTTCCGATTATACCTATCACCATAGCTATCGATTTGGTATTCATGTCAACGCTGGGATGGGTGATTGAATGCCCGATCTCGGACCAGTGCGGTTTCCCAAGAAGGGCTGAAACGATATATACGAGAAGTGAAGCACTGAAGATAAGAAAGATCTTTTCGGCAACTGAATAACTTCCCTTGACGACGAGAATCCAGACTATAATTGCCACGACCGGAACGGAAATGTATTTGGATATCCCGAATATTTCCATTGATCCGGCCACACCGGCAAATTCAGTGGTCGTATTTCCGATATCCGCAATCAGTAATCCGATGAAAATAAAAAACGTGACCTTAATCCCGGCATTTTCACGTATCAGGTCGGCCAGGCCTTTGCCTGTGACTATACCCATACGGGCATTCATTTCCTGGATCACGATCAGCACAATGAATGCAGGGATAAGCGTCCAGATAAGCTGGTAGCCATAAGTAGCGCCGGCCACCGAATATGTGGTGATGCCGCCGGCATCGTTATCGACGCTGCCGGTGATTATCCCCGGACCAAGGATGGCAAGGAAAATGAGAAAGCGTTTCCACCAGGAACGACGAATATTGATTGCCATGGTTCTCCGGGTTTATTTTGTTTTACGTTTATCAAGCAGGTCTTCAACAATGTCTTCGATCACAACGACTCCTTCCAGCTCCTGGGAACGGTTGATCACCGGGACGGCCAGCAGATTGTATTTCGAAACGATCTCGGCAAGGGAGTCAATATCATCATTGTCGTAAACCGTGACAGGGTCCCGTTTCATCACTTGTCCCAGGGTGAGTGCCGGGTCACTGACTGCTAGTTCTCCAAGCGAGATGGAAGAGATGAACCTGTCTTTTTTATCCACAATAAAAATCGAATAAATGTAAGAGGGCTCAGGTTTTTCCTTTCTTAATGCAGCGAAAGTCTCATCCACGGTAAGGTCCGCACTGAAAGTCATATAATCGGTGGTCATGATGGAACCCACGACTTTGTCGGGATATTCGAGGAGTTCCCGAACTTCCTTGGAGCTTTCATCTTCCATCTCGTTGAGAAGTTCCTCGACTTTCCTTACTCCGAGTTCATCCATGATATCAGCCACCTCATCGGCGGGCATCTTTTCAAGGACATCTGCGGCTTTCTCTTTTGGAAGGCTTTCCACGATGTGGGCCTGAACTTCAGGTTCGAGTTCCTCGAGCACATCCGCAGCTTTTTCTTCATCAAGGGTCGAGAAAACATAGGTACGGGAAGCCTTGTCAAGGTCTTCAATAATATCGGCAAGGTCGGATGGATGCAGGGTATGAAGTTTTGAGGATGCTTTTGAAAGCTTTATACTGGAGTTGGAGAAATCCACCGCTTCGATGTCATCCCAGAGTATCATCCTGGAAGGCAGGTTCAATCCGAAGCTTTCTACAAACCGGTTGATCGGATTAAGCACCCCCAAACGCCTCAGGAGTCCTTCGATCCCCACATCCACAGCCAGGGTATAGGTCCCTGACGGGATCATGACCATCCTGATATCATTCACCCTTACCAGCTTTCTTCCCTCCAGGTCGACAATCTGTTTATCGAGGATGTTTTCTTTAAGCCAGAGGCAATTCTGGATGTTGTCGGTATTGAGTTCTTTCAGTTCCCTGCATATAAGCCGGAGTTTCCCTTTGTACTTCCTGAGCTCGAAGTTCTGAAATTCACAGGTTTTAAGATCTTTCCCCTGCCTTACGCTGATCGCAACAAGCCGCGGGCGCTGCGGTTCATGCGATTCAACACTCCAGGCACGCACATCGATCAGGAAATCATTGATCTTTCCGAGGGTTTCGCCCTCCGGGTTAAAAAATTTGCGGCCTGCAAACTGGCTGAAATAAAAGGTGGTTTGTGAAGTCATTTATGCATCCTCCATGTGTTAGCATAATCCGGAAGATGCACCTGCCCCGTGGCAGATGGGTCTTCCCGACTATGGGATGATTACTGAATTATATGTCGCCGGATAAGGGTCCATCAAAGTTTTTGTGTATGAGCTGCAAAGTTAAAACTTTCGATTTGACATCTGCAAAAAAAATTACCTGAAGTCATGGCGATTTCCCCGCTCACGCTAACGGAAATTTGCTAAAAATCTACATGAAATCCACAATTAAGTCATGGCGATTTCCCCGCTCACGCTAATGGAAATTTGCTAAAAATCTTCGGATGAATCCTGAAATGCATAAACTCGCATTGCTCCGCAATGCTCAGACAGTATGCATTTCTTAACGGATTCATCCTCGTTTTTTTTCACGCAAATTTCCTGAGGCGTTCGCATGGGAAATCACCATGACACCTTACTTCAATTGGATGTCAACATAATTTCCATGCAGCTAATCCTTATCTCAGGGCGGATAAAACCCTTCCCCTTGCTTTCCGATGCATCAGGAATTCCAGCGGGGTCCCCACCCGGCGAGGATTCCGTAAAAGCCAGGTGGAGAAGTGAGGTACGGATGTAATTCATAACATTAAAAAATATAATATGCCGTACCGAACGGCTGACCTGGCTTAGGAATCGAGCCGACGGTGGGTCGCCGGAATTCCGTAGCGAGGAAAGCAAGGGGAAGGGTGAATCTCCAAGAAGCAAATGCAGGGAAGGGCGAAGCCCTGAATTGTAAATGCAGGGATGGGCAAAGCCCGGAATTGCAAATTCAGAGAAGGGCGAAGCCCTGAATTGCAAATGCAGGGAAGGGCAAAGCCCGGAATTGCAAATTCAGGGAAGGGCGAAGCCCTGAATTGCAAATGCAGGGAAATGCGCAGACTTTCCGCGCAGATAAGTTATGCAACATTTTAATTCTTACTTTTGCCTCCGCCATCCGGAAAAATGAAGAAGATTATATCCCTTATGATCCTTTCATTGCTTTGTTCGGCCAGCTATCCGGCACGATCCGGGAATATTCCCAGCCTGAAAAAACAATATTCCGTCCATTCATACACTTCCGATAACGGTCTTCCGGTAAACAGTATCAGGGCGATCGCCCAGACTTCCGACGGATTTATCTGGCTGGCGACCGAGGTGGGTCTTGTTCGTTTCGACGGTATTAGTTTTTCCACTTTCGATCCGGTGAACACTACCGTCTTTTCTGACAGGGATGCATACAGCCTGCATATCTTCAGCGACAGTTCCATGGTGGCAGGGTTTTACCACGGTGATATCGTCAGCTATAAGAAACTACGGTTTTACAGGTTGTTTGACAAGGAACTGAACTGGATCAAATGTATCCTGTCTCTTGCCGATGATCCCGGAAGCGGTCTTTGGTTCGGTACTGACGGCATGGGGGTGGGTCATCTTGGTTACGACGGAAAAATGAGATTCCTTACCAATAAGGACGGCCTGCCCGACAACTTCATCCAGGCCCTTCTGACTGACGGGGACAGCTCCCTCTGGATCGGTACCCGTTCAGGCCTCTGCCATCTTTCTGACGGGAAAATAAAAGTTTATTCAACCAGGGATGGTCTTTCGCATAATGATATACATTCACTTTGTTTCGATAAGGAAGGATATCTCTGGATCGGCACAAACGGAGGCGGGATCAATATTTTCAGAGAGGGGAAGTTCAGCCGGTATAATCTCCCGGGAAGCTCTTTCAGCGAAATTATACTGACTCTTCTGAAAGATGATGGGGACGGCATTTGGATTGGCTCCAACAGCGGTCTTTACCGGATTGCGGGAGGGAATATTAGTGGAGTAAATTTATCCGAAGGCCTTTCCGGAAATATCATCACCTGCCTTTACCAGGACAGGGAACATACGGTATGGGCAGGAACAAACGGTTCAGGGCTGAACGCCTTTCACCCCAGATCTGTTGTAATGTATACCGAAGCTGAAGGTTTGTCGGATCATTCCATCGGGCCGCTATACAGGGGACCGGCCGGGAGCATTTTTGCAGGAACTTCAAAAGGAGCCGTGGACATGATCACTCCTGAAGGAATTACAAGACTTGAGAAAAAGATCGGGCTTCCAGCGCTTCCTGTTTCTTCCCTGGCCTATGACAGTTCGGGAATTCTCTGGATCGGCACGGCCGGGGCAGGATTATTCGGATTCAGTGCCGACAGGACCGTTCACATGACGACCCGTGAAGGGCTCGCATCGGATGTGATCAACGCAGTGTACCCGGGCAGAGACGGAAAAGTCTGGATAGGAGCGGGCAATTCCGGCATCAATGTCCTTAATAACGGGAAAGTTGACCTGATCAGCACCCATACCGGCCTGTCACATAACCAGGTTCTGTGTTTTCTTGAGGACCGTCAGGGAAGGATATGGGCCGGCACCAATGGGGGCGGCATCAACCTGATAGTTCCCGGCAGGATCACATGGATGAATACTGAGACGGGCTTGCCGGATAATGTGGTTCTTTCTTTGCTTGAGGATGAAGACGGAATGGTTTGGGCAGGCTGTGCCCATGGCGGCCTGGTGATGTTTTCCAATGACTCTTCATTTTTCTTTAACCTGCAGGACGGTCTTTATGCCGATGGTATCCTTCAAATCCTTGAAGACCACGAGGGCAGGTTCTGGATGTCATCAAATAAAGGAATTTTCTCAATCAGCAGGAATGACCTTATTGCTTATCATGATAACCGTAACGACTCACTGAATTGCATGGTTTTCGGTAAGCCGGAGGGACTGTTAACCCCGGAATGCAGCGGCAGGGTTTTCCCCGCAGGATGTATCGATTCCCGGGACCATCTGTGGATCCCGACACCCGGCGGCCTTGCTGAACTGGATGCCGGGACCATCTCTCCCCTTCCGGCCCGGCTTTCGTTATGCCTTACACGGGTGAAGGTCAACAACCAGGATGTGGATCAGTCTTCAACTTTGGTCCTGGACCCGGGAAACTTTGATTTTGAATTCGATTATACCTCACCTACATTTATCAACCCCGTGCAAATCCGTTTCAGATATATGCTTGCAGGCCTGGACAATCTCTGGACCGATGCAGGGACCAGGCGACAGGCATACTATACAAATATCCCGCCTGGGAAATATGAGTTCAGGGTGATGGTTGCGGGTCCAAACGGGAGATGGAGCCCGGCGCAGCGATTGTTCAGTATAAGGATAAGCCAGCATTTTTACAGATCCGCCTGGTTTATTCTTCTTTCATTAATTCTTTTAATTGTTGCCGGAGGGTTCATTGCTCTTTCCCTGATCCGCAGATCAGGAGAAAAAAGATGGACTTAACCAGCTCAGGAACAATCCCGCAAGTTCTCATTGGCAGTGTTCAGGTATTTTTCTATCAGCCTGGGAACGGGCAGTTTATGTATTTCTGAAAGACGGATATACCGGCCCAGTCCGGGAACAGGCTGTGATATTTCAATTTCAATAAAGCGGGCTGTAATCTTCTGATGGCTCAGCAGATGGGTCACTGGACCGCTCACTTGCCTGACCCTGATTGCCGTTCTGCCGAAATACTGTTTCCATCCCGGTGATCTCATCAGATTACCAAGTGATCGGGCTTTTGATGTTTCTATCAAGGGAAATTCATAAAGTCCTTTCCAGATATCATTTTCTGAACGTTTCCTGAAATAATAGCCCTTCGTCCCGGCGATCTGAACAACCAGGAAGTTTAAATACCTTGGCCGCAATTCCACGGATTGTTTTTTCCGTGGGAGCACACTGACTTTATCATGTTGTAAAGCATAACAGGTAGAATTGAAAATGCATGCGGGGCAAGCGGGGTTCCTGGGAATACAGTACATCGCCCCGAATTCGATCATAGCCTGGTTGAAGAGGCCACTGAAAGATGGGTGAGAGTCGGGTGCAGACTTTTGTGAATACCCGAATAACCGAATACCCGAATCATGACTTGCGAATTCACTGCGATCTTCTTCACTTTCTTCCATCAGCCTCATCAGTACATTAAAAATCTCTTTCTTCGTGGCAGCCTTATTGACTGGAGATTCTATTCCGAAATGCCTGGAAATAAAGCGGATGACATTCCCGTCCATGACAGGATGCAGAAGACCGAAACACACTGAGGCAATTGCAGAAGCAGTATAATCACCAACTCCCTTCAAGGCCCTGAGTTCTTCATATGTTCCCGGGAAATTCCCGCCATATTTTACAACTATCTCTTTTGCTGTTGTATGCAGGTTTCGGGCACGTGAATAATATCCAAGCCCCTGCCATGTTTTCAGCACATCATCTTCGTTGGCTGCAGCAAGGTCAGTAACGGAAGGGAAAGCTTCAACGAATTTATTGTAATACGGTACACCCTGATCAATGCGGGTTTGCTGCATGATGATTTCCGAAAGCCAGATCAAATAAGGATCCTTTGTCTGGCGAAAAGGGAAGTCCCGGGCATTATCAGCGTACCAATGTAAAAGTTTTTGAAGGAAAGCGTTCATCCGGAAAAAATACGTCACAAAGATAAAGCTTATGTATCTTTGTAAAGGTTTACATACTTAGCTGAAAGGATTTACGTTCGGTTTTCTCCACTATTCAAATCATTACAAATTATGAGACCTGGAAATTTTCAGTTTCGCGCTTTGAAGTTTTTAATGGCCATATCGTTTTTCACCGGATCCGGTTTCAGTTATGCTGATACCGGTTTAAAGGATACGCTGCAGCCGGGCAAAACCCATGGGAATTATCCTTCCTTTTACCAGGAGCACATCAGAGTGGACGGCAATCTTGCCGACTGGCCGTCAAAGATGTTTTATGACAATACGGAGGCAAGACTGTTATATGCGGTGGGGAATGATTCCACGAAATTATTTTTCTGTTTGCAGGTCCTGGAGCAATCGGAGCAGATGAACATAATTCATGAAGGTCTGACGATCAGGATTGAGCCCGGTGGCAGGAAAAAAGAAAGTGTTTTGATCCAATTTCCGTTTGGTCCTGCAAAACCCGTTGATCCTCCTTCCGCAGGGCCGGGCGATCACGTGGTGCAGCCCGGGGGAACCAATCCGCCCCCGCAGTCGGGCGATCGCCCGGCCCAGGCAAGTTACCAACAGAAAAACCACTTCCAGAACCAGGGAAAGCCGAGGATGAGGCCAAAGCCAAAAAGCTTCTCGGCAGGCGTTAAGATCAGCGGTTTCCGCGAAAGGATTGATGGAATTTATCCTGCCGACACAGCTGTAAAACATGTTGAAGCCGCTATGGCATATGATACGACCGGGGCTCTGGTGATTGAAATCAGCGTTCCATTATCCTGTTTTAAAAATGACCCGCGGATGTCGAAATACATCTCCCTTGGCTTTGTTGTCACAAACCAGGGAGGCAATTCTCATGAGGAAGCGCCTCCGGGTGGAACGACAGGAGAAGGCCATGTACATGGAGGGGGTGCTCATAACGGAGGCATGCCGGGTGGCGGGGTGCCCGGTGGTGGCCAGGGGGAAATGGGAGGCCAGCATGGAGAAGGCCATGGCAGCAGATCATCACAGAATACCGGCACGCAGAACCAATCCAAAGACTATAAGATCTCTCATAAATTCCTGATTGCCCCTGTTCAGTAAATCTTAATACAGGCAAACAGTTTTTTCCTCATCCACTCCCTGTTATCCGGCCTGCCGGTTTAGAAAAATCATCCCTGTCTTGCTGGCCCAATGCCGTAAATTATCTATAAAACCCAATATTTTTTCTTCTTTATCATTGTTTTATCAAAAATGTCCTATATTTGCAACCCCGTTTTCCCGGTAATAGAAAATATTAAGGATTAACAATATAACAACTAATTATTAAATAAAATGACAAAAGCAGAAATTGTAGCAGATATTGCTAACAAGACCGGTATCGAGAAGGTCGCTGTCCAGGCTTCTGTTGAAGCTTTCATGGAAACCATTAAGAATTCTATGGTAAACGGTCAGAATGTTTACCTCAGAGGATTCGGTAGTTTCATCATCAAGAAACGTGCAGAAAAAACAGGAAGAAATATTTCCAAGAACACCACCTTGATTATTCCAGCACACAATATTCCTGCATTCAAGCCTGCTAAAACTTTTGTGAGCAAAGTTAAAAATCACGTAAAAGTTAAGTAAGCTTTCTCATTTACAGGACTATGCCGAGCGGAAAGAAACGTAAAAGACATAAGATGGCGACACACAAGCGTAAAAAACGCTTGCGTAAGAACCGGCACAAGAAGAAGTAACCCATGCATTCATCATGCATGGGGGTTTTCTGCTACAATTCCTCTGTTCATTGCAACAAACGGCTCTCCCCCGGCGGTTGTGATCAATTCATTACATAGTGAACAAGGAACTCATCATCAATTCGACTTCGTCTGAAGTTGAAATAGCCCTTCTGGAAGACAAGCTCCTTGTTGAGTTAAATAAGGAAAAGTCAAACAACGAGTATTCCGTTGGGGATATTTACCTGGGCAGGGTTAAAAAGATCATGCCCGGGCTGAATGCAGCCTTCGTCGATGTAGGTTATGAAAAGGATGCTTTTC
>Ga0182021_10003089_pt1 | contig 19564 bp, 17 predicted proteins | sample 612E3MmetaG_FD_120493 | JGI IMG/M metagenome (GOLD analysis project Ga0182021, IMG submission 120493) | Permafrost microbial communities from Stordalen Mire, Sweden - 612E3M metaG (Illumina Assembly) | ecosystem: Environmental > Terrestrial > Soil > Wetlands > Permafrost | place: Sweden... | reverse complement strand
CCTCCATTTGCTGGTCCACCGCGGCCATGCCTCGGAAGAAGTCATGATCCCGTTTCAGGAAATCCAGGAGATTCACTTGAAACACAAGAGCGCGAAGTGACATGTCGCAACAGTTTGGCAGCTTTACCGCCAGCGAGCTTTATTGCCCGAAGTGTCGCTGTGCCCAGCCGGTCCGCGAACGCCTCCTGCTCGTGCTCCCCTCTGGCGAACTGCACGAGTTCCTCTGTTCCCGTTGCGGCACCTCGCTGGGCAAACGCACGATAACCGGACCCGCAGTGGCGACCCTTCCACGCCCCCAAGCCGCGCGGCCGGCGCGCACTCGGCGGCTCCTGCGTTAGCCGCCAACGCTTTGCCGCCCTCGTGCTCGATCATCGGGGCGGGGCAAGGCATTGCTTGCGAAGACTACGATTAAGAGGACAGTTATGACGGCATTGCGAATCGTTTTTATGGGCACGGCCGAACTCTCCTGCGCCAGCCTGCAAGCGCTGCTGGATTCGCCGGAGTTCCAGGTCCTGGCGGTTGTCACCCGGCCCGACCGTCCCAAAGGACGGGAATTGAGGCTGCAGCCGTCACCAGTCAAAGAACTCGCGTCGCATGCGAAGCTGCCGGTTCTGCAACCGGAGAAAGCGCGGAGCGAGGAGTTCATCCAGGAGTTGCGCACGCTGGGACCCGAGTTAGTCGTAGTGGCTGCGTATGGTCAAATCTTGCCGAAAGGCATCTTGGACCTGCCGCAGTTCGGCTGCCTCAACGTCCATACTTCCCTGCTGCCCCGGTACCGCGGCGCAGCCCCGATTCAGTGGGCCATCCTAAACGGTGATGCCGAGACGGGCGTCACCATCATGAAAATGGATGTCGGTCTCGATACGGGTGACATCCTGGCCCAGGACCGAACCCCGATCCATCCCGAGGACACCTCGACGACACTCCACGATCGGCTGGCCAGGATGGGTGCTGAGGCGCTGGTGCGCGTCATCCCGCAATACGTTGCGGGCGAGGTTTCCCCGTGGCCTCAGCCTGCGGCGGGTGTCAGTTATGCGCCGAAAATAGCCAAACATGATGGGCGGATTGAGTGGAGCCAGCCGGCGCGCGCCATTTGGAATCGAGTGCGCGGCCTCGTGCCCTGGCCTGGGGCCTTCACCTGCCTGCCCGACTCGCCACAACCGCACCTGCTCAAAATCTGGCAGGCCGAGGTAGTGGAACACTCGGGGCCGCCCGGCGTGATTTTGCAGGCCGACAAGAATGGCCTTGTGGTGGGTTGTGGCCAGGGTGCTTTGCGGATTCTGATTTTGCAGCGGGAAGGCGGCCGCCGCCTGAAAACCCAGGAGTTCCTGGCCGGACACCCATTACGCCCCGGCCAAAAGCTGGGCGACGCGACGTGTAATTGATTTGCCGCCATTCGCAGAAAGGATTCCATTGGGCGCAGTGGCCAATAATTTTTCAACGCACGGTCTGTCTTGGAGACAATCCCGCTACGGCTTTGCCGGGTTCTGGTTTCTTTCGTTGCTGGCTGTCTGGTTTGTGCTGCGGCTGGTCTTGCTTCTGGCATTCGGACCCTCTGCGCAACCAGCAGTTGATATCTTGCTTGCTTTTCTGAGTGGATTGCTTCGGGACGCTTTTGTGGGTATGGCGCTCACGATTCCTCTCCTGTTTTGGATGCTGCTCGTGCCTGACCGTTCCTTCCAGGCGCAGTGGCACCGCAGGTTGTTCCTGAGCGGCTGCTTCGTGTTTTGGTATGCGCAGTTCTTTCTGGCATTTGCGGAGATTTTCTTTTTCGAGGAATTCAGGTCGCGCTTCAACACCGTCGCGGTGGATTACCTGCTGTATCCTTACGAAGTCTTCGTCAATATCTGGCAGTCCTACCACGTCGGCGTAATCCTGCTAATCTGCCTGCTGCTGAGCCTCGGCTGGCTGTTCGCCGCGAGCAGATTCTTTGCCCAAATGTGGGAACGCCCGTTCTCCACCAAGTGCCGCCTGCTGCACTTGGTCACCACGATCGTGCTGGTCGCCTTGCTCGCCCCGACCTTTAATCTCAAAGGGGCTCGCGTCAGCCAGGACCGGACTTTGAATGAGATTGCCAACAATGGAGCCCTTTCCTTTGTCGCCGCCGCCTGGACGCACAATCTTGATTATGGCGCGTTCTATAAAACCATGCCCCGAGAAGAAGCCTACCAGCGAACGCGCCGTTTGTTGGCCGAGCCCGACTCGCAATTTGAGCCGGACGCCAATTCAATTCGCCGGCGCGTTGCGGGTGATCCGACGCGCCCCCGTCTCAATGTTGTGATTCTTCTGGAAGAAAGCCTCGGCTCGGAATTCTGGGGCTGCCTGGGCCGGACCAACACCCTCACGCCGGAGATGGACAAACTGGCTGCCGAAGAGGGGATGCTGTTCACCCATATCTACGCCTCCGGCAACCGCACCGTGCGGGGGTTCGAGGGCGTACTCTCCTCCTTCCCCCCGCTGCCGGGCGAGTCCATCGTTAAACGTGATCGCTCAGAGAATGTCGAAACCATCGCCCGCGTCCTGAAGCGCGACGGCTATTCGAGTGTGTTTCTTTACGGCGGCCGTGGCCTTTTTGACGGCATGCGCTCATTCGCTCTGCGCAACGGCTACGACTGTTTCATCGAGCAGCAGCATTTTGAGCACCCCACCTTCGCCACCGTCTGGGGCGTTTGTGACGAGGACATCTTCATGCGCGCCGTGAAAGAATTCCGCGAGCTTTTCCGGACTGGCCAGCCGTTCTGCGGCACGGTTCTTTCCGTCTCCAATCACAAGCCCTACACCTATCCGAAGGGCAAAATCCCTGAGAATCCGGACTGGAAGTTGCGCGAGTTTGCAGTGAAATACTCCGATTACGCCCTGGGCCAGTTTTTCCGGGCCGCCAAACAGGAAGCGTTCTGGACTAACACGGTGTTTGTGGTCGTGGCTGACCATGGGGCGCGGGTTTACGGCGAGCAGAGCATTCCGATTCACTCGTATGAAATTCCTTTGCTGATTGCCGGCCCGGCGGTTGTCAAACGCCCAAGTCGTGTTTCGCAGCTTGGCTGCTCACTGGATGTGCCGACGACGATTCTCGCCCTCTTGGGGCGCCCTTATGAGACGATGTTTTTCGGCCGCGACCTGCTAAAGACCCCCCCTGAGGAAGGCCGCGCTTTGCTCAACCACAATCGCGACATCGGCTTGTTGGCGCGTAACCGGCTCGTCGTCTTGGGCCTGAAACAAACCGTGGAATTCTATCAGGGGGATCCGAAAATCATGGACATGAGTTTGCTCCGCCAACCCACTGATGCCGACCGGGAGCTCGAGAAAGATGCGATCGCAATCTACCAGGTGGCCGATGATCTCTACATGCACCGGCTTTTCCGAATTGACGGAGCGCCGACGGCACACGCGTCCGTTCAGCCGGCGAGCAGCTCAACCCGAATCCGCTAGGGCGAGGGAGCGGGTTGGGCGGGGGGCTGGCCCGCCGTGACCCGGCGGCGCGGGTCTCAGCTCTTCCCGGCGGGCATCCAGCGCGTCCAAACGCTGCACGGTGTCCTCGGCGATGCGGCTCAGGTCGGCTCGCTTCCCAAAACGGGGGAGGGGGCCGGTGCGGGAGTGGTTCCGCAAATACATTTCGAGTGCCTGGCTGTACTCTTGCACCAGCACAGCCAGATCCGGGGCAACACGCGAGCGGAGCACGGCCAGCTCGCGAAGCTTGCTGGTGAGCGCCTGCGTTTGGTGCGTGCGATCCCATTCGCGGATAATCGTTTGCAGGGTCACCTGGGCGGGTAACGTTGGGCCGGCCATACCTCCCCGGGCTGGCGCCGCAGAGCGGATCACTTGATCAAGCTTCTGCCAGCTTTCCACGGCTGACCAGACGTGCGCAACATCCCGGCCGGTGGACGGCGCGAGGCACAGCGCCCACCACTTCTCGACGTCGAGCGGTTGGTCGAAATGGGAATGGAACGCGTGCAGGAAAGCAAACTGCCAGTTGTAATACTGCGGCAGCGTCGTCAGCATCGCGCGCAGACTGGGGCGACCCTCCGGTAATCGTAACAGCTCGCCGACGAATAATTGGGCGCTGGCGCGATAACTCTCTGCCGCCTCGCCGGCGATTTCGCTTTCGGTTGGCCAGCTCAATTGCTCAAACGTTAAGGGCGGGCGGGAACCCAGGTGTTTGCGGGCCTGGTTAATCGGATCATTCATGCGCTCGGTGATGTGCGTGACTTTGATGTTCATGCCGTTCTGGCTTTCAAGCGGCGGCGGCAGGATCATGATGACCTCATCGGAAGTTAGCAGCCGCTGGGAGAACCCTTCGGTGAGCCAGAGCGGAATCTCCGCCGAACGGTTATTCGCCTCGCGATTCGCCCATTCCAGCAGCAACACCTGCACTATCGCCCGCAGATACTGCGCCCGCTCCACCGAGTCCGGCAATTCCACCTGATATTGCCAGCCGGTCTTGAATTCTTTCGAGGTGATGGTGATGGTCGGGCCGCTCGCCTGGGTAGGGCGCAACGTCAGAAAAATCGTCCCGCGCCAGGGCGCGCTCCCACCCAGCTCGCGAGACAGAACCTGTTTAATCCGCTCGCAAGACATCGCCACCAGCGTCGGCTCCAGCCGCAAGAAATTCGGGTCGGTCGTCAGGTTCAGAGCGGGCCCAGCCGGACCGGGGGAACGCTGAGCGTGAACGATGAACTGGCCGGAATGGCTGCGCGCCGACACCACCTCAGGAGGAAAGGCTTGCGCGTTAACCGCGCCCGGCCAAACGCCCAAGAGAACGGCCATTACGGCGCAACACGTTTGGAGTTCACGCTTTAGCGTGTTTTCGGCACCGCACAGCCTAAAGGCCGAACTCCAAATGGGTTTTTTCAAAACGGCTCTCAGCGATCTAGCTCTTCGCCGCAGGGGCTTTTCCCGGCTTGCTCGCCGCCGCGGCTGGGGTGGGTTTGGCGCCGCCACCCGAATCGGACTTGGCCGGCGGGGCAGACGAATTGGCGCGAGCGGACTCTTTCTTGGCCGCTTCTTTGTATTTTTCGCTGCGATGATCGGTGATGTAGAAGCCGGTGCCTTTGAAAATCAAACCCGCCCCCGCGCTGATGAGGCGTTTGACCTTGCCTTTGCCCCAGGGTCGTTGAGCGCACAGTTCTTGCGGGCAAATGGCCAGCGGGGCCGCCGAAATCCGCTGAAATTTCTCAAACTGATGTCCGCACTTCTCACAAACGTATTCGTAAGTCGGCATAGTCTTTATGTTAATAGCCGGCCGAGGCCCCTGGGTCAAGAGGCGTCAGCGTTGTGCTCCTCAGCCTCCAATGTAACTCATTGACCGCGGCATCGCCACAAACTCCGGCTCCCCAAAGCGGTATTAGCCGCATTAAGCGAAAGCGGTCACTTGGGCGGCGGATTGGTCGCCGCCGGAGCATTGGTCAGCGGTGGAACGACCTTGACGGAGCCGTCGGAGCTGACTTCCACGTTGAGGTCGTAACCGGGCTTCGGCGCATTGGTCTGGGAAGCCGCCGGCCGTTGCATGAGCCGCTGCGCGCCCTTTTCCTCGGGGGCGGCAAAGAGGCCCCGGCGAATCCAGTCGAGCCGGCGGGCAATCGAGAGTTCCTCTTTCAGCTTGGCCACTTGCGCGCGCAGGACCGTCAAATCGTTGAACTGTCGTTCCAGCTCGGCTTTCTCGGCCATGAGCCGCTTGAGTTCCTTTTCCAGGAACCCCTTTTCGCCTTCAGAGGTGGCCAGTTTCCGCTTCGTCTCTGCGATTTGCGCCGTCAGGTTGGTGATGGCGGTGCTGAGCTCCAGGGCTCGCTTGTCCAGGGCCTGATTTTCCGTTTCCAACTCGGCGATCTTGGCGTCGCGCTTGGCCGTTTCCTCCTGGCTGGCCTTGAGCGCCGCTTCGGTCCGGGCCAGACCATTGGAAGTCTGAGCCAGATTGACAGAAACCCTGGAGAAATTGCCCGTCAGCTCCTCGAAGGCTTTCTTCTGCTGGGTTCGGTCGGCCTCCAATTCTACATTGACTTGCCGTTGCTTTTCGAGCTTGTCCGTGGTTTCCACCAAACTGTTCGACACCACACCATACCTTTCGGTTTCCTGGCGGTGCTGGTCCGAAGATCGCTTCTTAACGGCAATCAGCGCAATGCCGAGCCCCAGGCAGACCACGACGAGAACGATAACCCCAATTCGGTTTTTCATACTGTTCACCAGTATGGGGGGTATCTACGGTTTTGGCAAGCCTGCATCTGCGCCTTGATTAAACCGCCAGGGCTTCTACATTGTGAGCATGAAGTTGCCGCGCGAAGTGCCGGTCATGACGCTGCCCAACGCCACACTGTTTCCGCAGGCGTTGCTGCCGCTGTACATTTTTGAGCCGCGTTACCGCCAGATGCTGGCGGATGCTTTGGACTCCCATCGGATGTTCTCGGTCGCGATGCGCAAGCCGGGCAGCACGCGGGAGACCCCCGCGCCAGTGGCGGGTTTGGGGCTGATCCGGGTTTCGGTGGGCCATCGCGATGGCACGTCGCACTTGATATTGCAGGGTTTGGCGCGTGTGGAGCTGGAGGATACGCTACGTTACGTGCCCTATCGCATCCAGCGGATCCGCCCGCTGCACACCCCGCCTTGTGATACCGTCGCGGTGGATGCGCTGGTCGGCAAAATGCGCGAGTTGCTCGCCGAGCGAATTGAACTCGGCTTGCCTTTCCCCTTCCCGGTGATGACCCCGCCAAAACCCCCGAGCAACGCGGGGACGCCCTCGATTCCACCAAAGGAAATCCTGCAGTACCTGGATTCGATTGCGGACCCGGACAAGGCTGCGGACCTGGTTTCCTGCGCGGTGCTGCCGGGGGCAGCGGAGCGGCAAACCATTCTTGAGACGGTGGACGTGGAGACCCGTTTGCGGCGGCTGATTCACTTTTTGCTGGCGGAAATTCGCACCCGAAGGAAGGATAACCCATTATGAATGATCCGCACGTTTCTGACCCCAAGTCAGCAGAGGGAAGCCATGAAGAGCTGATGTCCGCGCTCTTCGCGCAGATGGTCATGCAGCAATCCAACCTGGCCATGATGTTGTTGGGCAAGGCGGCGCATCCCGAAACCGGCCAGGTCATGCGGGATATTGAAGGGGCCAAGCTTTTCATTGATCAATTGGCCATGCTCGAAGCGAAGACCAAAGGCAATCTCAGCAAAGAGGAAGCTGCGCTGCTGAAGCAAAGCTTGATGGCGCTGCGCATGGCCTTTGTGGAGGCCGTGAACTCGACCCCGCCGCCGGCGGAAACCCGCGCCGAACCGAAGACCCCGCCAGTTGGGTCGGCTGCGCCCGTAGAGCCGAAGCAAGGTGCCGCAGCGCCCGCCACGCCGGCTGGCGAAGAGGAATCCCGCAAGAAATTCACCAAGAAGTATTGAATAAAGGGGCTTGCCAACGCGCCGGGCGCTCTCCATATTGCACGACCGAAATAGGTAATTTTATGGCTGACGCTGCAAATAAATATCCTGAGAACGTTGCGGGCAAGTATTACGTGGACAACCAGTGCATTGATTGCGACCTGTGCCGCGAGACGGCCCCCAACAACTTCAAACGCAACGAGGACGGCGGGTACTCGTATCTTTACAAGCAACCCGAATCGCCGGAAGAAGAAGCCCGCTGCAAGGAAGCCAAAGAAGGCTGCCCCGTCGAAGCCATCGGCGATGACGGCGCTTAGCCCGCCGGCTGGTTCCCCAATGCCCGGGGCAGAACGCTGCGGGCCTTTTATTCCACAGGCAGGGTCGGTTGTGCTCGCCCTCCCCATGAGCCACACGGAGCGCCGACATTCCTGTCGGCTTGGTGCCCAGGTCGCGAGATGCCCATAGGAATGGGGGCGCTCCAAGTGCGCGGGTTTCGGGGCGCAAAGCGCGAACGAGGTCTGGGGAAGTCTTCCACCGTAGCGCAGCTTAGGCGGTGGTGCCCGGTTACGCCCCTCGCCGTGCTGCGCCGCGATCTGTCCTTGTGCCCAGCCGCGGGCATGGCATAGCTTTCTGCGGGTATGAGCGTAAGGTTCAAGACTCTTTTTCACGCGGTCATCGTGTTCCTCGTGGTTATGCTCGCGTGGAGCATCTGGGCCGGCGCCCAGACGGCCACGAATCAGACCGCCTTAAACGCCACCAACCCGCCTTCCGCCTTGGTCCGAAGCGTCGAACGACTGGAGCAACATCCCGTGTCCTTTGGACTGGACCGCCTTGAGCCTCTGCGGGAGCTCAAGCTGCTCGGCGAACCGCTTTGGAAATACCTCGCCTCGCTGCTATACATCCTGCTGGCATTTTACGTTTCCAAGTTCATTGATCTGGCGATTGCCGTCTGGCTCAAAAGGCTGGCCGCCCGAACTGAAACCAAAGTGGATGATCTGCTGCTTGATCTCCTGCGCGGCCCGGTCAAGGTGGTGGCGTTTGTTCTGTTCCTCAACCTCGGGTTGAGCATCTTCGAGTGGTCGCCGACGACCCAAGTGTGGTTGTCCAAAGGGTTGATTATCGTCGTCGCCAGCTCGCTCACCTATCTCATGGTGAAGATCATCAACGTGTTGTTGGATGTCTGGCGCCGCCGCACCGCACGGGAAGCCGACCGCAAGTTCGATGACCAACTGTTCTCCGTCATTCGCAAGAGCCTCAATGCCTTTGTCATTGTCGTGGCCGTGCTGGTGACCGCACAGAACTTGGGCATTAATATCACCGCCGCGATTACCTCGCTATCTATCGGCGGTTTGGCGGTGGGTTTGGCTGCCCAGGACACCCTCGCCAACCTCTTCGGCGCGGTGGCCGTATTCGTGGATCGGCCCTTTCGCGTGGGCGATCAGATCAAGCTGGACGGGGCCGAAGGTGAGGTTGAGTCCGTCGGCTTGCGGAGCACGCGCGTGCGGAACCCGGACGGACAGCTCGCGGCCGTTCCGAACAAAATCATGGGTAATGCGATCATCACCAACCTCACCGAGCGGCCCAACATCAAAACCTCCATGAACCTGGTGTTGGCCCAGTCTTTGCCCGCCGAAAAGGTGAAACGGGCGCTGGCGCTGCTCGAAGAGATTTACCGCGGCCATCCCATGACCCAGGACGTGTGCATCAGCTTCAATCGCTTTGCCGCGCGCCATATCAACATCCTGATCGTCCATTGGTGGAAAGGCACCGACCAAAAGAAATACCTGGCCGGCATGCAAGAGCTGAACCTGGCCGTTAAAGAGCGCTTTGACGCCGAGGGAATCAACTTCGCCTGAAGGCAACGATATGGATTGGCTGTCTCACCTGCTCTGGCACAACGGCAAACTCTTCGGCATCGAATGGGGCGTGTGGAAGGTCGTCGGCTGGCTGGGCAATTTCGTCTTCTTTGCCCGCTTCTTTGTGCAGTGGTATGCCACCGAAAAACTCAAGCGGGTGGTCGTGCCATTGGCCTTCTGGTGGCTGAGCCTGGCCGGTTCGCTGCTGCTGCTCAGCTACGCCCTCTTTTATAAGAAAGACTCGGTCTTCATTTTCGCTTACGCTTTCACCTGGATTCCCTACATCCGCAACCTCATCATCCACCGGCGGCACGCGGCGGCCCACTTGGACTGCTCCAGTTGTGGCCAAAGGTGCCCGCCGCACTCGACGTTTTGCTACGCGTGCGGCACGCGCCTGACTTCTGCCGCGGAATAAACGCCCTCGCCCCGCCCCGCGGTTTGTGGCCGCCGCCGCCGACCGCACTTCACCGGCCTGCCGCCCGTCTCACGCCCCCTCCACTCGCAACCCGTCGTAAGCCAACTGCACGCCCGGCGGCAGCTCCGCCTGGGCCGTGTCATGGTCATAATCGTGGGTCAGATGCGTGAAATACGTCCGCGAGGCGCCGATGCGCCGCGCCACCGTGAGGGCCTCGTCCAGGCACATGTGCGTCGGATGCGGCTTCGGGCGCAACGCGTCCAGCACCGCCACCTCCACCCCGCAAATCTGTTCCATGGCGGGCGCCGGAATCTCTTTGCAGTCACTCAAGTAAGCCAGCCGTTTCTGGCCCTGCTGGAGGAAGAGAAACCCGAGGGTTTCCGCTGCCCCATGCGGCAACGACAACGGAACGATCTCCAGATCGCCTAGCCGGAAAGGTCCCGCGATGATGTGCGGTTCCGGGATGAAATAACCCTTCGGCCACGGCCCGTCGTGAAAGGCGTAACGGAAGACCCGCTTCAGGTCCTTCAGCGTCGCATCACTGGCATAGATGGGCAGCGCCTTCCCGCCGCGCAGATCGCAAAAGCGCCGGCAGTCGTCCAGGCCCATGATATGATCCGCATGAGAATGCGTGAACAGCACGGCGTCGAGCCACGCGATCTTCTCGCGCAGCATCTGGAGGCGGAACTCCGGCGTCGTATCAATCACCAGTTTGGTCTGCTCCGTCGCCACATAGACCGAGGGCCGCGTCCGATGGTTCTTCGGATTGGCCAGAAACGCCGCCGGATACTCCTTGCCAATGATCGGCACGCCCTGCGAAGTGCCCGAGCCCAGAAAGATGAACGTGAACGCCATTACGGCACTCACCTTAACCAACCGCGCCCACCCCCGCAACCAGCCGCAGGAGCGCGTCGGAGCGCGGACAATCCTGTCCGCCCGCCAGCCCGATTCCTCCACCCCACTCGCTTTTGACAGACTTCCCCGACATTTCACTCCAGACTTCGGATTTCGGATTTGCCAGCGTGCAGCCTCCACTTTTTCCTTTGCCCATTGCCGGTCTTGCCGCCAAATTCACACCCGGAACTGCGACATGCTGACAACCCTGCGCATTAAGAACCTCGCCCTCGTGGCCGACCTCACCCTTGAGTTGCAGCCCGGCTACAACGTCATCACCGGCGAAACCGGCACGGGCAAATCCATTCTTATCGGCGCGCTGAACCTCGCCCTGGGCGAGCGCGCCGACCGCACCCTCATCCGCAGCGGCAGCGACAGTTGCTCCGTCGAGGCGGTATTCGACGTCGCCCGGCTCAAAGCCCCGCTCCCATCCTTTCTGGAGGGAAACGGCCTGGAGCCCTGCGAGGACCACCAGCTTGTCCTCAAACGCGCCTTCACCGGCGCGGGCGCCAACCGCCAGTTCATCAACGGCTCCCCCACTACCCTTGCCATCCTCGCGACCCTCGGCGAGTGGCTGGTGGACATTCACGGCCCGCACGAGCATCAGTCCCTCCTGCACCCGGCCCGCCAGCTCGCCCTTCTCGATGCCTTCGGCCGCCTGGATCGCGAGCGTGACGCCTTCGCCGAACTCGTCGGCCGCTGCGCTGCCCTCGAAGCCGAGAAGGCTGCGCTGATCGTGGATGAAAAGACATACACGCAGCAGCTCGATCTGTTCCGCTTCCAAGCCGACGAAATCTCCGCCGCCCGCCTCCAACCCGAAGAAGAAACGCAAGTCGAACAGGATTACCGCCGGGCCAGCAACGCCGCCAAACTCCTCCAGCTCACCCAGACCGCGCTCGATTTGCTGAGCGAAAACGAGACTTCCCTCCTCACCCAGGCCGGCATCATCGGCCGCACCTTGCAGGAATTGCAGCGGGTGGACGCCTCAGCGGCTCCTCTCCTGATCCAGCACGAGCAAGCCGTCGCCGCCCTGCGCGAGCTGCACGCCGAGCTTTCCCGTTACTCCGACAAGGCCGACATTGACCCCGCGCGCCTCCAGCAACTGGAAGAGCGCCTCAACCTGCTCCACTCGCTCAAACGCAAATACGGCGCAACGGTGGCCGAAGTCATTGGCTTCGGCGCCGAAGCCCAGCGCAAGTTACAGAGCCTCGAGCAGCGCGATGCCGAGCTGGGCCGGATCAAAGCCGAACTCGAGAAACTCGATGCCGAACTCTGGCGGGCCGGCCAGGCCCTCTCCGCCAAACGCCGCAAGGTCATCCCCGAACTCACCAAGGCCGTCAGCAACCAACTCGCCGACCTCGGCTTCCACCAAAGCCGCCTCGACATCACTCTCACCACGCTCGCCCAATCCGACCCCACGTTTCACGTTTCACGTTTCACGCCTCACGGCCTCGACACCCTCGAGTTCCAATTCGCCCCCAACCCTGGCGAGCCCGCCCGCCCCTTGCGCGCCATCGCCTCGTCGGGCGAACTGGCCCGCGTTATGTTGGCCCTCAAGACCGTCCTCGCCGCGGAGGACCAAATCCCGGTGCTCGTCTTCGACGAAGTGGATGCCAACATCGGCGGCGAGACCGCCAACGCCGTCGGCGAGAAGATGCAACAGATTGCCCGGAAACGGCAGGTCCTGTGCATCACTCATCTGCCGCAGGTCGCCGCCCCCGCCTCGGCCCACTACGTCGCTACCAAGCAGGTCAAGGCCGGCCGCACTGTCTCCGAAATTACCCGGCTCGACTCGAAAGCCCGCGTGACCGAGTTGGCCCGCATGTTCGGCGGCCAAACCGACGCCGCCCGCAAACACGCCGAGGCGCTGCTAAAGACGTAGCGCAGCAGCTTAGCCGCCGACCGCCACGCTCACCGGCGCGCTCCATCGCCCCACCTGCGCGTCGTCGCCACGGTAGGTGGCCTTTTAGGTCCAGGTTGGAGTCCCAATAGGCGGTTTTCATTGGGACATGGGCTAAATCGGGCCTTTCTTGGGCAATACCGGCGATTTCCTGCGCCAAGGGGCGCGCCCCTTAGTGCTGTAGGTCATAAGTCCGGTGACGTATTTTGGGGTCACCGCTGATCTGCGCCACGATTCCCCCCGCCACCACCTTCCGAGCGAAGTCTCGGCGGCTGAACCGGGACAGCGGCGGTTTCACGGCAGGTAGTTGACAGGCAATGGCTTAAGTTCAGTACCTCCGTGAGACCTGCTGGCTAGCTGGGGGGGCCCAAGGCACCTCATCGTTCCGCCCACAACCCGGCGTCTTTACGACCACACTGCGACGGCCCTGCAACGGTGTATCTGTCTTGTACCTGTCTTGTACACGTCTCGTACCTCCCATGTACAGCGCGCTGTACATGGGAGGTACGAGACGTGTACAAGACAGGTACGAGACAGGTGCATGGGAGGGACAAGCCAGGTACACCGTCGTCGTGCCTGGAGACAAGGGGTGGAGTCAGGCGTTACGGAAGGGTGGCGTTGCGCATGGCTCACAATCCCAAGGCCGATTTATCCCGCCGGCAACGGCGCGGACAACCGCCCGCTGCTAGCAGACCCAAAGCCTCTCAGAAACTGCAAATTGAAAATTGTCAATTTTCAATTTGCAATTGCTGAGAGGCTTTGCGATTGCCCGGACAACCTGGGCGGTGCGGGCTTGGCTTGGCGAGGCTATCGGCGGCAGGCGGCTTGTCGGGCGGCCCGACCTCCGCTACGTTCCGCGGGTGATTCACGACGCGGCATTGGACGACCTCTTGCAGAAGGTCTGGGACGGCCAGCGCATCAGCCAGGCTGAGGCGCTGCGGCTTTACGCTTTGCCGCTGGAAGAACTCGGCGCGCTGGCTGACCGGCGGCGCCAGATCGCCCGGGCCAGGGCTTACGACGGACGAGGCAACCAGATCGTCACCTACATTGTTGATCGGAACATCAATTACACCAACATCTGCAACGTCTATTGTAAATTCTGCGCTTTCTATCGCACGCAGAAAGATACCGATGCCTACGTCATCACGCTCGACGAGATGGACAAGAAGATCGAGGAAACTCTCGCGCTGGGCGGGACGCAGATTCTATTGCAAGGCGGCCATCACCCCAGGCTGACCCGGCAATGGTATCTGGACCTGCTGGCCCATATAAAGGGCGAGTTTCCCCAGATCAACATCCACGGCTTCAGCCCCAGCGAGTTCGTCCACTTCCGCAAGGTGTTCAATGAACCGCTGGAGAAGATTATTTCCGACTTCAAAGCCGCTGGCCTGGGCTCGATCCCGGGCGGCGGCGCTGAAATCCTGGTGGACCGCGTGCGCCGGCGCGTTTCGCCGCTTAAAGCGATGAGCGATGACTGGCTGGGAGTTATGGATGTTGCCCACCGGCTCGGCCTGAATTCGTCCGCCACCATGATGTTCGGCCACGTCGAAACCATTGAGGACCGCATTGAGCACCTCGAACGCGTGCGCGCCCAGCAGGACAAGTCGAAAGGCTTCACGGCCTTCATCTGCTGGACCTTCCAGGCCGAGCATACCAAACTGCGCGCCCCCACCGCTGGAGCGCATGAGTATTTGCGAACCCAGGCGTTGGCACGCATCTACCTCGACAATTTCCCGAGCGTGCAAAGCTCATGGGTGACCCAGGGTCAGGAAATCGGCCAGGTCGCCTTGAAATTTGGCGCCAACGACCTCGGCAGCATTATGATCGAAGAGAACGTCGTTTCCCGGGCCGGCACGAGCTTTCGCATGACCGTGGCCGACATGCGCCGGCTCATCTCAGAGCTCGGCTACGAGCCGCACCAGCGGGACAATTGGTATCGGCTGGTGGACCCTGTAATCACCCCTTCGCAGCAAAGACATTGTCGAGGATGACTTCCTTGGTCTTCCAGAGCAGCGCCATGGTCATGGCCAAGGGCAGCAACACGAGCAGAATAAGAAACCAGAAGCTTCCCCGGTCAAGCAACACCACCATTCCGGCCAGCCAGCGCGGCAGTGTGTGGAACTGGCCCAACCCCAGGTAAACCAAGGCAACCGCAAAGGTTGCGAACAACAGGTTGAGGTTCAGGGCGGTGAACTGTCTGGTTTCCAGACGCAGCCCCTCATCGGGCAGCATCGCGCCGAGGCGGCGCAGCACCACGTTCAGACTGCCGAGGAAAAACAAGGCGGAGAAGGTCAGCAGCAGCACCATAGTGAAGAAGAATGTATTCGCGGGGACTCTGCTCCACCAATAGAGAAACGGGCTGAGGAAGAAGTTGACCAGGCTGAATACTCTGGCCCGATCGAGGGCGTTGTGCCAGACGCGCTCCTGCTTTTGGAAATCGCCGAGTTGCCAAAGCCCGAACACCAGCAAACCGGTGGTCAGAAGCGGCGGCGCAATGCCGAATGATCTCAACGCCTCGGCTTTGGCGGTGTGGAAGCACACAATGAGTGAGATCGGCAGTCCCCAAAACAAGGCTGACAGCCCGCGCACGAGCCGGCCGAGCGATCGCAACAATTCGGCATTGGGCGCAGGATCAGACATTGGAGCAGTGACGAATGACAAATGACGAATGACAAATCAGCAACGAAGCCTGGAACCCGAACCTGGCGCTGGGAGCGTTGCGGTCATTCCTCATGCGGGTTTCTTTCGTCATTCGTCATTGTTGCCGGACCGCTCAAACACGCGGTGCAGCCGGGTCAAAAGCTCAGGTAGGTGTATTCTTTCAACCCGCGCTCGTAGTCGTCCAACAGCCGCATGGCTTCAGAGGGTTTCATCCGATCAGACTTAATGGCCTCGTCAATTTGCGCCTTCATTTGCCGCTTCAGCTCGTTCTCATCGTACTGCACGGACGCCAGGCACTGGACGATGGTGCTGCCCTCGATAATCTCTTCGACGTAATAGCCCGCTGGCTCGTCAGGATCGAGGAAGACGTGGACCTCATTGACGCGCCCGAACAGGTTGTGCAGGTCGCCCATGATGTCCTGGTACGCCCCCATGAGGAAGAAGCCGAGATAATACGGCTCGACCTGCCCATTGCCATTGATGTGGAGCGGGTGCAGCGGCAACGTGTCCCGCACGTCGCGCAGGTCAATGAACTTGTTGACCTGGCCATCCGAATCGCAGGTGATATCAACCAGCGTCGCTTCGCGCGTGGGGCGTTCGTTGAGACGGCTGACTGGCATGATGGGGAACAACTGCCCCATCGCCCAGTGATCGAGCAGGGACTGGAAGACGGAGAAATTGCAGAGGTATTGGTCGCCAAGGCTGTCTTCAAGTTTGCGAATCTCCTCGGGCACGTAAGCTTGACCCTTGAAGCTTTCGACAACCGCCCGGCTGATTTCCCAATACAGATTCTCGATCTTCGCTTTCTCCGGAAGATCCATCATGCCGAGCGTGAACATGTGCTGGGCGTCTTCCTTGCGCTCCAACGCATCGTGATAAGCTTCGAGCTTGTTCAGCTTGGGCAGGTTCTTCTGGATATCCAGCAGCTCCTTCACCAGCGGAGGGTCGCTTTCCCCGTATTGGAAAAACGCGGCCGGGCGGATTTTTTCGATCGCGCCGAAGACTTCGACAATCAGCACACTATGGTGAGCGACGATCGCCCGGCCACTTTCACTGATGATGTCCGGGTGCGGGACCTTCTCGGTATTGCAGACGTCGGCGAGGTAATAGACGATGTCGTTGGTGTATTCCTGCAGCGTGTAATTGGTCGAACTGTCGAAGGCCGACCGGCTGCCGTCGTAATCCACGCCCAGGCCGCCGCCGACATCGAGGTGCTCGATCTGGAAACCCATCTTGTAAAGCTTCGCGTAAGTGCGCGCGGTTTCCTGAACCGCCTTCTTGACGATGAGAATGTCCGGCACCTGCGAGCCGATGTGGAAATGCAGCAGCTTGAAACAGTGTGCCAGACCTTCCGCCTTGAGCATTTCAGCCGCTGCCAGCAATTCGGCCGTGCTCAGACCGAATTTGGCGTTCTCGCCGCCGCTTTCGGCCCATTTGCCCGCGCCGCGGCTGAGCAGTCGCGTCCGAACCCCGATGAGCGGTTCGACGCCAAACTGCCTGGAAATGGCGGTGATCTGCCGCAGTTCCTCGAGCTTCTCGACCACGATGATGACCTTCTTGTTCAACTTGGTGCCGAGCAGAGCCATGCGAATGAAACTCGCGTCCTTGTAGCCGTTGCAGACGATCAGACTGCCAAGCTGGCTTTGCAGCGCCAGGCCCGCAAACAACTCCGGTTTGCTGCCGACTTCCAGGCCGAAATCAAAGGGCTTGCCGGCATCGAGGATTTCTTCGACTACCTCACGCAATTGATTCACTTTGATGGGGAACACCCCGCGATACTTGCCCTGGTAGTTGAACTCGGCGATGGAGTTGCGGAAAGCCAGGTTAATGGACTCGACGCGGTGCCGCAGAATGTCTTGAAAGCGGATCAGCACGGGGAACTTCAGCCCGCGCGCTTTGGCCTCTTCGATAACATCCGTCAAATCCACCGACGCCCCGGCATCGCGCAGCGGTTTGGCGACGACGTGTCCCGCCTCGTTGATGTCAAAGTATTCCGCGCCCCAACGATGAATGTTATACAGGTTACGAGCCCCTTGGATATCCCAGGGCTCATGGCCGTCGGTTGAGTTGCTCATTTCCAGTGCTTCAGAACGATGCGCACTATAAAACTCTGCCGGGGGAATTCAATAGGCGTGTTCAAAATATTTTCGGGGGCTGTGGGGGGTGAAACGTGAAACGTGAAACGTGATGCGCGGTGCCTGAGCATGGGAACAGGCGGTGACCGCACACGCACGCCTCTCCTTGCGCTCATCACGTTTCACGTTTCACTCATCATTCACCACTTCGCCCTTTGCAGACGCACTGGCTTTTGTTTTCATCGCCGCATGTCAAAAGTCTCCCTCACGGCGATCGTACGCTATTGCGACCAGTTGCTGCGCACGGCGGAAGTGCAGGATTATGAGCGGGCGGCCAACGGTCTGCAGGTCGAGAATAATGGCGTGGTGACGCGCATCGCCGCCGCGGTGGACGCGAGCCTGGCAACGGTCCAATTAGCCGCGGCGGCTAGTGCGGACTTGCTGGTCGTTCATCACGGCCTCTTTTGGGGACCGGCTCATCCGTGGACGGGAAAGCGCTACGAGTTGATGCGGTTCCTGCTCGAGCGTAACCTGGCAGTATATAGTTCGCATCTGCCGCTGGACGCGCATCCCCGGCTGGGCAACAACGCACAACTCTGTGCCGCTCTTGGTCTGAGCAACTTGCGCCCGTTCTTTTTCGATCACGGCCTGTTCCTTGGCTTTCAGGCCCATGCAAGAATTCCCCGCGCCAGGCTGGCCGCGTGCCTGCAAAGCGCGACCGGTGCAAAGCCCCTGGTGATTCCCGGCGGTCCGGGTATTTGCCGCCGCATCGGCGTAGTAAGCGGTGGCGCGGGCGGTGATTTGAAGAAGGCAGCCGCCGAAGGGGTGGATACGTTCGTCACCGGCGAGGGGCCGCATTGGACTTATGCCCTGGCGGAAGAACTGGGCATGAATGTCCTCTACGGCGGACATTATACGACCGAGACTTTTGGCGTGAAGGCATTGGCAGCCCGCATCGCCGCCAAATTCAAATTGCCCTGGACCTTCGTGGACCATCCCACCGGCTTGTAGGTTCTGGCTTCAACCCAGCTTCTTATTCGGGTCGCGCTTCCCTTTAGAGGTTAGTCCGACCAGCAGGCCTTTAGCCTCGTTGGCCACCATGCCCAGGAAACGGAAGAATCGCCGCAGGGCGCTCATGCGCGGCCAGGCCAGGATGGCGTCTTTCTCCACCTGCTCCGCCTCCTTGTGCCGCCCCTCCGCCCGGAGGCACTGGACCATCATCCCCTGCGCCGGACGTGCCCGGATGTCGGCGAGTTGCGTTGCCTCCAAGTACTTGAGGGCCTCGCCATATTGCTTCTTGTCGAAGAGTTCCTGGGCGATGCCAAGCAACCGGCTGACCGCGTGCGCTTCCTGCTTGAAATAAAGCGGGCTGAACCGATCCCGTTCCTCGGGGGACATGGCCGTATGCCGTTCCTCCTGGAACGTGGAATACACGTCAGAGAAGCTGTCCTCTTCCTTCTTGAAGCCGGCGGCTACCTGCTCCATTTTCGCCAGCGCGGCAGCGCGGGCTTTTTCGTCCTTCGGGTACATGGCGTTAATCAGTTTCGTGGCGGTCTCTTTTCTCTCGGGCAGGGTTAATTGGAAGAATCTCGTCCAAAACGGCAGGCAGCGCATGCGCTGGGTGCGGCCTTTGCCGCGGATCGGCGAAAGGAAAATGGGTATGTTGATGTAGCGGTCCACCATGCGGCCAATCTGGTCCACCCACTTGTCATCATACCAGTAATGAAAATAGCCTGCATAGACGCGGCCCATGGTGTTGAGCCAGCCCCAACCAATGATCGGGAATGTGGCAATCGCGGGTGCCACCGGATCATACGGACACGCCAGCAGGATACCATCCGGGTATTTGGACAACTCGGCGCGGAGGACTTCGTCCCACCCCTGCGTTTCGAACCGCACATCGTCATTGGCGATCATGTAAACTTCGGCCGTGCGGCCCAGCGTCGTCCACAAAATCTGGTAGGTTTGTCCCCAGTCCGGCGTCCGCGACCCGATATGCCAATGGACGGGGAACCCAAGGTCCGGGAACTTGCCGCCGTCAATCGCCGCTCGCGTCACCTGGTCGTCATCATCCACATACAGCCAGAGCGCAACCTTGTCCTTGCGGACCGTCGTTCCCCGCAAGGATTCGAATACCTCCAGCAGCATGTCCGGCCGGCCGCGCGTCGAGAGCAAGATAGCAATTTCCCCTCTCTTGATCTCGGGTTGAGCAGGAGCGGCAGGCCGCGAATTGTTCATCAATGGCACAAGTTAGGGAATACTTGATGGGAGGTCAATAGGAGGTGGTTGCATAGCAGATGGTTGCAGCACCGCCCCGGCAGCGGTCGGGCCATTGACGTGATGCGGAATTGCCGAAGTCCCCTGGTCAGACAGCGCTCGTGGTCACGCCCGCCCTCCCATGTGAACT
>Ga0182021_10003087_pt1 | contig 19571 bp, 12 predicted proteins | sample 612E3MmetaG_FD_120493 | JGI IMG/M metagenome (GOLD analysis project Ga0182021, IMG submission 120493) | Permafrost microbial communities from Stordalen Mire, Sweden - 612E3M metaG (Illumina Assembly) | ecosystem: Environmental > Terrestrial > Soil > Wetlands > Permafrost | place: Sweden... | reverse complement strand
TTTCCTGGTTATCTCATAGCCATACATGCGGCCATTTTCCTCCAATAATTTTAAGACTATTGTCTTTAGAGATCCTTTAATAAGGTCGGATTGTATCATTTTTTATTATATAAGTTATTTATATATTACAAATATAGAATATTATTTTTTAGAAATACAAATATTTGCTAAAAAAATTCTTTCCCATTGGATACGATGCATTTAAGTTTGTAACTTTGATTAGCAATGAAAGGACAGGTTTTCTGTCCGGTGGATGTGCTGAAAAGATTCTCGCTCTTCTTATCCGGTACATCAGGATGATTTGTAAAACAATTAATATCTGTGTGCAATATTAAGGTCTATCTAAGTATTACCAATACCTAAATACTATGAAATCAAACAGAACTACCTTTGCTCTTATTTTTATCATCCTGTTTTCTATGCAGGCTTATAGCCAGCAGAAATCGTATTTCAATCCCGATCAGATTGATATTCCGTATAAAAAATTTACCCTTGATAACGGGCTGACACTCATTGTGCATGAGGATCATAAGGCACCGATAGTAGCGGTGAATATATGGTACCATGTTGGTTCAAAAAATGAAAAGCCGGGAAAAACTGGTTTTGCGCATCTCTTTGAACACTTAATGTTTAACGGCAGTGAACATTTTAATACTGATTATTTCAAGGCACTTGAAGCAATAGGCGCCACTGATCTGAATGGAACCACAAACAATGACCGGACAAATTTCTTCGAGACAGTTCCAACAGCTGCACTCGACCAGGTGCTTTTCCTGGAGAGCGATCGTATGGGTCATCTTCTTGAAGCAATTGACCAGGCAAAACTTGATGAACAGCGAGGCGTGGTTCAGAATGAAAAACGACAGGGAGAGAACGAACCCTACGGACGTGATGAGCAGATATTAACCAAGGCAATCTACCCTGCAGGTCATCCATATTCCTGGACAGTTATAGGTTCCATGGAAGATTTAACCGCTGCTAATCTGAATGATGTGAAGGAGTGGTTTAAGACATATTATGCTCCAAGTAATGCTGTAATAAGTGTTGCAGGTGATATCAAGCCTGAGGAAGTACTTGAAAAAGTAAAGAAATATTTTGGCGATATTCCTCCTGGTCCAACACTTGTGAGACCGGTAATAAACATTGCAAAAAGAAATGAAGATAGCCGGGGATCATATGAAGACCATGTTCCTCAGGCGGAAATAAATATGATATGGAATATTCCCCAGAGCAATTCCAGGGAAGCAGTACTTTTTGATCTTGCAACAGATATTCTCTCAGTTGGAAAAACTTCGCGCTTATATAAAAAGCTGATATATGAGGATCAGACAGCAAGTTCAGCATATGCATATGTAGATGAGAAAGAAATCAGTGGAAACCTCATTGTAAAATCGCTGGTCAAGCCTGGGGAATCGGTTGAAAAAGTTGAGAGGACAATTAATGAAGTTTTCAAAGAATTCCTTGAGAAGGGACCGACCCAGGAAGAACTTGACAGGGTCAGATCGGGTTATTTCTCAAATTTTCTAAAGGGAATGGAGCGAATCGGAGGTTTTGGAGGTAAATCAGATATCCTCGCTTCCAATGAAATTTATGGTGGATCACCGGATTTTTACAAGACAAAATTAAAGATAGTATCAGAAGCTACCATCGGGGATATTCAAAAAGTCTGCCAGGAATGGCTCTCGAGCGGAAAATATGAATTGGTCTGCAATCCGGCTCCCTCTCTAAAATCAGTAGGGGCAGGTGTGGATAGAAGCAAATTACCAGATCTGGGCACTCCGGTTCCCTCGTCATTTCCAACCCTTCAGAGAGCGGTCCTGAAAAACGGATTAAATGTTATCCTTGCACAAAGGACAGGTGTGCCAACTATTGCAGGTAGTTTTGTTCTGAATATTGGATTCGCAACTGATATCCTGACAAAACCTGGTCTCGCCAATATTGCAATAGATATGCTGGATGAAGGAACCAAATCTATGGATGCTTTACAGATAAGTGATAAACGACAACTCCTGGGGGCATCAACGTATGCCTATTCTGATTGGGATGCCTCATATCTTGGATTTACCACATTAAAGCAAACTTTCGACCCAACACTTGATCTGGTGACCGATATATTGTTAAACCCTTCCTTTCCCCAGAAAGAATTTGACAGGTTAAAGAAAATGCACATAGATAATATTAAAAGCCAAAAAGCTGAACCAATAGAGATGGCTCTCAGGGTATTTCCAAAGTACCTTTATGGACAGGGTCATGCTTACGGCAATCCTTTTGATGGATCAGGATCTGAATCAACCATTGAATCACTGACACTTAATGATATTCAGAAATTCTATTCAACATGGATCAAACCTAACAATGCAACTCTTGTTATTGTCGGCGATGTTAAAATGACTGAACTGGTAGCAAAACTTGAATCCAGGTTGAGTGACTGGAAGAAAGGTCCTGTTCCTAAAATCACTATTCCTGAAGTCAACATTACTTCAGATAATAAGATCTACCTTATGGACCGGCCTGAATCTGAACAAACATTAATTCTTGCCGGTTCTCTTATTGCTCCATACGGAAAGATCTCACAGCCTGCACTTAATGCAATGAATAACATTCTCGGAGGAGATTTCGTTTCAAGGCTTAACATGAATCTGAGAGAAGATAAGCATTGGACATATGGTGCCAGGAGTATCATTTTCGATGCAAAAGGTCAACGCCCTCTGATGTATTATGTATCGGTACAGATAGATAAAACAAAAGAGGCAATTCAGGAAATAAACAAGGAGATCGCCGGGATCATAAATGATAAGCCAGTCACTGCAGATGAATTTAATCGTGTTCAAAAAAATATGGTGCTTCAGCTTCCCGGAATGTGGGAGACAAATAATTCCGTGGAATATTCAATTATCGATGTGATTAAATTCGGATTAGGAGACGATTATTATAAAACTTACGATAACAAAATCAGGAAATTAACTCTTGAAGAGCTTCAGCAAACCAGTAAGCTAGCTGTCCATCCGAGCCAGGTAAAAGGGTTTATAGTCGGAGATAAATCAAAAATTTTAAATCCTTTAAAAGAGCTTGGTTACGAGATAATTGAACTTGATCCTGACGGAAATGCCCTGAAATAATCATCTATCAAAGCTGCCTGAACTCTTTTAGAAATGTAGTTCAGGCAGTTATTTTCAAATTCAATCAAAAAATATTTTAAAATATTTGGCAATTTATAAAATATAAAGTATTTTTGACCATCCGGTTAAACTTATTGGTTAATCCAGTTGGTTAAACTAATAGACTAAGAGCCATGACTGAAAATGACAAGCAAACTGAAGAGAAGATTTTCGAAGCAGCTACAGATGTATTCATCGAAAAAGGGATGGATGGCGCCCGTATGCAGGATATTGCCAACCATGCAGGCATAAATAAAGCATTACTACACTACTACTTCCGTACAAAAGATCAACTCTTCAATGCTGTTTTTGAGATGATTGCAAGGAAAATATTAAAAAAATTTGCCCCGGTTTTCGATGAAAATATGTCATTGGAAGAAAAAATCAGGTTTTTCTTCAAAGAACATATAACCTTTCTGCAGGAAAATCCACGACTTCCTGGTTTTGTACTTAACGAGATAAACCGTAATCCAAAACATGTCAAAAATTTTTTGCAAAGAGTTGATGCTAAAAAATTATGGAAAATGCTTTACGAACAACATAAGGATGAACTTGAAAAATATAATATTACAGAGGAATCAATTCCTCAGTTAATGTCATCTATTGCTGCGATAAGTGTCTTCCCTTTTGCAGCCAGGGGAATATTGGAGGGTATCTTCAGTTCAATGGATATTGATTTTGACAAGTACATTGAAGAAAGAAAAGTATTTGCTGCAGATTTTGTCATCAAAGCCATAACCAAATAAACAGTACCGTGAGTGAACTAAAGTTTAGAGTGCCTAAAGTTAAAAAATACATAAAATGAAAAGAAAAGGATTTATTCTATTTATATTGATGATTCCCGGGTTATTTCCCCTTCAAGCTCAAAAAATACTTACCCTCAAAGAATGTTATGCCCAGGCAATGACCACAAATGCTCTTGCCGGCGAAAAAGAGGCATATTCCAACATCTCCAGGATTAAGGATAACAACCTGTTAAAAGGCTGGCTCCCAACACTCGATGCCAATGGAAATATAATGTATAACTCATCAGTAATCGATATGAGCAGTGCGTTGGGATCCCTGCCAATTCCCGGTATTGCCAATGCAATTAAGCCTCTCCCCCATGAACAATATAAAATTACTCTTGATATAAACCAGGTCATATATGATGGCGGTGCAATAAAAGGGGCAAGAGCTCTTGAAAAAACTGATCAGAGTGTAAATGAAAAACAAACTGAATCAGATCTCTATAAACTTCGGGGACAAATAAACAGTTATTATTTCAGTTTGCTCCTCCTGTCAAGGCAAAAAGAGCTCCTAAATAATTACCTTGACTTAATCAGCAAACGCATTTCATCGATGCAATCGGCATTGGTCAATGGGGTTGTTATAAAATCCGATATAGATGTTCTCACCGCAGAGAAGATTAACCTTGAACAGCAATTGAATGAAATCGAGATCAGGAAAGCTTCTTTGTTGAAAATATTATCAAGCCTCACAGGCAAAGAGATTGATACCTCAACGGTTTTAATGCTGCCTCCTCAGACAGGAGATCTCTCAAATGAAATATCGCGTCCTGAATTACAAATGTTCGACCTGAGAAAAGAGCAACTTGCAGCAGGGATGAAAATAATTGACAGCAGAAGAATGCCCAAAGCTTTTGGTTATGCCACTCTGGGGTATGGAAATCCTCCCGGAAGTAATTTTTTCAAGGATGAGTTCGCACCTTATTATATAGTAGGTGCAGGAATAAAATGGAACATATTCGACTGGAACAAGACAAAAAATGATAAACAGATAATTACCCTGCAACAAGGGATACTTGATAATCGCAAAAATGATCTCAGCGATAACCTGAAAAGGATGCTTGAATCAAAAAACAGTGAAATATCCAGTCTTAAAGCACTCATAGAAACTGATACAAAACTTATTGAATTAAGAAAACGGATAACAGCTTCGGCAGAATCGCAATATAATAACGGAATTATAACAGCAACTGAATATCTTAACGAAATGAATTCCGAGCGACAGACTCTTGTTAATTATGAGATCCATAAAATAAATCTTGGATTAGCCAGAATTGAATATCTAAACATAAGCGGAAAAGAAATTGAATAATAACATATTATAACTATATGAAAACCAAATTATTAATAATCGTTGCAGCTATTTTTATTTCAGGGTGCAAAAACAATAACGGCCAGCCCGATGCTTTCGGTAACTTTGAGGCAACTGAGGTCATTGTATCGGCTGAAACAAGTGGTCGTATCCAGCAATTTACAGTTGTTGAAGGCTCTGAAATCGATAAAGGGACTAATGTTGCCCTGATCGATACAATCATGTTCCACCTTCAGAAAGAAGAGATTGATGCAGGTATGAAGAGTGTCAGAACGCGAATTAGTACAATCAGTGCACAAAACGACATCTTAACCCAGCAAATAGAGAACCTGAACATAAATATCTCAAGAATTGGGAAGATGCTCAAAGATGATGCAGCAACCCAAAAACAGCTGGATGATCTGACCGGCCAGGTTGCAGTTCTTCAGAAGCAGATAGCGGCAAACAATACTCAGAAAGCATCCGTTGGAGCAGAACTCGCTGTTTACGAATCGAAAAAAACAACTTTAAATGAGCAGATAACAAGAAGCTGTATTAAAAGTCCTCTTAAAGGCACGGTCATCGAAAAATATTCTGAAGCAGGCGAGATAGCAGTTACCGGGAAACCAATGGTCAAAATAGCCGATCTGTCGGTTATTAAGCTAAAGGTATATGTAAGCGGAGCACAACTTGGAAGCATTAAAAGAGGGCAAAAATGTACCATCAGAACAGATAAAGGTGAAAAAGGATTCATCTCCTTCCCGGGAACAATAAGCTATATTTCGGAGAAAGCCGAGTTTACTCCCAAAATTATACAAACAAAAGAAGAACGGGTAATATTGGTATATGCTGTAAAAATTGATGTTCTAAACGATGGTACTCTCAAATCGGGCATGCCCGGAGAAGCTATTTTTTCTGCTGTAAACAACTGATCAGATGCAAAAAGCAATCGAATCATCAGCCATCAGTAAAAGCTTTGGGTCTTTAAAAGCTCTGACCAATATCACATTTTCAGTAAACGAATCGGAGGTGTTCGGTTTTATCGGTCCCGATGGCGCCGGCAAAACAACTCTTTTCAGGATAATCACTACTCTCTTGCTACCAGATGAAGGAGAAATGAAAGTTCTCGGGCTGGACTCTGTCAGCCATTATAAAGAACTCCGAAAAAACATTGGATATATGCCCGGAAGATTCAGTTTATACCAGGATCTGTCGGTGGAAGAGAACCTTAACTTTTATGCCACAGTTTTTGGAACAACTGTTAAGGAAAACTATGATCTTATATCCGATATATATTCTCATATTGAACCATTTAAAAAACGTCTTGCAGGCAAACTCTCAGGAGGGATGAAGCAAAAACTGGCCTTATCATGTGCATTGATCCATAAGCCTAAAGTTCTGGTACTGGATGAACCAACATCTTGAGTTGACGCAGTGTCAAGAAGGGAATTCTGGGATATGCTTGGCAAATTGCGACAATATAACATTACTATATTAGTATCTACACCTTACATGGATGAAGCCATAAGGTGTGACAAGGTGGCATTGATACAGGATGGAAAAATCCTTACAATTAATACACCTCAAAAGATAAGGGCTGGTTTCAGCAGGAAACTCTTTACTGTGAAAGCTTCTGAAAAATACAAACTTATAACCACTTTAAGAAAATATCCCGGGACAATAACAGCATACCCGTTTGGCGATTCGGTACATGTTACCTTCATTAATGACACAGTTGATGCTTCAATTTATGATTATCTTAATAAGGAAGGCAATCGTAATGTTCTTATACAAGAGTCGGAAGCAGGTATTGAAGACAGGTTCCTGGAACTTATGGAGAAAGGCACAACGGCATAACTGTATAATTAAAGAGAAGATGGATACTACTGTTATCTCAGTTCACAACCTTATAAAGAAATTTGGCAGTTTTGTTGCCAACGATAACCTGAATTTTGAAGTCTACAGAGGTGAAATTTTTGGATTCCTGGGGGCTAATGGAGCAGGAAAAACTACAACTATCCGTATCCTCTCAGGGCTTTCCAAACCGACCTCCGGAGAGGTAAATGTTGCTGGATTTGATGCTTACAGGCAAACAGAAGAGATTAAGAAGAATATTGGCTATATGTGTCAGAAGTTCTCTCTTTATGAAGATCTTACAGTAAAGGAGAACATTATGCTATATGGCGGTATTTATGGGATGAAAAAATCGTTGATTAAGGAAAGAATCAAAGAACTCCTGGAAAAGCTTCATTTTGAGGAATATGAAAACAGGCTCATTTCTGCGTTGCCTCTCGGATTACGTCAAAAACTTTCCTTTTCAGTAGCGGTATTGCACGAACCAAGAATAGTTTTTCTTGATGAACCCACCGGGGGTGTTGATCCTATCACCCGGCGACAATTCTGGGAAATGATTTATGAAACAGCAACCAGGGGAATAACTGTATTTGTTACAACGCATTATATGGATGAGGCTGAATATTGTGACAGGATATCAATAATGAGCGAAGGAAAGATTGTTGCCCTGGATACCCCTGAAAAACTTAAGAAACAATATAATGCAGCTACAGTCGAGGAAGTATTTATTAAGATTGCAAGACCAGACCCCCCGTCCCCCCTGAAGGGGGGTTAATTCACTGCATATATGTGGTTTAAACCCCCTTTAGGGGGATGGGGGCGATAAGAAGGGGGCAAAAAAAATAGAATGGGGGCAAAAAGGCAGAGGGGCAAAATGAAAGTAGAAAATTATATTATAATAAACAGGTTAAAAGACATATATGAAACGATTCCTGGGCTTCATCAAAAAAGAGTTTCTGCATATTTTCAGGGATTACAGAACACTTTTTATCTTATTCGGAATTCCGGCCGCACAAATACTCATTTTCGGTTATGCAGTTAGTACTGATATTAAAAATGCAGGTGTTGCTGTACTTGATTTATCCCATGATGAAATATCTCTGAAACTAACAGATAAGATAATCTCATCCGGTTTCTTTAAAAAAACAGAGAATCTACTGAATTACAACGATATCGACAGGGTCTTTAAAAAGGGGAATACTAAAGCTGTAATTGTATTTCAGGAAGATTTCGGTAAGAAACTTAAAAGCGAAGGGAAAGCCTCACTTAGCATAATTGCCGATGGTTCCGAACCTAACACAGCTACCCTGGTTACGAATTATACAATGGCTATTGTCAATGATTTCACAGCAGGACTTTCCCTCCCCGCTATTAATAATTCAGTCCGCATTATACCTGAAGTAAAGATGTTCTATAATCCCAATCTTAAAAGTCACTATATGTTTGTCCCAGGGGTTATTACCCTCATCCTGATACTCATCTGTGCTTTGATGACTTCAGTTACAATTACAAGGGAAAAAGAGTTCGGAACAATGGAGGTTTTACTCGTCTCCCCTCTTCGGCCAATCCAGATAATACTGGGAAAGGTGATCCCGTATTTTATCCTGTCTTTCATAAATGTTCTTCTCATACTTGCATTATCGTGGCTTGTGTTTGGGCTTCCCGTAAAAGGAAGTCTTATACTCCTTCTTGCCGAAAGTATGCTCTATATATTAATGAGTCTAACTCTGGGCATTTTAATATCAACTGTCTCACAGAATATGCAACAGGCAATATTCATATCGCTTATTGGGCTTATGCTCCCGACAATTCTGCTCTCGGGCTTTATCTTCCCAATCGAAAACATGCCCAAAATTTATGACTATGTAAGCATGGTTTTACCCCCAAGATACTTTATAACAATAATTAAGAACATAATGATTAAAGGTACAGGATTCACGTATATATGGAAAGAGACACTTATTCTGGTAGTTATGACATTGGTTTTTGTTGGATTAAGTGTGAAGAAATTTAAAATAAGACTGGAATAGAAGTAAAAGGATGCACGACACAAGGCACACACGACACAAGGAAGAAAAAGATTGGATTTCCCGTGTGTCGTAAGTCGTGAGTCGTGAGCCTTAAAATAAAAGTTAAAAGAAAAATCGGATTATGAGAACTATATTATACCTTATAAGAAAGGAGTTTATTCAGATATTCAGGAATAAGTTTATTTCGAAAGCGATTTTTGCCGTTCCAATTGTTCAGATGCTAATACTGGTTCCGGCAATAACATTCGAAATAAAGAATATAAACCTGGCTATAATTGACAGGGATATGACCCCCGAATCGAGGGGGTTGATAAGCAAACTGGAAGGTTCCACATTTTTCAAAGTTTCTTTTTCAACATTTTCTGAAAGTGAGGCTAACAATCTTCTTCATCGAAATATGTGTGATGTTATACTTCAGATACCTTCTGACTTTGGAAAGAATATTGGAAACAGCATACCGGCAAAACTTATAACTACGATTGATGCAATAAATGCCTCAACCGCACAGCTTTCGTGGGCTTACCTCAATGGAGTTATCCGCGACTATAATATTGATCTGATCACAAAAAGACCTGGTTCTGTTCAAATGGTTCAACAACCCCAGATTCAGATCACCAACAGATACTGGTATAATGAAATGCTAAACTACAAGTACTATATGCTCCCTGGTATTCTTGTAATCCTTGTCACTGCAATTGGATTCCTGCTTGCAGGACTAAATATGGTAAGAGAAAAAGAAATTGGAACTATTGAACAGATCAACGTTACTCCGGTAAGAAAATATCAATTCATAATTGCTAAAATGATGCCCTTTTTCCTGATCGGCTTAGTAGATCTTGCACTGGGTTTATTAATAGGCAGACTTGCTTTTCACATTCCTTTTGAAGGAAGCATTTTCCTTATGTTTTTTGGAGCATCAATTTTCCTGATAGCTGTACTTGGGTTGGCTCTTTTCATTTCGACATTTTCAGGTACACAGCAACAATATATGTTTGTCGCCTTCTTCTGTATGATCATCTTCATCCTTATGAGCGGAATATTCACTCCTTATGAAAGTATGCCTATGTGGGCACAGGATTTCAATATCATAAATCCGGTTGCCTATCTTATGCGGATAAACAGGATGGTAATGCTAAAAGGATCAACAATTATTGATATAAGAAAAGAGTTGTATTCTCTGACAATTATTGCAATCAGTTTTACGACTCTTGCGGTAAGTCTCTACAGGAAGAGATCCTAGACTCTTACTCCGATAAGTATAATATCGTCAACCTGCCCTAAAGGTGTTTCGAGTTGAGCTAAGTGTTCTGACGGATGTGCGATCCATTCTTCGAGTGTTTTAATGAAGACATCCTTTTGAGAAGACATATTGAGTGACTGGGAATCGAGTAACATCTGTCTGAATCGTGGTTTCATAAATTTCCTCCCGTCAGGGCCGCCGAACTGATCAAGGAACCCATCTGAGAAAAGGTAAATTGTGTCGCCCTCAATTATATCAATTTCATAGTTTGTAAAACTTTCCATCCTCGAATGAATCCCAATCGGCATTTTATCTCCTTTTCTTTCAATAAATTCATACCCGTCACCCACTTTCCTTATTAAGAAAAGAGGATTATTTGCTCCTGAAAACCATAGTTTTTTTCCCTTCTTATCAACGGAACATAAAGCTATATCCATTCCGTCTTTACTGGTTTCAAAAGATCCTTCCTGCTTAAGGGCCGTGATAACATTTTCGCGTAATAATCTTAAAATCTCTGAAGGTTGTACTATTCCCGACTCATTAACAATTTTATTCAGGAAGCTGACTCCAAGCATACTCATAAAAGCACCGGGAACACCGTGTCCGGTACAATCGGCTGCAGTAAAAACTGCATGGTCGTTTTTGTAACTCATCCAGTAAAAATCACCACTAACGATATCTTTTGGCTGGAATAAAACAAAATAGTCTGCAAAAACTTTTCCCAATACTTTATCGTCAGGCAACACTGCACGCTGTATTCTTTCAGCATAATGGATACTGTCGGTTATCTCCTTTTTCTGATACATAACCACATCTCTTTGTTTTTCTATCTCATCCTTCTGCTCAACAACCTCATGTGTCCTTTCTTCGACTGTCTTTTCAAGTTTTACCTTTTCCTTTATCAGATTTCTTTCTCAGATCCTGATAATGGAAATTATAATAAAAACAAAAAGTATGGAAGCTGGAATATAAAACCATGGCGTCTGCCAGAAAGGAGGTTTAATAACAAACTGGAATTCGGAGGTATTTCCGATCACTCCAAATTTATTTTTTGCTTTTACCTTAAATGAATAGGTCCCTGGCGTTAAACCTGAAAATACAACCTCCCTGTTCTTATTAAACGGTGACCATTCCTTACTCTGATTCTCGAGAAAATAGGAAAAGTAAAGGTCCTCAGGATTTTTATAACAGAACCCTGTAAAACTAAATGTCAGATGGTTATCACTATGAGATAAAACCAGATTCTCAGGCAGATTTGTCCATTTGCCTATGGTAAACTTCCTTGATCTCCAATCAACTTTTTCGAAGAAGAGTTTTACATCTGTAATAATTACTTCAGGGGAGTAGGTATAGTTAAGGTCTTTCGCGGGATCATATCTCATAAGACCGTTTTTTGTTCCAAACCAAATCAACCCATCATTATCTTTTGAGATTGAATTGGGGTTATTTTCACCACCCGAAAAGCCATCACTTATTCCGTAATGAATTACATTCTTAATATTTTGCCCTTTATCAACTAACAGAAGATCAAATCCTTTATCATTGCCAGCGACAAGCAAGGTATCGCAAATAAATTGAAGGGAATTAATTGTATTGGAAGAAAGAATGCCTTTTGTTGCAATCAGAGATATTGGAATGGAGTCCTTATTGCAATCAAACTTGAATATCCCTCCACCGAAAGTGCCAATCCAGATATTACCTGAAGGATCTTCTGCAAGAGAATAGACCTTTAATGAAGAGAGACCGTCCTCAGCATTGAAGTCGGAATAAGTTACTCCGGTTAACCTTACCAGGCCTCCCATTGTACCCATCCATATCCTACCCTTTTTATCCTCAAGAATAGTTTGTATCTCATCATTGATAAGTCCTTCATCCTGATTCATAAAATTCAAATTATCGCCCGAAAATTTGCCGTATCCCCCGCTGGTCCCAATCCACATATTCTTATGGCTGTCAGCCATTAAAGTGCTTATTTTATTATTCCCCAACTTGTTATTCCCTGAGAAATTTGAGAGTTTAGAATTCTTAAGTATATTAATGCCGTTATTTGTCCCCACCCATATCTGATCGCCATTAAATTTCTCCAGGGTATTTGCACCTGCATCATTTAATCCGTTTTTGGAATTGAAAAGATTTAGTCGTCGGATTCCTGATCCTTCCTTTTTAAATTGTGACAAACCCTCGTCAGTTGCAACGTAAAAGATGTCGTTTTTATCAAAGTACAATGCAAGGATCTGTGTTCCTGTAATACCATTGCTTTCATCATAACTGACGAATTTGTCATTATCATACATCATTGCTCCTTGTCCAAATGAAGCAAACCATGTATTTCCCTCCTTATCTTCCATCATACCAAGTATCTGGTTTGAGAGTAGTCCGCTCTCCTTATTGAATATACCGGTAATCTGGCCATCCATTAGTTTTATGACTCCATTCTTGTCTGTTGCAATCCATAATTCGCCGTTCTTTCTGGTTAAAATATCCCAGATAATCAGTCCGGTAATTGAGCGGTTAATTACAGAAGGTTCAATGGCATAACCTTTTTTATCAGCACTAGGGGCCGCCAGGAACAGTCCGTTACCTAAACTTCCAAGCCAGATTGTTCCCTTCGGACCTGGTGCTATAGAAAGAATGGATACAACAAATCCGGATTCAATATTGGGTCTGATTATGTTTTTTATCTTTTTTGAGGATCCCTCTTCGAACTCAACTATATTAACACCTCCAACCATTCCAAGCCATAACTTTTTTTCAGAATCTTCATAAATATCAAAGATGAAATTATTTAATAATCCGTCATCCATTGAATAGCTGATGATTGATATTGAATCTCCTCTGGTGACGAGTCGTATTAAACCTCCATCGTTTGTAGCTGCCAGAATTGAACTGTCGCTGCCTTCTATGATTTTCAGGACAGAACTTCCTTTCAGCCCCTCTTCCTTCCTTATAGGCTTGAAAGTAAATCCATCATAACGGGTTATTCCGTAATCAGTTCCAATCCAGATATTTCCTTTCCTGTCTTCACATAAACTTCTGACAACATTATCAGAAAGCCCATTGGATTTGGTGAATGTTTCAAACTTCTGTCCATCGAACCGGGACAAGCCTCCCCCATCTGTTCCCATCCAGATATAACCACGGGAATCCTGCAGCAAACAATATACCGAAGATTGTGGAAGACCCTCCTCTACAGAATATCTTCTGAAGAAGTACTGTTGGGAAAACAATTCCGTTCCTGAAAGGGTTCCTAAGATAATGATTATCAAGACTTTTTTAAGCATCTCCGTGGTTCTCAGTGCTCTCTGTGCCTTTGTGGTTATTTATCTTTTTTTATTTCATTATAAAGATAAACTGACCACCTTCATCACCTGCATTCCTTATAGGGCTATATGCCGGAGTCTGGTAAGAATTATTTACAACCGGAATTTTCAGAAAATCAAATAACTGGCCGGCGTCAAAATATTTCTCAGTATTGTTACTAAGTGCCTGAAGAAAGTAGTAGGCAAAAATCGAATGGTTATCTTTTCCTTTATCAAGGACCGGTTCAACCCCTCCTGATGTTAAAGCTTTTCTGCTGCTCAGAGAATGCATTTTAGCATAGTATTTGGTCGAATTTTCGTAAGGGATTGTCATTGTCTTTCCTCTGAAAATGTCACCGCTAAAGCATGCATCAGTAACAAGAAGAGTATGTTTTGAATGGATCCCCGTGAGGAAAGCTTTTATATCCTCATTTGAAATATATTTGGAAATCGACTTTGCTGATGCATCTACAGGTACCCAGAAACCCTTATCCATATTTTGAATATATTCACCATGTCCGGAATAATAGATCAGCACGTTATCATTCTCTTTGACCTTCTGTAGCAGTGTCTCAAACTCTTTCAGAATATTATCGCGGGTAGCTTCCTTGTTATAAAGGGTTTTCATATACTGGAAAGAATATTTTGCCGATAATATTTCAGCTACACTTTTTGCATCATTAACAGCATTTTTCAGCATTGGCCATTCACCGCTATATTCATCAATACCGATTATAAGCCCATAATATTCTCCCACCTCAACAGATTTCATAGCCTGGGCAACATTCAAACCTTTAAGTGGGTCGTTCCCTCCCCGAAATTCGCTGTAATTCTGGGCCATGGACTTGTCGACAGTTTTTTCAACAGGATGATCAATTTTAACTGAAAGATCCATGTCGTTGACGTTTGTAATATCGGCACCTTTAATGTCAAATTTCAACGGGATTATTGAATCGGTGTAGCTCTTATTTGCAAAAAACTGAAGACTAATAAGTTGTGCCTCACCAATTTTCAGACCTGGAACGCTTTTAAAATCAATCACTTCAATATTAGGCGGAAGCTTATAATTTATTTCAAGAGCATTTGCATCTTTATCTCCCACGTTGGTGAGGTTGAGAGTAAGTGTAACAGGTTTACCTATCGATACTTTATCATTTTTTGTATTGAACTTATAGTCCATAATAAGAACCTTCGACTTTGTTTCGTTCATTTTGTCGAGGTAAGCAATTTCGATATTATCGACCCTGATTGTTGAATTTTCGGCTACCTGAAAACCCACAAGGTTCCCGAAAAATGGTTCAAAAGGCATTGAATGAACCAGTTTCTCATTGAGGAAGAAATAGTACATGTCTGCTACTTTCCTTATGGTAAGCTTATTAAAAGCGTACCTGTTTACCTTATCGGAGATTGTAAAAGGAACGTAGTCCTTGAATTCGCCTGTATACTTGTCAATTGTAAAGTGACCGGCACCTGTTAAAAGAAAGTCGAATTGTTTAAGAGGATTTATTGACTTACCCCATTGGAGTCCGTACCCTTTATCCATTTTCCCTTCAACGAACCTTATTGAAGTTTCGATTTCAAAATTACGTTTCTGGTCGATCATAACAGGAAGCAGGTCTTCTTTAGGTTTATCAGTCAGTGATTGAAAAACAAGATGACCTCCTTCGATATTCTCCGACCAGCTATTCTCTTCAATCCCGAGGAGCCAGTAGTTACTGAATTTAGAGAAATCATCCTGAAAAACAAATTGAGATTTCAACCCTTTACTGAAAGAATAATCAGAGGGGGTGATTTTTTCCTGAGCCTGAACTGAGATGGCTGCAACAAAAAAAATCAATACGGATAATACTTTTTTTATCAGCATGGCGATCTGTTTTTATCTCTCAAATATACGAAATCTAAAATTCTTCTCAATTATTTCTTTAATGAGTAGTTCGCTTAATAATTATTTAGTGTCTGGTGTGTTGTATTTTGATATTATCCTGCCCATTATTTGAAAGGAATTTTTTATAAGTTTATATTTATTTTTGAATCTGTCCAAAATGGAAAGTATTACAATAAAAAACTATATCCTGATATTACTCTTTTCCCTTATTTCCTCTGATTTGTTTTCTCAGCCTTTTGTGCAACAGACAGGGATATTGTTACCCGGAGTATCTCAAAGTTCAGTTGCATGGGGAGATTATAATAATGATGGGAAACCTGATCTTTTATTGACAGGTTCATCTGGCGGCTTTATTACCAGGTTATTTAAAAATGAAGGCAGTGGGATTCTTACAGAACAAACCGGCGTATCGCTAACAGGGGTTTATGCCGGTTCCGCGGTATGGGGAGACTATAACAACGATGGATTCCTTGATATTTTATTAACCGGTCACTCAAATTCCGGTAATATTTCAGAAATTTATTTAAACAATGGGGATGAGACATTTACCAGACAAACGAATATTTCTCTTACCGGAGTAGATATTAGCGCTGCTGCATGGGGTGATTACAACAATGATGGATATATTGATATATTATTAACGGGAGAATCGACTTTCGGCTATATCTCTAAAATATATAAAAATGAGGGCCCTCCGGGTTTTGGTTTTACTGAACAGACCAATATACTACTCCCAGGTATTATTAATGGTTCAGTAGCCTGGTCAGATTATAACCGGGATGGATTTTTGGATATTTTGCTTACAGGGTTTACCGGAACATCTTTCATTTCGAAAATTTATAAAAACAATGGGAATAATACCTTCACCGACCAAACCTCAATTTCATTAACAGGAGTCAGATATGGCTCAGCTTTGTGGGGCGATTATAACAATGACGGTTATCCTGATATCCTGTTAACCGGAGCAGCCGGTTCTGATTGTGTTTCAAAAATTTATAAAAACAATGCCGATGGATCGTTTACTGAGCAAACAGGTATTTTGTTAACCGGTGTAAAGAATAGTTCATGTGACTGGGGAGATTATGACAATGATGGGAATCTGGATATCCTGTTAACAGGTTACAATTCAGATAATGTTGCTGTTTCAAAAGTTTATCACAACGATGGAAATAATAATTTCACCGAAAAAAACGACATCCCTTTAATAAATATATTCGCGGGTGCAGTATCCTGGATCGACTATGATAACGATATGGACATGGATATTCTTTTAACCGGATCAACAGGTTCAGTTTCTGTAAGTACGATCTACAGGAACGATATAATTCAAAAAAACACGGTACCAAATTCACCATCGTCTTTAACTTCGACTGTTTCCGGAATGCAGGTATCGTTGAATTGGGCTCTTGCTATTGACGCACAAACACCATCCAGCGGCCTGACCTATAACCTGCGTGTCGGAACTTCGCCAGGTGCAGCCGACATCGTAAATCCAAATGCAAAATCAGATGGAAAACCTAAGCTCTTTGCGCCAGGAAACATGCGATCCGACAATTTTTATCTATTGACAGATCTGAAAAAAGGAACATATTACTGGAGTGTACAGGCGTTGGATAATTGTTTTTCCGGCAGTTCTTTCGCTGTCGAACAATCATTTGTAGTAACAGCTGAAAATCAGGCAACGGACCTTACACTTAAAAAATGTGAAGGGAGCAGCATGACAATTACCTGGAGCCATGGTTCGGGACAAAAAAGGATCGTATTTGCCAGGGAAGGCTCAAATGGAACAGTCGCACCTGTTAACAATACTACTTATATTGCAAATAATATTTTTGGATCAGGAACGCCGCTGGGTAGTGGATGGTATTGTGTCAATAATGGTGTTGAAAACGAAATGAAAGTAATCGGGTTGAAATCGCTGACCAGTTATACCATTCAGGTTATTGAATACGAAGGTAATCCGGGAGCGGAAAAATATTTTACTGCTTCAGGCACAGGAAATCCGGCTTCTTTTGAAACATCTGTTTTTACAGAACAGACGGGTATACTGATACCTCACATTACAAATTGTTCAGTAGTCTGGGGTGATTATGACAACGATGGAGATTTAGATATTCTGGTAACAGGAGACTCAACAGGGATCCCAATAACAAGAATAATAAGAAATGATGGAAGTAATATCTTTACACCTCAATACAGCATTAACCTGACCGGGGTTGAGAGTAGTTCAGCAACCTGGTGCGACTTAAATAACGATGGAAAGATAGATATCCTGATAACAGGATGGTCAGAAACCGGCATTATATCAAAAATTTACACAAACAATGGGAATGGTACATTTACCGAACAAACCGGCATTTCACTTTCCGGAGTTTACAAAGGTTCTGTAGCTTGCGGCGACTTTGACCATGATGGTCTTAATGATATTCTACTTACCGGATCGACCGGTTCAGGAGAACTGTTTTCTAAAATATACAGAAACACCGGGAATTCATTCTCCGAACAAACCAGCATTCAGCTAACCGGAGTATATCAAAGTTCAGTTGCATGGAGCGATTATGACAATGATGGGTACACCGATTTTTTGTTAACAGGTTTTGCCTGTCCCGATTATAGTTGTCCAATCTCCAGGATATATAAAAACACGGGCGATGGTAACTTTTCAGAACAAACCGGTATTTCGTTACCTGGTGTTGGATGGAGTTCAGTTGCGTGGGGCGATTATAATAATGATGGATTTTCAGATATCTTACTATCCGGGTATACTAACAATAGCCCTTATTACATCACCATGATTTACAAAAATAATGGAAATGGAACTTTTACCAGGCAATCCGATATTTCACTTACCGGTGTAGCAGGTGGAAGTGTAGCCTGGGGTGATTATAACAACGATGGTTATCTCGATATTTTGATTACAGGATCGGCTCCTGATAAACTATTTGCAGGGGTATATAAAAACAATTGTGATGGGACATTTACTGAACAAACAGCTATCTCATTAACCGGGGTTACTTCAGGATCTGTTTCATGGGGTGATTATGATAATGATGGTGACCTGGATATTTTATTTACAGGAAATTCTTTGTCTGGTTCTATAGGAAAAATCTACCGGAACGATATTCAGTCGGTAAATACCAAACCTGCCGCCCCAGGTAATCCGGCAGAAATATTATCTACCACAAATAATGTTATTCTTAAATGGAACCCTGTGAAAACGGATGAGACTCCGTTTCCCGGGCTTACATACAATTTGCGTGTGGGCAAAACCAGTGGCGGTGCGGAATTATTATCCCCTATGTCGTTGATTTCCGGCAATCGGATGGTGGCAACTACGGGAAATTGCCAGAATGATACAACATACCGGATGAAAAATATCCCAGGCACCTACTACTGGGGTGTTCAGGCTATTGATAACAGTTTTCAGGGAGGATCATTTTCTACAGAACGAACTTTTACCATCGATAGCATTCAGGCCAGTGGTCTGACAGTCAGGATAATCGACAGCACAAGTTTATCAGTACGATGGAAACGAGGTAATGGTCAGAGGTGCGTGGTATTCTGTAAAAGCGGCCCAAAATCAGAGGCTTATCCGGTTGACAATTCAAATTACATTGCTGATAATACCTTTCGATATGGCGATCAGATTGGAAATACTGAATGGTACACCTGCTATAACGGCAGAAATGACAGTATGAAACTGACAGGACTGAGACCAAATACGGAATATAGCATTCAGGTCATTGAATACATTGGACAACCTGGTTCAGAAAAATATTACAGGGAAACAAACGATGGGAATCTTGGTAGTTTTGGCACCGGTCTGTTTACAAAGCTGCCTAATTCTATAATTGCAGCAGTCGGTTCTGTAGCCTGGGGTGATTATAACAACGACGGGTATCTTGATGTTCTATTCTCAGGATGGCCCCCAAATACAGGTTATGCCACAAAGCTGTATAAAAATGATGGCTCCGGAACCTTTGCTGAGGTTCCAGGGCTTTCGCTGATAGGAGTCACAAATAGTTC
>Ga0182021_10003086_pt1 | contig 19572 bp, 18 predicted proteins | sample 612E3MmetaG_FD_120493 | JGI IMG/M metagenome (GOLD analysis project Ga0182021, IMG submission 120493) | Permafrost microbial communities from Stordalen Mire, Sweden - 612E3M metaG (Illumina Assembly) | ecosystem: Environmental > Terrestrial > Soil > Wetlands > Permafrost | place: Sweden... | reverse complement strand
TTCTTCGCCGGTGAGCAGGCGCGTACGCAGCCGGCTCTTGCAGCGCGCCTCGAAGTTCAGCACCAGGTGCGCCTTGGCGGTTGCAGCGACAGGTGCGCGGTGTTCGACGAGATGCATGGCTAGAACAGGAAGTAGCGTTGTGCCATCGGCAGCACCTTAGCCGGCTCGCAGACCAGCAGTTCGCCGTCGGCGCGCACGGCATAGGTCTCGCTGTCGACCTCGATGTTCGGCGTCGCGCCGTTATGCACCATATCTTTCTTGCGCAGCTTGCGGCAGTTCTTTACGGCCTCCGGCGGCTTGGCAAGGCCGAGCGAGTGCACGGCCGGGTTGTCGAGCGCCGCTTGCGAAACGAAGGTCAGCGAGGTCTTGAGGCCACCGGCGAAGCTGCCGAACATCGGCCGATAATGCACCGGTTGCGGCGTCGGGATCGAGGCGTTCGGGTCGCCCATGGCGGCGGCGGCGATCATGCCGCCCTTGAGGATCAGGCTCGGCTTGACGCCGAAGAACGCTGGCTTCCACAGCACCAGGTCGGCAAGCTTGCCGACTTCGATCGAGCCGACGACATGACCGATGCCGTGGGTGAGCGCCGGGTTGATGGTGTACTTGGCGATGTAGCGTTTGATGCGCTGGTTGTCGTTCTTCGCCGTGTCTTCCTTCAGCGCACCGCGCTGCATCTTCATCTTGTGCGCGGTCTGCCAGGTGCGGATGATCACCTCGCCGACGCGGCCCATGGCCTGCGAATCCGAGCTCATCATCGAGAACGCGCCCAGGTCGTGCAGGATGTCCTCGGCGGCGATGGTCTCGCGGCGGATGCGCGACTCGGCGAAGGCGATGTCCTCGGCAATGGCGGAATCCAGATGGTGGCAGACCATCAGCATGTCGAGATGCTCGTCGATGGTGTTCACCGTGTAGGGCATCGTCGGGTTGGTCGAGGAGGGCAGCACGTTGGGCAAGCCGGCCGCGCGGATGATGTCCGGCGCGTGGCCGCCTCCCGCACCCTCGGTGTGGAAGGTGTGGATGGTGCGGTCCTTGAACGCCGCCAGCGTCGCTTCGACGAAGCCGGATTCGTTAAGCGTGTCGGAGTGGATGGCGACTTGCACGTCCATCTTGTCGGCGACGGTCAGACAGTTGTCGATCGCTGCTGGCGTGGTGCCCCAGTCTTCATGGAGCTTCAAGCCCATGGCGCCGGCCTCGACTTGCTCCTTCAACGGCCCGGGCAGCGAGGCGTTGCCCTTGCCGAGAAAGCCCAGGTTCATCGGGAAGGCATCGGCCGCCGCGAGCATGGAATGGATGTGCCATGGCCCCGGCGTGCAGGTCGTTGCGAACGTGCCGGTGGCCGGGCCGGTGCCGCCGCCGAGCATGGTGGTGACGCCGGACATCAGCGCCTCGTCGATCTGCTGCGGACAGATGAAATGGATGTGGCTATCGATGCCGCCGGCGGTGACGATCATGCCTTCGCCGGCGATCGCTTCCGTGCCGGCGCCGATGGCAATCGTCACCCCCGGCTGTACGTCCGGGTTGCCCGCCTTGCCGATGGCCATGATGCGGCCGTTCTTCAGGCCGATGTCGGCCTTGACGATGCCGGCGACGGCATCGACGATCAGGGCGTTGGTGATCACCGTATCGACGACGTCAGCTGCAACGCGCTGGCTCTGGCCCATGCCATCGCGGATCACCTTGCCGCCGCCGAACTTCACCTCCTCGCCGTAGATCGTGTAGTCCTCCTCGACCTCGATCCAGAGTTCGGTGTCGGCGAGGCGCAGGCGATCCCCGGTCGTCGGGCCGAACATTTCCGCATAGGCTTGTCTGGAGATCTTCATTTCAGCACTCCCATGACCTTAGCTTGAAAGCCGTACACCTTGCGGGCGCCGGCGTAGTCGACCAGTTCGATGGTGCGGGTCTGGCCCGGCTCGAAGCGCACGGCGGTGCCGGCGGCGATGTTGAGACGCATGCCGTAAGCCTTCGTGCGGTCGAAGCCAAGCGCACCGTTGGTCTCGAAGAAGTGGTAGTGCGAGCCGACTTGAATCGGCCGGTCGCCGGTGTTGGCGACGACCAGCGTCACCGTGCGGCGGCCGGCGTTGAGTTCGATCTCGCCCTCCATGGGGCGCAGTTCACCGGGAATCATGGCCTGCCTCCTTGTCGTTTATCACAGTTCATCCGCGCTGTCGGGCGCGTTGAGAAATTTGCGCACGACGTCGATCTGATCGACCGAGGCCAGCGCCGGCACATGACCGACGCCGGCAAACTCGACGATCTGCAGGTTCGGCTTGCGCCGCTGCATTTCATCGACGATCTGGCGTGGCAGCACTTCAGACTCGGCGCCGCGTAGCACCAGCACCGGGCAGCGTACGGCTGCCCAGCTTGACCAAAGGTCGATGCCGCGCAGGAATTCCGGTCCCAGCGGCAACTCGGGATCGAGATGGACGGGCAGGCCGCGGCTGATGGCTGGGTCGTAGCGCAGGCGGTAGCTGCCGTCCGCCTCCTGCAACGCGGCGTGGCGCGCCAGGTGCTGCCAGAACGGCTCGTCGAGCTCGCCAAAGCTGCGGCAGGCATTGCGGACATAGCTTTCCACTGCCGCGAAGTCGGCAAACTGCGTCTCGCCGCCGACGTGACCCTTGAGGCGGATCAGCGCGTTCCAGGGCACGAAAGGACCGACGTCGTTCAGCACCAGGCGACGTATCGGCGAGCCGGGTTTGGCGGCGAGCAGCATGCCGATCAGCCCGCCCATCGAGGTGCCGATCCAGTCGAGTTTTGCCGATGGTCGGGCGCCGCGCAGGCGTGCTTGCAGGCTTTCCAGCAAGCCGCCGGAGATGGGCGTGGTGACGCGGGCGATCAACGCTGCCGCATCGCCGAGATAGGTCGAGAAGCTGTAGCCGGACTTGTCCTCAAGCCAGTCGCTGTCGCCGCGGCCGACCACATCCATGCAAACGACTCGGTGGTCGGTCTCCAGAGCGGCGGCGAGACGGTCGAAGTCACGACTATTCCGCGACAGACCATGGACGCAGACAACGACGTGTGGGTTGCGCACATCGCCCCAGTCGGTATAGGCGATGCGATGGAAGCCGTCGGGACCAAGGCTGAGAAAACTCTGCTGGGTCAGGGGCATGGGTTCTAGACGATGGGGTTATGCACGGTGACGAGCTTGGTGCCGTCTGGGAAAGTGCCCTCCACCTGGATCTCGGGGATCATCTCCGGCACGCCGTCCATCACCTCGTCGCGCTTCAACAGCGTCGCGCCATAGCTCATCAGCTCGGCGACAGTCTGGCCGTCGCGCACGCCTTCGAGGATGCCGGCGGTGATGAAAGCCACCGCCTCCGGGTAGTTGAGCTTGAGGCCACGGGCGCGGCGGCGTTCGGCGACCAGCGCGGCGGTGAAGATCAACAGCTTGTCTTTTTCGCGGGGAGTAAGTTCCATACGATTTCCTCAGTTCTGTCTCATGTGTTCCAGATGCGCGGCACGACCATGTCGCGACCAATATGTGCGGGGCGCAGCGCGCGCCAGAGTTCGACCAACCAGGCGCGCGCCGCTTCGGCTGAATGGCCGAGGTAGCGGCCGACGAACAGATTGGGCATCGCAGTGACGCCATATTGCGCGCCCGACTCGGTGGGTGTCGCTTGCCGGCAGGCGGCCAGCGCTTCAGGGTCGATATTGCTGCCCGCCGCGATGATTGTCGAGCAGACGCTGAAGCCGGCGAGGCCGATGGGCGAGTCGAGTAGCGCCGAGCCACCGTCGATGCATCCGCGCTCGCGCCAGAGCGGCACATCATCGATGCGGATGTCGGTGGCGAGCTGCAGCTGCCCATGCGAAAACGTCTCGCCACTGGCGCGGCGACCGAGGCAGAGCGTTTCGACGCCGAGGTAACGCGCGCCTTCAGCGAGTTCCACCGTGGTGCGCATCGCTGCCATCGCGCCAGCGAAGATGATGCTCTCCTGCGGCAGCCATTCCAGCGTGCCACCCGGACCGACTTGCAGATTCACGGTTTGTTCCGCCATGGCACTCGCGGACCGATACCACTTGCCGGCGCCGGGCGTGGTGAGTAGCGCCTGCGCGTTGGCGCCGACCTCGACGTCGATGTGCAAATGGTCGCCACCGCAGATGCCGGCCGGCGGATGCAGGACGATGGCGTGGCAAAGTTTCGGCCCCTCGGGGAACAGCGCCTTCTGGATGCGCAGCGGCCCTTGGTGGCGGCTGGCCGCGAGGATCGTGCCGCCACGTTCACCTGTGCGTCGGGCGAAGCGCAGCGCGAGGTTCGCCGGCCAAAGCGGCGAGGGTGTCGGCGTCTGATCGGGCAGGCGGGCGGTCATGGCGCCATTATCAGCGCAGACGGGGCGGTCGCGGAATACGTCGGATTACGCAGTGAGGCATCACGGGCCATGTGGGCCCGCATCCCACGGGGCGACCTCGCCACCGAATCGCTCGGCGAGGAAATCCACCAGCAGGCGCAACGCCAGGGGCTGATGTTGGCGCGAGAGATAGATCGCGTGGATGCCCAGTACTTCCGGTTCATAGTTCGGCAGCAATTGGACATCTCAGCCGTCCGGGCCAATCGGAAAGCAGGCCATGGCGGACAGGAGTCGGCCATGACCTGCCGGTCATCGATTCGGCATAGCCGTCATTCGATCGGCGGGTTAACTCGGAGACCGGCCTGACGGCTTACGCGAACAACTCGGCCAAGGCGGACTGCCATCATATTGATGGGCAACGGCTGCTTCACACAAGATTCCGTATACGCCCGCTGCATGAACCGAATTACAACATCCCTTGCCGAAAGTCTTTGGGTGTTACTCCCGCGTTTCGCCGGAAGAACTTCACGAAATTGGTCGCCTCGGAAAAGCCCAGTTGATACGCCACTTCAGCGACCGAAGCTGTACTGTGCGCGAGCAAGCGCTTGGCTTCCAGCAGGACTCGCCGTGAAATAGCCTCCTTGGCGGATCTTCCTTCTGCGGCAAGGCAGGCCCGCGAGATCGTACTTTCCGAGTAGCCAAGCCGCCGCGCGTAGTACCGCAAACTGTGCTCTTTGGCAAAACTGGCTTCCAGCGCCTGAATGAACAAGCGATAGGTCAAGCGGCTAGTTGCGATCATTTCGACACCACCGCGACCCTGCTTCTGCAACTTTGCGATACGAGTCAGCAGTGCCATCAGCTCGTAACGAATTAGGGCGATATCGAGTCCTTCACCAGAGAACAGGTCAAAATCCTGTCTCAGCTGCTGGAAGCCCGCCTCGATTACACGGCGGGTATCTTCCTCCAGTCGAAGCCCCGGGACCCATGCGTCAAATCCCAGTAGTCCCACCTCGCGCGCGAAGATCTGACCACTACTGTGCGGCAAGGCACCCGGATCGATCAGGATCAGTTGTGCTTCAAAAGGGTCTTCGGAATGCCACTGTTGAACCTGTCCCGGTTGCACAAACAGCATCTGTCCGGGCGAGAGTGACCAGTCGATAAAGTCGACGGTGTGGCTGCCCCTCCCCTCCATGACCAGCATCAGCATGAAGAAATCGACACGCTGCGGCTGATTGAGCTGCTTGGCCGCGACCTTGCCGCGCAGCTCCGCCATGGTCATGGGTTCGATGCCCAGCGCAGCCAAGCGGGGATTTTCAAACCGGATGTCGGGTAATGGCGCCGTCTTCTTCAATCTACCTCGCATGGGCTGCCTGCTCGATTTTGACCATTTTCTGAATCTAACCGACCTCGAAACAAAAAGCCAGATTCCGCAGAATGGACCCTACTGAAACGCCAAGAGCACGTCGCCTGCTATAACTCCTCGGAGAATGCAACGGCAAGTTCTGATTGAAATCTGAATCCATCTGCGTCGCATTGACTCGCGGCGAGAAAACTAGAGGAAATTGACCATGAAACACTATTTGATCGTTGGCGCATCCGGCTCGGTCGGCTCACTCGTTGCCAGCAAACTCGCCGCCCAAGGCGCATTCGTCCATGCCTTGACCAGCAAACCGGAGCGCGCTGGACAAGTGGAAGGCAACATCCGCTGGATCTACGCCGATCTCAAGAGCGGCCAAGGTGTCGCCGACGCTTTCGCCCGCGTGCAGCGTGCCTTCATTTTCGCGCCGCCCGGCTATGTGCCACAGGATGAGATCATCTCCCCGCTCATTCGGGAAGCTGTGCGCAACAAGCTCGAAAAGGTCGTGTTGCTGACAGCGCTGGGGGCGAATGCGGTCGACACCGCGCCATTGCGGGTGGCAGAACTGGAGTTGGAACGTTCCGGACTGGCATACAACATTGTCCGTCCGAACTGGTTCATGCAGAACTTCAACACCTTCTGGATTCAGGGCATCAACGAACACAACAAGATCCTGCTGCCTACCGGTAAGGCGAAGGGCAGCTTCATCGACGTGCGCGACATCGCCGATGTGGTCGTGCGTCTGATCAGCACGGATGATCTGAATAACCAGGCGTTCGACATTACGGGCAGCCAGTCTCTCGATCACGATGAAGTGGCCGAGCTGCTGTCAAAGGTGGCTGGACGCAAGGTCAGCTATCAGGAAATTCCGCCCGAAGTGCTGAAGCAGGGTTTCCTCGCGGCAGGACTGCCGGAAGACTATGCCGATTTCCTGTTGCTGATTCTGGGCTTCTTCGCACAGGGCTACAGCGCCCACACAACGAATTCGGTGAAGGATTTACTCGGACGTGATCCGATTGCGTTTGGACAGTACGCTGAGGATTACAAGCGCGCTTGGCTTTAGGACTTGGAAAGCCACCCAATACGCCGACTCACAAGGTCGTCGTTCTTCGTTTATAGGTTCGCCGACCTCGACCCTAACTGCTGCAAAGCATCCCGACAGCAAGAAGACTGGCGGTTAGGAATGGTCGATGCGCTGCCGCGGGAGGGAGTGCTGTGGTGGAAGCATATCTTTGCCAGCCCCGCCACTGGCGGCATAACGTTGCCAGGGCGGCAACGTTACGGTTTCCGGGACACATCGGTCCTTGATGGTGCCGAGCGCACGTAGTGCATCACCCATTCTGACGCGGCCTGTTCCCAGCCGGCAGCTCGAGTGTGATCGCCAGGCCGCCATCTTCGCGCAATGCGGCTCGGATACGTCCGCCGTGGATCGTCATAGTCCGCCGTGCTATGGCGAGGCCTAGGCCGGTACCGCGCACGGACTCGCTTCCTTCGACGCGGGTGAAGGGCTCGAAGATCGCATCCAGCATGTCCGACGGCACTCCGGGTCCGTGGTCTTCCACGCGGGTTTCCAACATCGAGCCATCACCGCTCACACGTGAGCGGATCTCTACCGTCGTGCCCGGTGCGGTGAATTTGACGGCATTGCGAATGACGTTCTCGAAGGCCCGATAGATCAGTTCACCGTCGACTTCGGCGACGAATGCCCCTGGCGCATCGATGGTCACTGAACGCGACGACGCGCGCGCCTCGAAGTCGGCGTCCTCGGCGATGGCGTGGAGCACTTCGACGATGTCGATCCGACTGTGCGCGACGCTGGTGCGTCCGGCTTCAAGGCGGTGCAGGGTCAGCAGTTCCTCGACCAGCGCGTCGAGCCGCTGGCACTCGCGATCGACGCGATCGATCATGGCCGGTACCTGGCCGGGGTCCTGGCGCAATAGGCCGATCGCCGCCTGCATGCGGGTTACCGGCGACCGCAGTTCGTGCGAGATGTCGTGCAGCAAGGTCTCGCGCGATTCAGTCAGCTGCTGGAGCTGGGTCGCCATGCGATCGAAGTCCTCGGCGAGATCGGCGATCTCGTCGCGCTGGCCGCCCATCAACGCCTGCACCCGCGTATCCAGACGCCCCTCGGCGACGCGGCGAAGCGCCCAGCTCAGATGCCGCAACGGGCGCGCGAGATACCAGGCAAGCGCCACGCCCGTGACCAGGATCGCCAGCGTGCCGGAAAGCACCGGCGCCAGCGGCACGGGCAACGGCCCGAGGCGAGCTTCGTCAGGGGGGGGAGGCAGGCCGCTGAAATAGAAGATCGCGACGGTGCCCGCGATTCCCAGGCTCATGGCGAACCCAAGGGCCAGCAGCAGCTTCCAGAACAGGCGGTTACGTTTCCAGGCCATGGTCAATCGATCAACAGCTGATAACCCTGGCCGCGCACGCTTTGAATCCACGATTGTCCGTCGGGCCGCGTACCGAGTTTCTGGCGGATGCCGCTGATGTGCACGTCGATGCGGCGATCAAATCGGGCCAGCGGCTGGCCGAAGGCCTGCAAGGAAATGTCCTGCTTGCTGAGCAACTGGCCGGCGTGGCGGGCCAGCACTTCGAGCAGATTGAACTCGGTGCCGGTCAGATCCAATACCTCGCCATGCAAGGTTGCACTGCGGCTGCCCGGCCACACCGTCAGCGCGCCTGCCTGCAGCATGCGCGGGTTGCCGGCCGGCGCGCGCGCTTCGGTGCGACGGAGGATCGCGCGCAGGCGCGCGACCAGTTCCCCCGGCGTGCAGGGCTTGGGCACGTAATCGTCGGCGCCTTGATCGAGCCCGACGATGCGGTCGATGTTGTCGCCGCGGGCAGTGAGCATCAGTACCGGCACTGCGCTCGCCGCCCGGATGCGGCGCAGCGCCTCGATGCCGGACAGGCGCGGCATCATGATATCGAGCACGACGATGCCGTAGCGGCCGGAAACGGCCTCCGCGACGCCGCTCTCGCCGTCGTGCACGGCGTCGACGGCGAATCCCTCGTGCACGAGGTAGGTCGACAGCATGGCGGTGAGGTCGACATCGTCGTCGACGAGCAAGACCCTGGTCATGGATCGATTCAACCCGAGAAAGTGACTTCAGTATGGCACCAAACCCTGGGTGCAGGCCGTGGGCGCCGTGTACTTTTACCCTGCTTAACACTGCTGAACCGCAGGCAACCGAGCCCGAAACTACGATGTTCGCAACTCGGAACGAACTTCATGCGAACATCCTACGGTCTCCCATTCTCAGCCCTCGTCATCATGGCAGCCGCCTTGGGCGGCTGCGCAGTCGGCCCCGCTTACCGAGAACCCAAGCCGGCCGTTCCGGCGGCTTGGCACGCCCCCCAGCCCCACGGTGGCACCATCGCCGGGATGACCGACTGGTGGCGGCAATTCGACGATCCGACACTTGACGCCCTGATCAGTGTGGCGGAATCCGCCAGCCCGACCCTGGACAAGGCCTGGGCCAACATCCAGAAGGCACGCGCGACCCTGACGACGGCCCAGGCCGACGGCCTGCCGAGCCTGACCGCGCAAGGCTCGGCGACGCGCGTCCGGCAGCAGGCGGTGGACGGCCAGATGACCGTGGCGACCGCGCGCAACCGCAGCCTCGAGACTTCGTGGGAAATCGACCTCTTCGGCAAGGTCCGGCGCAATGCCGAGGCGGCCCAGGCGCGCATCGAGGCGCGCGTCGACGACTGGCACGATGCGCGCGTCTCGCTGGCGGCGGCAGTGGCCGACACCTATGTGCAGTCTCGCGGCTGCGAACTTCTGGCCGATGCCTATGCGCGTGAACTCGCCTCGATTCGCGAGACTGAGAAGGCAACCGCCCTGCTCGTGCAGGCGGGATTCTCCGCCTCCGCCGATGGTTCCCTGGCGCGGGCGTCGGTCGCCAGCACCGAGTCGACGCTGATAAGGCAGCGTGCGCAATGCGACCTCCTGGTCAAGTCGCTGGTCGCACTCACGGGAACCGACGAAGCCGATTTGCGCGCCCGCCTGGTGGGCGCCACCGGGCGCATTCCCCAGCCGGCCGCCATCGAGGTGCCCAGTGTTCCGGCCGAGGCCCTGCGGCAACGTCCCGATCTCGCCGGCAGCGAGCGCGAGCTGGCGGCAGCCAGCGCCGAAATCGGCGCGGCCCAGGCCGACCGCTTTCCAAGCCTGTCGCTGGTGGGCGTCATCACGATGGCCACGGCCACGTCGTCGCTCACCACCTGGTCGTTCGGGCCTTCACTGTCGCTGCCGTTGCTGGATGGCGGCAGACGGCGCGCCGCCGTGGACAGTGCCCGTTCCGGCTATGCGGCGGCCGACGCCGACTACCGGCAGAGGGTGCGCCAGGTGGTGAAGGAGGTCGAGCAGGCGCTGGTGAATCTCGACAGCGCCGGGCGGCGCACCGAGCAAGCGGAACAAGCCACAAGGGAATACCGCCGTTATTTCGACGTCACCGAACAGAACTGGCGCGCGGGTGGCGTCAGTCTGCTGACGCTGGAAGAGGCGCGGCGCTCGGCGCTGGCGGCCCAGATCGAGCTGATCGGGCTGCAGCGCGACCGCGTCGAATACTGGATCGCGCTCTACAAGGCGCTGGGCGGCGGCTGGCAGCCGGGTGCCGCGGCAACGCTCGCGAGCTCCGGCCAATCGCACAACGAACAAGGGGATAAGCGGTGAATCGCAAGTTACGTAACCGAACGCTGGCGGCAAGCGCAGTAGTGTTGGCCGGCCTCGTGGCCTGGATTGCCCGGCCCGCCGGTTCGCCGCCGGGACCGGGCGAGGCGGGCAGTAATGCCGCCAACGTCGCCAGCGCTCTCACTGTCGCGGCCGCTTCGCCCGAGACGCAGACCTGGCCACAAACCCTGCAGGCCAGTGGGGCGCTCGCCGCCTGGCAGGAAATCATCGTCAGCCCGGAGACCGGTGGCTTGCGCATCGTCGAGCTGCTGGTCGATGTCGGTGCCCGTGTAAAGCGCGGGCAGCTGCTCGTCCGGCTCGCCGACGACAGCCTGAAGGCCGATCTGCGCAAACAGGAGGCTGCGGTGGCCCAGGCGCGCGCCAATCTGGACCAGGCGGAATCCAACGTGCGGCGCGCCAAGCTGGTCGAAGGCAGTGGCGCGCTTTCGGCGCAGAAGGTCGAGGAATACCAGATCAACGAGGCGACCGCGCGCGCCGCGCTGGCCTCGGCGCTGGCCGAGCTCGACAGCATCCGACTCAAGCTCTCGCAGACCCGCATCGTGGCGGTGGATGACGGCCTCGTCTCGGCCAAGTCGGCCGTGCTGGGCAACGTGGTGAACACCGGCGCCGAACTCTTCCGCCTGGTGCGCCAGGGCCGCATCGAGTGGCGCGTCGAGCTCGATGCGCGCCAGCTCGCCGCCGTGCGGCCGGGCCTCCATGCCCAGGTCACGCTGCCCGGCGGCGAAAGCGTCGATGGCACCGTGCGCCAGGTGGCGCCGACCCTGTCCACCGGTACCGGCCGCGCCATCGCCTATGTCAGCCTGCCGGGCGAAAGCGCCGCGCGCGCCGGCATGTTCGCCAACGGCATCCTCGAACTGGAGGCCAAGCCGGCCTTGACCCTGCCGCAGTCGGCCGTGGTCATGCGCGACGGCAAGAGCTACGTCTTCGTCATCGGCGCGGGCGACAAGGTCGCCATCCGCGCCGTCGAAACCGGCCGCCGCCGCGGCGATCGCATCGAGCTGTTGAGCGGGTTCGCCACCGACGTCCGCGTCGTCGCCAGCGGCGGCGCCTTCCTGTCGGACGGCGCGCAGGTCACCGTGGTGAAGTCCGATACGGCCAACGTGGCCAGAGCGATCCCAGGAAACGCATCATGAATGTCTCCGCCTGGTCGATCCGCAACCCCGTTCCGGCAGTCCTGATCTTCATCCTGCTCACCCTGGTCGGGCTGATCGGCTTCAAGCAATTGCAGATCCAGGATTTCCCCGACATGGACCTGCCCACGGTCCGGATCGCCACGGCGCTGGAAGGGGCCGCGCCGGCGCAGCTAGAAACCGACGTAGCGCGCAAGATCGAAGACAAGCTCGCATCGTTGAGTCGCCTCGACCATGTCACCACGACCGTCACCGACGGCGCGGTGAACATCGACGTCAGCTTCGAAATCGACAAGAACAGCGAGGAAGCCCTGAGCGAGGTGCGCAACGCCGTTGACAGCGTGCGCGCCGATCTGCCTTCCAGCATGGCCGCGCCCACCGTGTCGAAGGTGACCGCTGCCGCCTCGCCGCTGCTCACCTACACCATCGAGTCGGCGCGGCGCGACGAGCAGGACCTATCGTGGTTCGTCGATAACGACGTGGCCAAGGCGCTGCTCGCCGTCAAGGGCGTCGCCCAGGTGGCACGCGTCGGCGGTGTCGACCGCGAGGTGCATGTTGACCTCGAAGCAGCGCTGATGGCCGGCATGGGCGTGACGCCGGCAGCGGTGTCGGCGCAACTGAAGGCGGTGCAGAAGGACGCCTCGGGCGGCCAGGGCGACATCGCCGGCCAGCGCCAGTCGGCGCGCACCATCGCCACCGTCGGCTCCGCGTCCGAGATCGCCGCCATTACCGTGCCCCTGTCGGACGGCCGTTACGTGCGGCTCGACCAGATCGCGCGCATCAGCGACAGCTACGCCGAGCGGAGCTCGGTGGCCTTCCGCGACGGTCAGCCGGTGATCGGCTTCCAGGTGACGCGCTCGCGCGGCTATTCCGACGTCAGCGTCGCCGACGGCGTGCGCGAGGCGGTGACGCGCTTTGCGCAGGCGCACGCCGAGGTTCGCATCGCCGAGGCCAGCAATACGGTGGCGCCGATCGAGGACAACTATCACGGCTCCATGCACTTGCTGATCGAAGGCGCGCTGCTCGCCGTCCTGGTCGTCTGGTGGTTCCTGCGCGATTGGCGCGCCACCCTCGTCTCCGCCACCGCGCTGCCGCTATCGATCATTCCGGCGTTCGCCGTGATGGCGCTGGCCGGCTTCTCGCTCAACAAGATCACGCTGCTTGCCCTGTCGCTGGTGGTGGGCATCCTGGTGGACGACGCAATCGTCGAGGTCGAGAACATCGCGCGCCACCTGCGCATGGGCAAGACGCCCTACCAAGCGGCGATGGAGGCGGCCGACGAGATCGGCCTGGCGGTGATCGCCACCACCTTCACACTGGTCGCGGTCTTCCTGCCGACAGCCTTCATGAGCGGCATTCCCGGCAAGATCTTCCGCCAGTTCGGCGTCACGGCGTCGGTGGCAGTGTTGGCCTCGCTCCTGGTCGCGCGCCTGCTGACGCCGATGATGGCCGCCTATTGGCTCAAAGGCGCCGAACAGGCGCAGCGCGACGGTCCGGTCATGCAGCGCTACCTGGGCTGGGTGCGCGCCGCGCTCGGCCGGCGCAAGTCGGTCGTGGCGGGCGCATTGGCCTTCTTCGTCCTGTCGCTGGCTCTCATCCCGCTGCTGCCGACTGGCTTCCTGCCGGCGCAAGACCTGGCACAGACACGCATTTCGCTCACCTTGGCGCCGGGCAGCACCCTCGCCGACACCACGGCGCTGAGCCGGCGCGCCGCCGAACTACTTCGCACCGTACCCGAGGTCAGTGGCATCTTCATCGTCGTGGGCAGTGCCAGCACCGGCGGCGGCATGAATGCCGGCACCATGGCCGACGTGGCGAGCGCGACGCTGACGGTCGAACTGGTGCCGCGCGGCGAGCGCACGCTCAAACAATCCGCCGTCGAAGCCAAGATGCGCCAATTGCTGCGCACCCTGCCGGGCGCCCGCGTCGCGGTGGGCGGCTTCAACAACGGCGAGAAGCTCGAAATCACACTGGCCAGCGACGATCCCCAGGCGCTGGCACAGGCGGCCGCGGCTGCCGAGACCCAGCTGCGCACCCTCAAGGGCATCGGCAACGTCGTCTCCAGCGCGGCACTGCAGCGGCCGGAAATCCAGGTTCGGCCCGATCCGGCGCGCGCCGCGTCGCTCGGCGTCACCTCTGAAGCCCTGGCTGATGCCGTGCGCATCGCCACCTACGGCGACTACTCGACCGCATTGCCCAAGCTCAACCTGCCGCAGCGCCAGATCCCGATTCGTGTACGTATGGATGCCACGGTACGCAACGACCTCGATGCCATCGCCCAACTGCGTGTGAAGGGCAGCGACGGTACCGTCAGCCTGGCGTCGGTCGCCAATGTGGGCATGGGCAGCGGGCCGGCGCAGATCGATCGCCTGGACCGGCTGCGTAACGTCACGCTCAGCGTCGAACTGAACGGCCGGGCGATCGGCGAAGTGCAACGGGAGGCTCAGCAACTGCCGGCGCTGAAGAATCTCCCTGCCGGCGTCAAGCGCGTCGAGCAGGGCGAACTGCAACGCATGGGCGAACTGTTCCAGAGCTTCGGTCTGGCGATGGCGATCGGTATCTTCTGCATCTATGCCGTGCTGGTGCTGCTCTTCCACGACTTTCTGCAGCCGGTGACGATCCTTTGCGCCTTGCCGCTGTCCCTGGGCGGCGCGCTCTCTGCGCTGTGGATCGCCCACCAGGCGTTCTCGATGCCAGTGGTGATTGGCGTGCTAATGCTGATGGGCATCGTCACCAAGAACTCCATCCTGCTGGTCGAGTACGCTATCGTCGCCCGCCGTCACGGCATGGGCCGGCTGGAGGCCATCATCGACGCCTGCCACAAGCGCGCCCGGCCCATCGTCATGACCAGCATCGCGATGGTGGCCGGCATGCTGCCCAATGCCCTCGGCCTTGGGGCCGAGCCAAGCTTCCGCCAGCCGATGGCCGTCGTGGTCATCGGCGGTCTGCTGACTTCCACCGTGCTCAGCCTACTGGTGGTGCCGGTTGTGTTTACGTATGTGGATGACTTGCTGCAATGGGGGCGGCAGCGCTTTCTTGGGTCAGTGCAGAACGTCAATGTGAAGACGGTCGCCTGATGTCTATGGGAGAACGTTTCCAGAGTCCCCATCGGTGGTTTCTCCCAGGCAGTAGCTTCGTGTGACCGCTCGACTCTTAGAGCAGCCGTTGAGCTTCTGAAGGAGCGACCGGCAGGTTTGGGCACCGAGCACTCGGTGACGACTGACTGCTTCGAGAAGCGAAACTTCACTGACCGGTTTCCGGCGATGAATCCGAAGAGGCGGCGGTCGCATGCGTGCCCATCGCGGACATGACGATCCCCCGCAACCAGTCATTCAGAGAGCAGCACCAACGGGCCGCGGGCGCCAGGGTTCGCCGAAATCTAGTGTGGCCAAGACGGCGGCCTACTTCTCGCCCCCAGAGCGCTTTGTCTTCTTGGGTTTGGGTGCGGGAAGCCCTCTGTCAGTGATCCTGATAAGGTTCGATATCCACTCTCGGTCGTCTAGTTCATCACCGATGAGAAAATGATCTTTGGCGCCTGGATATGGTGCTGCTTCGGTGACTCGCTTAACAAAGGAGCGCCCAGCGGATGTCGGCTTCACAAATAATTGATTGTCGCAAACCAGGGCGACGACCTTCCCATCGCAGTAGATCGCATATTCACCAAACATCTTTCGGAACGTAATCGTTCCGGATGCGCCGACTTGATCGCAGACGTATTCGACGAAGGCCAACGCTGAGGCCATTTGCTATTCAATCGTCTCAGGAGAGTTGGAAGTAGGTGTCGACAAGTATGTCGGCAACGCTCAAGGTCAGTGGCGGCTGGGCGGCTCTATCGCGCAGCGCCCCCTGCCACGACTGGTTACGCCGCATATGGAATACTCGCGAAAAGCTAAACCCAACCATTCTCGATAAACTCCATGATGCTGTAGCGCCGCCTCTCAAGCTTGTTGGACTGAATAGCGGCAATGATCTGTGCCAAACCCTCTGCGTATGGTGAAGGGCCGAATACTCTTGTTTCAAGAGCGATGCTGCCGACATGATCTTCAATTTCGACTCGGTGGTAGGCATGCCTTAATAGATACTCGGCTGGAATTTGCAAAGCTTCGCTTTGCTCTCGTGGGTCTCGAATTGAAACTATCTTCTCGCTCGGCAAACCCAGGGATTGGGCCAGCGCTACTGCGGTTCCTGGAACAGATGTCTTTCCGGCTTGGTGAGATTCGATAACTCTTACCTGGTAGTTCTTGAAATGGTGCCCATTCGCAGCGAGCATTGCCAAGAACTTGAGCATCAGTATGTTCGTGTTGGGGCATACAACCACAGGGAAACCTACCTCGCGGCCGTCAATTGCAGACCCCGTTGCCAGTTCTACAAGTGTTGATCCAGTTTCTTGGCAGTACGTAATGACATCTTCGAGTTCGCGGCCAGAACCGGCATGAACGACAATAGAACTTCCTTCGGTTTTGGCTGCGTCGCACCAGGGAATAACTTCGGTGGAAGATTCTCTCGGTAACTCACTCAAGAGTTCTCTGGCCAATTTTCCTGTGCCTACTACTACGACCACCATCTTTCCCTCCAGTGCCATGGCTCGCTACAAGCTCATCGAATGAACAGCTTCTCTGCTTGGGCTGGCGGCGCAGATCTAGCCGCCGCGCACCATCTCCCCCAGCCGCTTCACGCCGGAGGCGATGCGCTCGTCCCACGGATTGCCGCAGTTGAGGCGCAGGCAGTTGCGGTAGCGCCCGGAAGCCGAGAATAACTGCCCGGGAATAAAGGCGATGCCCTCGGCCACGGCCTGCCGGTGGAGGTCCAGCGCATCCACATCTTTCGGCATTTCCACCCAGAGAACGAAACCACCCTGGGGCTGGGAAATCCGGCACTCGGAAGGAAAGTGCTCGGCGATGGTGTCGGTCATGCGCGCCACCTGGCCGGCGCAGGCGCGGCGGGTGTGCCGCAGTTCGCGGGCGAAGCCGCCGCCGTCGAGGAATTGCGCCAGAGCCGCCTGGGGCACGGCGCCCGTAACACCGCTGTAGAGGGTCTTAAGCAACAGCAGTCGCTCAAAGTAGCGGCCGGCGGCGACGAAGCCCACGCGCAGGGCCGGGCTTACGGACTTGGTAAAGGACGAACAGAGCATGACGTTGCTGGCCGTGTCGTAGGCCTTGATGGGCCAGGGCCGCTCGCCCTCGAAATGCAGGTCACCGTAGATGTCGTCCTCGATCAGGGGCACACCGCGCTCGGCCAGCAGGGCGGCGATGCGGCGCTTGTTGTCCTCGGGTATGACGCAGCCCAGGGGGTTGTGGCCGTTGGGGATCAGCAGGCAGGCCTTGACGGCGCCGTCGCGGGTGGCCAGTTCCAGGGCCTCGACGGAAACGCCGGTGCGCGGACTGGTGGGAATCTCCAGGGCCTTGAGGCCCAGGCTCTCGATGATCTGCAGGAGCACGAAGTAGGTCGGCGACTCCAGGGCAACGGTGTCGCCGGGTTCGGTGACGGCCCGCAGGCAAAGGTTCAAGGCCTCGGTGCAGGAGTTGGTGACCAGGATCTCTCCGGCATCCAGGGGACCGCCCCAGTCCAGGGAAAGCAGCACGAGCTTGCGCACCAGCGCCTCGTCGTTGTTGCGCACGCAGCTGCCGCCCGCCAGCAGATCTGGCTGCCGCCGCGCTACCTGGGCGAAGGCCCGTTGCATGCGCGCCGAAGGCAACAGCCCGGGCGCGGCGTGGGCCGAGCCCAGGGGCAGCACGCCGGGCTGCTCGTTGGCGTGCAGCACTTGCATAAGCAAGTCGTTCACGCCGACGAAGGTCGGCCGCGACAAGCGCCCCTTGGCCACCGGCTCCGCCCGGGCCGGCGAGCGCCGGCGCACATAGAAGCCCGCCTGGGGCCGCGCTTCCACCAGGCCGCGATCCTCCAACTGGCGCAAGGCTTGGAGTACCGTCGAAACCGACAGGCGTTTCTGGGACGACAACTGTCGCACCGAGGGCAAGCGGTCGCCGGGCGCCAGGATGCGGGTGTCGATGAGGCCGGCGAACTCGTCGGCCAGGCGGTCGTAGAGGAAGTCGCTCATTTTCGGGAAAGGGAAGTCACACAATATTGTCGGCTCCGCCGGTCATGTCGCGCAGATACAGCGGACCGCAGATTCGAGCATAACAGTTGCCGCACTATGCGTCTGTGACGGACACAATTTGCCGCCGCTGATGCTGTTGCCGCCGGACCGCTGCGCCTAGGCTGTCGCCATGAACCTGCTGCGCGCACCCCGTTACGACCTGACCGGCCTGGATATCGTCCTGGCCGAGGACCGGCCCCTGCGCCTGACCCGCGCCCAGGGCGTGCGCTTGCGTTGCACGAGCGGCCGCGCTTGGATCACGGCGCCCGGCCTATTCGAAGACATCGTCCTCCTTGCCGGCGACGCCTGGGAAGTTGGCAGCGACGGCTTGGTGTTGGTCGAGGCCATCGGTCGGGCCACGGTGTCGGTGGACTCGTGACTACCGCGCGAATTGGAAGGTATCCGATCGCCTGGCTGATGGAGAAGATCGATCCAATCAGGCCCGGCGACCCTTTGGTGACTTGCAGCATCATCCGCGACAGGGGTATGACGTAATCACTCATCAGAGCGAACAGTCAGGAACGGTGGAGGCGTTGGTTCCGGCAGACCAGCGCAACCATCTTCAGGGCGCGCCTTGCTCGCTCGCAAATGGAGCGGCACCACACCGGCCCACACAGGAATTTCGAGATCCTCGGCGCTGTCTTCCACACCCCAATTGCGGATCTTGGCAGCGGCTTCGCTCAGCGGCAGGCGGAGGACGGTGGTGCCCGCCAGTTCGGCGGCGGCTGGTGGACGACACTTGCTGGTGCGCCCGGGGCTGACGTGTTCGAGGAAGGCGAGGAGCGCTGCCTCCTTGCCTTCCGGCGTATCGACTGAAACGAACTGGCCGTAGATAACCACCGACCGGTAGTTCATCGAATGATGAAAGGCGGAACGGGCCAGCACGAGCCCGTCCAGGTGGGTGATGCAGACGGAACATTCCCTTGCCTGTAGCGCGTCGACCAGACGGGAGTTGTTGGCACCGTGGATGTAGAGATGATCGCCCTCACGCCAACAGGCGGTGGGCAGGCAGTGGACGCCAGCGGCATCCTGGAAAGCGATATGGCAGAACAGGGCCTCGTCGATGATGGCCCGGATTGTGGCGAGATCGTAGTTGGCACGTTGTGGCTTGCGGTGGACTTCTGTGCGCGGACTGGGGGCAGGCATGGTGGTTGCGGGTGGTTGAAAGCACTCAAGCATATCCCACTCCCTCGTGCCGGTGCCCCCAGCGAATGCGCAGCGCTCCTCAATCGGTCAGAGCGAGTTTCTCCAATTCCTCCCAGCGCGCCTGCAACCGCAGGGCCAGTTGCTCTCCGACCGGCAAGAAGGGAAGCCGAACTGCGGCCGAACACCATCCCAGATGCGCAAGCAGCGCCTTGAGCGGAGAAGGATTCGGTTCGGCAAACAGGTCGCGGATCATCGGCTGTAGGGCAACAGCCAACCGGCGCGCTGCCGCAAGCTGGCCTTCCCGGATCAAACGGTACATGCGCACGTGAAACTCCGGACCGATATGTGCGGATGCGGCAATGGTTCCGTGGGCCCCAAGACACAGGGCGACGAAGTTCTGGTTGTCATCCCCGGAAAGTACGCGCAATGGCGTTTCATTCACCAACCGGAGCATGCGGTCAGTACCGCCGCCGCATTCCTTGATACCGACCACGCGCGAATCGGTCGCCAAGGCTTGCAGCGTTTCCAGCTCCACGTTGACGCCGGTCCGGTACGGAATGTTGTAGATCATCACGGGCAGATCCGCTGCCTCGACGATCGCTTCGAAATGCCGCTGTATGCCTTGCTGGGTGGGACGCACATACGTTGGTGCCGTCACCAACAAGCCCTCGGGACGAAGCCTTGCGAGACCGCGCGCGTGAACGACCGCGGTCTGTGTCGCAGCGTGAGACAGACCGAGGACGACGGGTAGCTTCGGCACCGCCTCGCGCAGTGTCGAGAACACCGCCTCAAGTTCGCCTCCGACCAGAAGCGCCCCTTCGCCGGTAGTCGCCCCGGCAACCAACCCGGCGATGCCCCGAGCCGCAAGA
>Ga0182021_10003085_pt1 | contig 19576 bp, 19 predicted proteins | sample 612E3MmetaG_FD_120493 | JGI IMG/M metagenome (GOLD analysis project Ga0182021, IMG submission 120493) | Permafrost microbial communities from Stordalen Mire, Sweden - 612E3M metaG (Illumina Assembly) | ecosystem: Environmental > Terrestrial > Soil > Wetlands > Permafrost | place: Sweden... | reverse complement strand
GCTCGTCGAACTCCACCACGCCGACGGTCCGAATCTGCCGGCGCACGGGCCCGCGGGTCACGAGCTCGGTCTTGAGGTTCATCTTCTGGATCGTGACGGCGTCGACGGTGATCGCCGCCCCAGCCGCGGCGGCGTCCTCGTAAACCGGTTCCATGTCCATGCCCATCGTGTCCTTGCCGGGCTTCTCGCTCACCTGCCCGGGGATCATGGTGGATTTATAGTATTTGATTTTCCGCTCGCCGGCCGGCGCGGCCGTGGCGGCGGTGGCGACGTTGGCCCGGACCGGCTGCAGTTTCATGCCACAAATCGGACAATCGCCGGGCTCGGTCTTGATGATCTGCGGATGCATGCCGCACGTGTAGAGCTGCTGCTCGGCGGCGAAGAGCGCCGACGCGGCCAGGAGCAGCAGAGCGATCGCAACGACCCAGGAGCGCGGCGAGGGAAAGGGCGTCGAATTCATAGGAAAATCATGGAGCGTTCACGAGTCCCGCGGCAGGCACATCGCCTGCCACGAGGAGGGAAAGATCGGCCAGCGCGGCCTCGCGCTCGCGCCGGGCGTCGGCGCGTTCGAGCTGCATCGCCAGCTGCATCAGACGCAATTCTGCGAGCGGACCGAACCCGCCCATGCCCGACTGGTAGGCCGCCTGGGCCGAGGCCAGCGCGCGGGCGAGATTCGGCAGCGCGGTGTCGTCGATATAGGCCGCCATGCGGTCGGCCTCCCGCACCATGAAAAGCATCTGGGCCAGCTCGGTCGCCATCGCGAGCTGCTCGGCGTTCAACCGCGCCTCGGCGGCCAGCCGGCGTGCGTCGGCCGAGGCGATGATGCCGGCGATCTTCTCCCGCCAGATCGGCAGCGTCATCGTGGCCGTGGGGCGGAACATCAGTGGATCGGCCTTCAAGTCCACCATGAGTCCGGCGGTAAAATCGGGTGTGCGGGCGCGGCGGGCAACGTCGGTTTGCGCCACGGTCATCTCGACCATGGCGCGCATCGCAGCGAGCTGCGGATTGGCCGCGAGCGTCTGCCGCCAGAGTGTCTCGTCGTCGGGCAACGGCGCCGACGGGAACGGTTGCGCGGGCCAGGCCGGATCGGCGTCTTCGCGCCGCAGGCCCAGCGCGGACTTGAAGCGGGCCCGGGCGGCGGTGCGCCGCTCGCCGAGCACGGCGAGTTCGTTCTTCAACCGGCCGGTTTCATTCAGAAATTTCGTCTGCTCCTCGAACGTCCCCATGCCGCGGCCAGTGGCATAGTCAGCTTGGGCAGCGGCGAGCGATTGCTCGAGCACGGTGGCAGACTGGCGCCGCAGCACGAAGGCTTCATCGAGGTAGGCCAGCTCCACCCAGGCCTTGCGCACTTCGGCGGCGTTGCCGATCACGGCGGTGGCATAGGCCCGGTAGGCGACCAGGCTGGACGCGGTGGCTTCGCGCCCCATGGCCGCGCGTTTGCCCGGCGCCATGATGTCGAACATCAGGCCCGGCATGAGTGACATCACCGTGTCGGTGATGTCGGCCTGAAAAGTGATCTGCGGATCCGGCAGTGCCCGCGCCGGTGCGATGGCCTCGACCGCAGCGCGCCAGTCGTAATACGCCGCCTCGACCTGCGGATGGTTGAGCAGCGCGAAGCGCACGTAGTCCGCCGGCGGGGAATCCGCGTTCAGCACGGGCAGCGCCGGTTTCCGACCCTCGGGCCGATACATCCGCCCCACTTCGACCGCCCGCTGGCGGGCTTCCTTTTCCGCCGTCAGCGGCCGGCTCGCACAGCCGACGAGCAGCGCGGCGGCCAGAGTCGGAACCAAGATCGTTCCGGCCCGTATCCACGAGCGTGAGCGAGTGGAACGCCACGTTGTGTCCACTCGCTCACGCTCGTGGCCACAAGACGCCGTCACTGGGAATTTGCTCGAGGGAGACATAAAGGAAACGCACCTGCCTCCGGCGCGAATGTCATCTAATAGATGAGATCCCCCGATGGCGGGGAGATGCGTGTGTACATGAAATTCGCCTTTTGGGAGAACGCGGTTGACCGCAATGCGTGGCGTCAGTGTTGCTTCCCAGTGGGAGCGGCCTGGGCTTTTGCCGCCGCGGCCTCGTCAATCATCTTCAAGTATTTCGCCGGATCTTTTTGGAAGTCCTTCAGGCAATTTTTGCAGCAGAAACGCACGAGGCGGTCGGGCTTGCCGTCCTCCTTGTAGGTATAGTCGAACGGGGCACCCATGTCGCCGTCGAGTTTGTCGCCGGAGACGACACAGGTTGTCAGTGGGTATTCGGCCGCCGTGTTGGCCGGCTTTTTTTGGCTGTCGCTGGCGGCCCGAGCCGCGAACGATCCGACGGCGAGCGCCGCCGCGAGCAGAGTGAATTTGACGAGTGATTTCATAGGAAGAGGAGATATGGTTCCGCCTATGATAACCCTAAATCGGGAAAAACCCTCGGATTTATGAGGGATTTGTTCGCCGCCGGGTTATAGTTAGTAGAAAGCCATGAATACTCCACCCGACCCTCTCTCCCGCACGCTCGGCACCTGGCGCATCGCGCCGCCGGGCGATCCGCAGTTCCGCTCCGCCGTCTGGGCCCGCCTGCAGGCGGCCCGCGACCCTCGCTGGGCCGCCTACGTGCGGCAACACGCCGCCGCCAGCGGCGCCGCCCTCGCCCTGGCCGTCGTCGCCGGCGGCTGGCTCGGCCAGTGGCAGGCTCATCGGCAAGCGGCGCAGGACCGGGAAGTGTTGGCCACGACCTACCTCGCGGAGATCGACGCCCGCGTGATCGCCGACAATCGCACGGCGCCGCACGTCCATCACTAAACGGGTGCGTCCACTCGCTCACGCTCGCGGCCACCGGAGCCAAATGAAAAACTTTCTGCTGACTTTTCTGGCGGTGCTCGCGGCCGGCGTACTCGCCGCCGGCGCATTTTTCCGCTGGCACTACGACGACGCCCTGCACGCCGCCGCCCAGCAACGCGATGCGATGAAATGGCTGCGCACCGAGTTTCATCTGAGCGACGCCCAGTTCGCCGCCGTCGCCAAGCTGCACGAAGATTACAGCGTGGAATGCGCCGGCCACTGCGCCGCCATCGGCAGCGCCCGCGCCGAGCTCGCCGCCGCCGAAAAATCCGGCCAACCCGCCGCCACGCTCGCGGCCCTGCGCCGCAATGTCGCCGAGCGCGAACTCGCCTGCCGCACGGCCATCGGTGCGCACCTCCGCAAAGTCGCCGCGTTGATGCCCCAGGGCGAAGGTGAGCGTTACCTGCAGATGTTGCTGCCGCGCGTCGAAAACTACCGCCATCAGGGCGCACCCACCGTGAGGCTCGACGGGTGAGCGCCGCGGCCGACAACGACGCGTCCGACGAGGCGCTGATGACGCGCCTGCGCGGTGGCGACGACAACGCCCTCGCGCCGCTGATGGCGCGCTGGGAAGTGCCGATGAAGCGTTACCTTGCGCGCATCGTGCAGAACTCCCATGAGGCCGAGGAACTGGCCCAGGAGACCTTCGTACGACTTTACCAGTCGCGCGACCGCTTTCGCGAGGGCGCGCGTTTTTCGCCATGGCTCTATGCCATCGCCGCCAACCTCGCGCGCAACCGCCTGCGCTGGTGGCGACGCCGGCCGGCCGTATCGCTCGAAGCGTGGACCGAATTCGGCGGCGAAGCCGCGGACGAGAGCAGCGCCGGGCACGCCGCGTCCGGCGCGCTGGAGCAGCGCGAATGTGCCGAAGCCGTGCGCGCGGCTGTCGCCGCGTTGCCGGTGGAGTTGCGCGAAGCCCTCGTTCTGTGCGAGTACGAGGGTCTGGCCCAGGCCGAGGCGGCCGAGGCGCTCGGCGTCACACCGAAGGCGGTGGAAATGCGCCTCTACCGCGCCCGCGCCGCGCTGCGGAACCGGCTGCAACGCTGGGTGGCTTGAACCGCGGGCGGCGACCCCGAAGGTTGTCAACTATTGGTTAACTTTGCCCGGCTGGGCGGCCCACCGATTTTCCGCCCATCGCCGCCTTTGGCCTTGAGCAAAATCGCTTCCGGCCACAGAAAAACAACGCGCCGCCAGCGCGTGACATACCCATGAGCAATCTGCCTTCCGACACGCCCAGACTTCCCAAGTGGATCTTCCTCGTCAGCGACGCTGTTTTAATCGCAGCCGCTTGGTTCATCACGGCCAACAATACTGGCCATCTGGTCGGCTGGCCGTTGCTGGCCGTGTTCGGCCTCTTTGTGATCGGCGTGGCGCTCGCCGTCATACCCTATCTGGCCGACTACGTCCGCGAGCAGGCGGAGGCATTGCACGAGCGACAAAACGCGCTCGAAGCCCTCTCCCGCACTGTCGCCACGTCCGCCGAGCAAATCAGCATCGCGGCCAACGGACTGCACGAACTGCTCGAGCTTTCCCACCGCAATTTGAAACAGGCGGAACAACTGCCGCACAAGCTGCAGGAGAAGATCGCCGAATTTCAACAACTGCTCGCCACGGCCAACGACGAGGAAAAGGAGGAACTGGAACGCGAACTCGCCACGTTGCGCAGCTCCGACAGCGAGCGGCTCGAAGCCACCGCCGAGAAGGTCCACAAAGCCGCCGCCGATTGGGCCAAGCTGGAGGCCGCGACCGCCCAGCATCTCACCGCCACGAACGAAGAGCTCGCCAAGCTCGCTGGCGCCGCGGAGGCGGGTGCCGGCAAACTCACCCAGGCCGCCGAGACCGCCGTCGCCAAAGCGTCGGCCGAGACCGCCAGGGCTCTGGCTGCCGCCTATACGGGCGGCGCCAACGCCATCGATAACAAACTGGCCGCGTCGCTCGCGGAAATCGACGCCAAGCTCGCCAAAAGCGCCGGGCAGTTGACCGTGCGCGCCACCGACGCCGCGGCCCTGTTCGACGCAAAACTGGCCGCCCTCGAAGCCGCGATCGCCAGGCTCGAATCCACCACTGCGCAGGCGGGCACGGCGGGCATCGCGCCCGCCGCCACGGAAACGGCAGAAACCGTCACCGTGGGCGAGCCGGCCACCGCGACCTCTGTCGAGGCTCCCCCGCCCAAGCGTGCGCGCAAACCACGCCGCGAAGAACCGGCCGAAGGGGCCGCCTCCGCGGAAACGGTCGCCTCCGACGCTCCCAAGCCAGATACCGCCGCGGAAGTCGCGCCCGAATCCGCCCCGCCCGTTTCCGCCCGAGTCGACGCAGCACCCGCCGCGGCGTCCACGCCTGCGAGCGCCACAGAAACGATTCCCGCTCCCGTCGGCAGCGATCCGCAATCCGCAATCCCCAATCTGCAATTGGAAGAACCCAAGTCGGCCCGCAAACGCGCCGCGAAAAAAACCGCTGAGGCGGAGCCGCCCGCGCCGGAGATCGCCGCCGAGGAGCCGGTCGCACCGCCGGTCAGCAACGAGTTTTCCCAGGAGCCGCCCGAAGAAGCGCGCGCCACGTCCTCCGTCTCCGCGGACGGAGCCACGCGATTGCTGGTCACCGCCTACGTCGGCATCGGCAACCGCCTTTTCGTGCGGGGCGTGGGTCCCGGCCTGAACCAGGACAAAGGGGTGCCGCTCCAGTTCGTCTCCATCGGCAAATGGCGATGGGAAACCGCCGACGCCACTGCGCCAATCCGGGTCAAGCTCTACAAAAACGACCAAGTCGAGTGCTCCACCCTCGGCGAGATCGCCCTTGAACCCGGTCACCAAGCCGAGGTCACGGCCAATTTCTGATTCGCGCTCGCATGCTTCGGTTGGGCGGGACCGACGAATCCCGCCGGAATTCTCTGCGAGCTACGTGCGCCGGGAAAAAAGCGGGGGTCGGAAGAAGGCGGAGTTCGGCCGATGCGACAAGCTCACGGCAGGCGACCCCGCCCAACATCGATCCATCTTGAGCACCGGCCTTTCGATTCGTAACATGTTACTTGCCACAATGCTATACTAACAAGCTCAAGAGTTTGTCACGTAATACGTGACAAACTCTTGCTAGTCGCTTGCTCGCCGTGTGGTTGCGTCACGCAAATTTGTGAGCGGAAGCGGGCAAGGGGTCGTGGGGGCCGGCCAGGCGACGGCGATGGCGCACTCCAGTCCGAAGGGTAGATAGCCGGCGCACGCCGCGAGATTTGTCAGGGGCGCGGCGGGGTCAAATCGCCACTCGGAGCTAGGTCTTTGGTGCGACGGCCGCGGCGGGAGCGTCGGCGGGCAACAATTCCACGTGGCCGGCGCGCTCGAGGTTTGTCCGTAGCACGGCCTTCGTTACCTCGGAGCCATCGAGCTCCAAGAACTTCTGGAGCAATTGCCGCGCTTCATCCAACCGCCCGCTTCCTGCGTATGCTTCGATGCTAAGGCCGATCCGCCGGGCTAGCATCAAAGCCATCATTTGCCTGGAAGAATCGTCCGTCAGCCGGTTCTTGGATTGCTCAATCATCATTTTGTCGCTTTCGAGCCGCGCAAAGAGCAACGCATCGGCATAACGTTTCTTTTCCACCAACGATTCGAAGAGGAAGATGCTCATCGTCCGTCGCCGTGGGTCGCCGGCCGGCAGCTGATCGAAAACGGCCAGCGAGTCATCCTTGGCCCCCAGTCCGTTGTTCAAAGCGATGAGTTCCTGCACCGCGTTGTCGCCCCCTTTGCCGGCGAGCACGCGTTCTCGTGACTGGTCGCGTCGCGCCACCAGGATCTCTTTCGCCTGCGGATACGTGCGCGCCAGGATCCCCAGCTCCCGGGCCACTTGGGCCGGGCGCAGCCGGGCAAAATCCGGATCTTTTTTCCCTTCGTCCCAGCACCAGACCAATTCCTTCAATGCCTCTTCGGACTTGCCGTTCCGAGCGAGTTCTTGGGCGAGCTTGAAGTGGGGCGCCGCGTCGTCGGAATCGGTTTTCGCCAACTCCTCCTTAACCCGGTCCAAGGCGGGCTTGCCGTCGTGGGCAGCACCGAAAAGAGCCGTTGCCAACCAAACCAGTCCCACCGCGCAACCACGTAAAGTTCTCATCGTTGGAAAGTTCGCGCGGAACAAATCATGCGCGATCCGACCTGCCAAGCGCAAAGGCCCGGTCGTTCGCTTACTGCTCGCCCAGCAGGCGGCGGAAGCGCGTGTGGAGCGCGGGCGCATCGAGCACACGGAGCGTGCGGCCTTTCACGGCGAGCAACTGGTCATCGCGCAGCCTGGCGAAGGTGCGCGAGAGCGTTTCACTGCTCGTGCCGAGCTCGGCGGCGGGCGCCGACCAGCCGGCGAACGCCGCCACACCGGCGGGAACAAGCGCAAACGCTGACGCGCCGGCCACCTCGGCGGTTTCCGCCCGCCCCGCGCCGCGCAGGTCCAGCCAGGCGAACCATCCGCCCGCGACCGCCGTCGGCGCGAGCAACGCCAGGAAAAAACTCCACCAAGCGCGACCGCCGCGACCAACGCCGCCGCCGCCAGCACGGCAAATCGCACGACCCAACTCGACGCCGCGGTCCGGCTCGCCGCCGGGTCAGCGGTCCACGCCAGCTTGCCCGGTCGCCGCAAAAAATAGGCCGCCAGCACCGCCGCGCCGAGCGCCGCTCCCGCCCACGATGGAGCAGCGAGGAGTGCCAGCGCCAGCGGCTCAAGGGCAAGCGATCAGCCTCCGTGTTCCCTGGGCAGAACCAACTCGCGCCACGAGGGAGCGGTGATGGACGGCGGGCCGAGGAAAAGCGGCTTCATGGCTAGGGATGGGTTAGTGCATGGCTTGTTTGGCCAGGGTCAGGCTGTAGCCACGAGCGTGAGCGAGTGGATTTCCTGCTGTCAGTCGTTGGATCCACTCGCTCACGCTCGTGGCTACCAGGCAGATTCCCTGAGAACGGGCATTGGTCCGTGATCATCCCTCTTTTGTAGCCGCCTTACGCGCTACGCGCCTTGACGGCAGTCAAATACTCGCGAACCCGACCAGCTCACGGCTTGATTTCGAAAACTTCGACGATCGCCACGCCGGGTTGGGCGAGTTGCACCGGCGCCGTGGACGTTGCGGTCAACCGCTCGAACGGTTTCACCACGACCGAATATGCGCCGGGCAGCAGATCGACGAGCACGGCGGGCTCGCGGCGGTTTTTCGGCGCCATGCCAGTCGCTGCGATCGCCTGCTCGCTGTAGGAAGCCACGACCGGCGTGAAATCGTTGCCGACGACGCCCACCACGGTCGTGTCGCCTTCGCTCCAATCGTCGTTGGCGATCAGGATGGTGCTGTCGGCGGCGTGTAGTTCCAGGCAGGGGTCGGGCATCACACCGGTCACGCCATACTGCGCGAGGTTGGGCCCCTGCACGCGGATGAGGATGCGTTTGGTCTCCCCCGGATTGCCCTGCACGGCGAAGCCCGCGATCATCTCCCGGCCGATGTCGGCATAGCCGCGGGTCGCGAGACTCACGATCTTCGTGTCCCCCGGACGGTTCACTTCATAGGCCTCGATCAGGGCCGTGCCCGTCGTGCCGCCCACGCCTTCCACGATCGCCGAATAATTGCCGGGCGGAAGTGTGACGAGCAACGCCGAGTCGAGGGGATAACTCACCAACGAAAAGTCGTAGACCGCGGCGGCAGCGGCAGTCACCGCGGCGGGATTGAGCTGGTTGGCCCAATCGTCATTCACCAGGACCAGGTTGGCTGGCACGCTCGTGCCGGCCATCGGGACGATCGTGAGCTTGGGATTCGCCAACACGCCGGACACACCGAATTGCGCCAGACCGGAGCCCACCGCACGCACGAGCATTTGTTTGGACTGGGCGCCGACGACGCTGAAGCCGCCGATCAGCTCCTGTTCGCCGGTGCCGACATAGGCGCGCGTCGAAACGCTGACGAGCGTGCCGACGCCGGCGGCCGATTGCTGCTGGAGCCGGTAACCGGCCACCTCGAAGGCGTCCTTCTCCATGGTCAACGCGTTGTAGGCTTCGCCCGGCTGGCCGATCGGCACTCCCACCGGCACTCCGACGCCGGCCTCGGTGGCCGTGACGTTCGGATTGGAGAAATAGCCGAGGCGCGTGTACGTCCCAGCCTGATCGTTGTACGCCATTATCGTGCGGTAACCTTTCCCGTTTTGGCCGCGGAAGCGGTAGCCAAAGCTGGAAGAATACGCTCCCGCGGCGCCACCGGCATTATCCCGATCGTGCTGGCAGCCGAAATTGTGACCGAGCTCGTGCGACACGACGCTGTTGGAGGTCATGAGGCCGTAATTGACCACCGTAAAACCGTAAAGGTCGTTGCCGATGGTATCACTCGCGACCTGCGTGGGATGCTGGAGCACGTAGCCGATGCCGCTGCAACCGCTGTCGGGACGATTGATCGCCAGGCAGACGAGATCTGCGCCCACTTGATCGCGCAGCGGATGGATTTCGTCCATGACTCCATCGGTGGTCTGACGAAGTGCGGCCAACGCCATGGATTGCCAACCGCTCATCGAACCCGGGATATCGTCGCCGGGCATATTGACGATGGCGACCTTCACCAACCGCACCCGCGCCGTGATCAGGCTGCGCGCAAAGTCGCTGTTCACGAGCGCCACGGTGTTGTCGAACTGCGTCTGCACGGCGGCTGCTCGCGCCGCGGCGGTTGCGCCCGGCAGCGCGGCGTCCACCCCCTGCGTGTAGAGCATCATCAAATCCACGGTGACATGGGGCACGCCATCGGCCGCGACCGCGGACGCAGCGGCGGCGTCTTTTTGCGGCACGGCCGCCGCCTGACGTAAGGCCAGCGTCGCAAGCGCGTCGGCATCCATCACCGGCGCGACCCCGCCCCCGCACGGCGGGATCAGCGATTCGTCTACTTCGTAGAATTGCGCCTCCGCGGCCCCGGTTGCCCGCACGGCGAAATTATGCAACGTCGTATCTCCCGGGCGCGCCGTCGACGGGATCGTGGCCGCCTGGATCGAAGCCGAGAGCTGTCCGCTGCGATGATAAGAGACGATCACGCGGCTCGCCGGCTGCCCGTCGAGATGACCTTCGCTCGTGAAACGATCGGCATCGAGCATCTCGCTCCGGTCCACCACGACCGTGAGCGCCCCGCCCTCAGGCAACGGTACCGTGAAAAGGCCTTCGCCCGGGCGCTGCCAGAAGGGCGATTGCTTGCCCTCGATCAGCTCGCGATTGAGCCGCACATAAGCGACCCGTCGGGCCGGCGTCAGCATCTTCGCCTCCAATTTGTCGGCAAAGTTGGGCCGCGGCACGACGGATAGCAGCGCGCCGCGCTGAAAATGTATCGGGGTCGCCAGTGTTTCGGCCGGTGCGGACGCCGCTGCGATCGCGCCCTGAGTCTCGCTGACGGCCGCGGGCGGATTCGCCACCCCTGGCTGCGGGCTTCCATGGCTCCGCATCTGGGTCGCCTGTCGCGCGAGAAAGGAGACCAGCAAGAGCACCATCAATCCAAGCGTCAGCCCGCGAACACGGGCACGCCGAGAGGGCGAAAGCATGGATACGATCTAACCGGGCCAGACTTCCCTTGGCAACGCCTGACCTATGGCATAAATACGTAGTCGTGAGCAGTCACTCTTCCAGACCGAACACCGCCTTCGCGTAGCTCTCGATCGAAAACGGCTGCAGGTCCTCCGGCTGCTCGCCAAGTCCGAGGAAATATATCGGCAGTTTCAGCTCGCGCCAGATGCCCACGATCGCCCCGCCTCGGCTCGTGCCGTCGAGCTTCGTCACCACGAGGCCGGTGAGGCCAAACATCCGGTGAAACTCCTTCGCCTGCTGGATTGAATTGGTGCCGAGCGAACCGTCGACAACCAGCCAGCGGTGCTGCGGCGCCGCTGGATCGTGCTTCTGCAACACGCGGCGGATCTTCGCCAGCTCCTCCATGAGGTTGTGCTTCGTGTGCAGGCGGCCGGCGGTGTCGACGATCAGGTAATCGCGCCCGCGCGCCTTCGCCGCCTGCCACGCGTCGAACGCCACGGCGGCGGAATCGGCGCCGGTATGCGCGGCCACGATTTCGAGATCGAGCCGCGTGGCCCACGATTTCAACTGCTCGACGGCGGCGGCGCGAAACGTATCGCACGCGGCGAGCATCACGCTCTTGCCATCCTGCTTGAGGTCCCAGCCGAGCTTCGCGGCAGTCGTCGTCTTGCCGGACCCGTTGACGCCGATCAGGCAGATGACGGTCGGTGCGGTGGGAGCGGGCGTGAGCACGCCTTCGCTGCCGGCCAGCGCCCGCGCAAGCACGGCCGCGCCGATCTCGGCGGCCGCGCGGCCCTGCAGGTCCTGGTCCTTGCGATAGGCCTCCTTGATCTCGGCGAGAATCTCCTCGGTCGTCTGCACGCCGAAATCGGCGCCGTACAGCGCCTCCTCCAACGCCGCGAGCGACGAGGTGTCGATCTTGCGCCCGCCGAATAGACCCCGCGTCTTCTCGGTGATCGCCGCGACCGTCTTCGCGAGGCCGGCTTTGAATTTTTTGAAGAGCCCGAACATGGCGGAAGTGAAAGGGAAAGTGAAGGTGACGAAGTGAAAGTGAGAGTGAAAGTGGCAACCGGTGGGGAGGCGAAAAAAAACTAGGGTAAAAAGCAGTAAAGGCCGGCGGCGACGCCTGGGCCATCAACCTCGAACTAAGCGATCTCCGTCTCCTTCCCTTTCACTTTCACCCTCACTTTCACTTCCTCACTCCGGTGCCGCCTTCCGGGCATCGCGGCCGAGTTCGTCCTTCAAACGGTCGAGGATGCCGTTGATGAAGCGCTTCGCATCGGCGTTGGAATACTGTTTCGAGAGATCGATCGCCTCGTTGATCGAGACCACCGGGGGAATGTCCTTGCGGAACAGCATCTCGAAGACCGCCACGCGCAGGATCGCGAGATCGATGCGCGCGATGCGGTCAAACTCCCAGTTGTGCGCCAGCGTGCGGATGTGCCCGTCGATTTCTTCGATGTGCTGGAGAACGCCCTGAATCAGCTCTTCGCCGAACGCGTAGTGATCGCGCGGCTGCTCCAGTTGCTCGAAAAACAGCCGCAAATCGTCCGCCGGGTCGGTCGGTCGGTTGAGGCTCCACGAGTACAGATATTGCATGGCGGCCACCCGGCCGTCGCGACGTTGGACAAACATTCCTTTGCTCATTGCGGTTTCTTTAGGCGGAGTTTGAGGTCAGCCATTTCCAGCGCCGCCCGGGCAAATTCGGCGCCGCGGTCGATCCGGCCGCCGCAACGCGCCGCCGCCTGCGCCGCCGTCTCGACCGCGATCACGCCGTTGATCACGGGCGTACGGGTGTCGAGTGCCACGCGCTGGAGCGCGTGCGAGGCAGCATCGGCGATCAGCTCGTAGTGGATCGTGTCGCCGCGGATGAGGACGCCCAGCGCCACGAACACGTCGAAGCGGGCGCTTTGCGCCAGCAGCTGCAGGGCGGAGGGCAGCTCGTTGGCGCCGGGCACGCGCACGATCGTGAGGCGTTTCTCCGGTACACCGGCGGCGCGCAGGCCGGCGCAGACCTGGTGCAGCAAGGCATCGACCAACCGCTCATTGTAGCGCGAGGCGGCAAGGCCGACCGTGAAGGCGGCACCGGAGATCGTGGAAACTTTGGGCGCGGCGAGACTCATGCTATTTTCGATTTTCGATTGCGGATTTTTGATTGGGAAGCACCCGCGGCAGGATGCAATCGGAAATCGAAAATCCAAATTCGAAAATCCTCAGAGCGGCACCTGCTCCACGATTTCGAGGCCGTAGCCGTCGAGGCCCACGACCTTGCGCTGGCTGTTGGACAGCAGACGGATCTTGCTCAGGCCGAGCGCACGCAGAATCTGCGCCCCGGTGCCGTAATCGCGGAGGCTCATCGGCATCGGCTGCTCGCCGGGCTTGGCCTGAAGGCGGCGCACCAGCACCTCGCCGGTGTTGGGCGGCTCCATGTAAACCACCACGCCCCGCCCCGCCCGCGCGATGGCTTCCAGCGATGCCATAAGGGAATGATGGCTGGTCGCACCCTTGACGCGAAAGACGTCGCTCAACAGGTTTTCGCTGTGCACCCGCACCAGTGTCGGCTCGGGGCCGATCGTGCCCAGGGCGAGCGCGAGATGGTGCCGGCCGTCGAGCCGGCTGCGAAACACGTGCATCGTGAAATCGCCGAATTCCGAGGGGAACGGTTGCGCACACACCAATTCCACGAGGTGGTCGCGCTGGGCGCGGTACTCGATGAGCTGTGCGATCGAAACCAGGCGCAGCCCGAATTTCCGCTTGAACTCCGTCAACTCCGGCAGCCGTTGCACGGTGCCGTCGTCGTTGACGAGCTCGCATAGCACGCCGCTCGGCGGCAGCCCGGCGAGGAGGGTAAGATCGACCGCCGCCTCGGTGTGGCCGGCGCGCTCCAGCACGCCGCCCGGCCGGGCGCGCAGCGGAAACACATGGCCCGGCTGCACGAGCTGCTCGGGGCGCGATTCCGGATTGGCCAGCACCTGGATCGTGCGCGTGCGGTCCTGGGCGCTGATGCCGGTCGTGACGCCCTCGGCGGCATCGACACTCACCGTAAAATCCGTCCGCTGGCTCTCGCGGTTTTGCGCCACCATCGGCCCCAGCCCGAGGCGTTTGAGCTGCGACTCCACCGTCGGCACGCAGACGATGCCACTGCAGTAGCGAATCATCATGTTGACGGCCGACGGCGTGGCCTTCGCGGCGGACATGATCAGATCGCCTTCGTTTTCCCGATCCTCGTCGTCGGTGACGATGATCAGCTTGCCCTCGGCAATATCCTGGATGGCAGCCTCGACGGAGTCGAAAGGCGCTTGGGCGGCAGGTGACATGCCCGCAAGTTCGCCGGCCCGCGCGGCCGTGTCAACGCGGAGCGCCGGCGTGTGAGGCCGCAGGGCGCACCTGTAGCGGCGGTCTATGACCGCCGAATCGTACCGTGAGTTCTCAGTGTCCGGCCGGCGCTCATAGAGCGCCGCTGCTACAGAATACCGTTCCAACTCCAGGCCAGGAGGCGCCGGCGCCGCTCACTCCCGGAAATCCACGGTGTAGTTTTCGACGGCGTCGCCGGCCGCGTTGAACAGGGAGAGGAAGACCTTGAAGGTGCGGGGCGGCTGAACAAATTTGGTCGAAACCAGCGCCTTGCCATCGCCACCAGGGCTCAACGGCGCGAGTTCGCTGCCCCTCTGGCTCACCAGCTGCCAGCGGGCCACCCCGCTCGCAACATCGATGGCCACCGGTTTTTTCTTCGCATCGTAGAACGCGAGTTTGAAACCGCCACCGTCGATGGAAAGCCCGAGAAAGCCGCCGTTGGCGCGAGCAATCTCCACTCCGATAATCTTGCCTTCCTTGTCCTCCTGTTTCGTCGGCGCAGCGGGTTTGGCCGGCGCTTTGGCGGGGGGCCCGTATTGCGCCAAGACCGGCACCAACATTCCGAACGCCGCCGCTACGAGCATCGATTTCACCAGCACAGCCGTCGTTTTCATGCCGGAAAGTTAATACCCGACAGGCCGGCCGGCAAGCGGCAACCCCGGGCGCCCCGTGCTTTTCGCGGGTTTTTTATCCCGGCTTGGCTGCGCCGTGCGGCCGGCCGGCCCGGAGTTGCTTCCAGCGTTCGAGCCGCTCGGCAATGGCGGCTTCGGCGCCGGCGGTTTTCGGCGTGTACAGCGCGAGCGGTTTTTCGAGGTACGCCTGCTGCGGTGCGATCGCCTCGGGAAACTCGTGTGCATACAGGTAGCCTTCGCCCTGACCCATCCGTTTGTTGGCCTGGCCGCTGCTGCTGCGTAGCGCCGGGGGAATGCGCTGCACCGGCTGCTCCTTGAGCACGCGGTGCGCCTCGCCGAGGGCCAGTTTGGCCGAGTTGCTCTTCGGCGCCGTGGCGATGAACAACGTGGCGTGCGCGAGCGTGAGCTCGGCCTCGGGCAGCCCGATGAAGTCCACCGCCTGGTGCGCCGCCACGGCAAGCGGCAGGGCGCGCGGGTCGGCCAGCCCCACATCCTCGCTCGCGAGGATCACGAGGCGCCGGGCGATGAACCGCGGGTCTTCGCCGCCGTCGAGCATCTTGGTGAGCCAGTACATCGCGGCATCGGGATCGCCGCCCCGGCAACTTTTGATGAACGCCGAGATCGTGTCGTAATGTTCGTCCTCGTCGGCATCGTAACGGATGCGCCGCTCCTTCGCGAAGACGTCGAGCTCGGCCGTGGTGAGCTTCGCCCCCTCGGGCAGGCTGAGCACGATCACTTCCAGCGCGTTGAGCGCCCGGCGCAGATCGCCATCGCAGAGGACAGCGAGGTCGGTGAGCAGCTTGTCCCCGGCCGTGCAGCGGCGGTCCCCCAGGCCGCGTTCGGTGTCGGCCAGCGCGCGGCCGAGCACGGCGGCCATGACGGCGGGCGCGAGCGGTTCCAGGCGGAAGAGGTGGCTGCGGGAAAGCAGCGGCGGGTTGACGTAGAAGCCGGGATTGTGGGTCGTCGCGCCGATCAGGCGCACGCAGCCCTCCTCCACGTCGGGCAGGAGCAGATCCTGCTGGGCTTTGTTGAAACGGTGGAGCTCGTCGATGAAGAGAATGGTCGCCGCTTCCGGGATACGACGCGCCGTGGCGAGGATTTCGCGCAGCTCGGCGACGTTGCTCATCACGGCATTGATCCGCACGAAGCGGCTCTTCGTCTCAGCGGCGATGGCCTCGGCCAGGCTCGTCTTGCCGGTGCCGGGCGGACCGTAGAAAATCAGGCTGCCGAACCGGTTCTGCGCCACGAGCCGCGGCAGCAGATTGCCGGGCGACGTGATGTGTTCCTGCCCCACGACCTCGGCGAGCAGGCGCGGTCGCATCCGCGCCGCGAGCGGCTGGTGCGCCGGCGGCGGACGGGCGGCAGCGGGCGGCGGCGCGGCCGGTTCGCCAAACAGATCGCTTTGGTCGGCAGAAGGCATGCGAGAGAACCACGAATGAACACGAATGGACCCGAATGGAAAGGCCGGAGCGGCGGCAGGCGGGGGCGCTGGGGTACATCTGCCGATTGACGGTAGCATTTGGATGCCCGCCGTGGCACGGGCATCTTGCCCGTGGGTTTGCGTCACGCCCTCGGACATGGGCAAGATGCCCATGCCACTTGCGCCACCGTCAATCGGCAGGTGCGCCCGGTTCGCTGCCTCCCGTTTTGCCCAATCGCCGTCCTCAAACCAATGTCATCTAATAGATGACAACCGGTCCCGTGAGTTTCCCAAAAAATAGAGTTCATTAGCAGGCGTTTGTCGTTTCTATCTCATCCCATGATACCCCGCAGCCTTGGGCACCGCGCGCCGATGTTCTGGCTGGTGTTGCCCTTCATGGCCGGGCTCGCCACCGGCAAAGCGGGCGAATTCGCGCCCGCGCCGTGGCTGCTGGTGGGCGCGCTCGGTGCGGCGGGACTGGCGGTTTTTGCGAGCTGGCGGGCGCCGCGGTTCTGGGCACCGGCCTTGTGCGCGGCGATGTTTCTCGCGGGCGCCGCGAGCTACGCGCTCCACCGGCAACGACTGCCGGAGTGGGACCAGCTCCCACCGCGGGAGGTGCACCTGGCGCTACGCGTCAATCGCGTGTTTCCGCAGGCCGCGGCCAAAAAGGCGGTCGGCCTCGCCACGGTGGCGCGCGCTGACAGCCCGGTAAGCGAACTGGTCGGGCAACGGATCTATTTCTCGCTGCAGCTGCGCAAGGACGAGGAGCCGCCGGTGCGCTCTGCCGTCGTCGCGGCGGTGGGCGTGCTCGCGCCGTTGGCGCGGGATCCGCCCGCGGACGGTTTCGACAACTATCTGGCCAACGCGGGCGTCAACTTCCGGTTGGCCCGCGGTCGCGTACTGGCGATCGAGCAGCCACCCACCGCTTACCGCCAGTTTTTCGAGCGCGCCGCCGTCCGGCTCAACGCGCTGCTCGGCGTCGGCGTGGCGGACAGGCAGCCCGCGCTCACCGCCGTGTTTCGTGCGATGATGCTCGGTCAGAAACACGAGCTGAGCGACGAGCAGGACACCTTGTTCATGCACAGCGGCACGATGCATCTGTTCGCGATCAACGGGCTGCACATCGGCGTCGTGGCGCTGGCGCTGCACGCGGTGCTGGCGCTGCTCCGGTGTCCGCGGGCGGCGGCGGCGCTGCTCACGCTCGGCGTGCTCTGGCTCGACGTCGACACGACTGGCGCGAGCCCTTCTGCCGTGCGGGCTTTCCTGCTCGTGGCCGCCTACGAGGCGGGCTTCGTGGTGCGCCGCCCGGCCAACGGCCTCGCCGCGCTGGGCGCTGCGGCGCTGCTCGTGCTGCTGATCGAACCGCTGGCCTTGTTCAGCGCGAGCTTTCAAATGTCGTACGGCGTTGTGCTGACGATTCTTTGCTTCGGTGTGCCGCTGGGAGAGTGGCTGGCGGCCCGGTGGCGACCGTTCGCCTTGCTGCCGGAGGCGACCTGGAACCGGTGGCAGCGCCTGCTCACCAGCGGCCTGCGGTGGCTCGCCGGAGCATTGGGGATCGGCATCGCCGCCTCGCTCGTCAGCGCGGTGACCGGACCGACGTTTTTCCATGTGTTCACCCCCGGCGCGCTGGGCACCAACCTCGTGCTGGTGCCGCTGGCCATGCTGGTGATCGCCGCCGGTTTCGCCTCGGTCGTCACCGGTCTCGCCGGATTGGCCTGGCTGAATTCGCTCTTCAACCACGCGGCATTGCTCGTGTTGGCGGGCATCGACGCCCTTATTCGGCTGGGACTGCGCGCGCCCGGTCTGTGGTGGCCGGCGCAGTGGCGTGCGCCGTGGGTCGGTACGCTGGCGCTGGGTGCGCTGCTGGCCGCCGGCCTGGCCGGCTACGCGTGGCGTTGGGAAGCGCGCCGCGGCGGGTGGTGGCCGCCGGTGGCGGTGGTCGCGCTAGCCTTGCTTTTCGGGATAAAATGGGGATGAGTGAATGTTCACTCTTGTCATGAAAAGCGCCTACGAACTCGCGATGGAACGCCTCGCCCAATCGGATCCCACCGCGGGCAAAACGCTCACACCCGAGCAGAAAGCCCGCCTGGCGGAGATCGATCGGGTGTATAAGGGCAAGACCGCCGAGCGCGAAATCTTTCTGCAGGAACGGCTCGAAGCCGCCCGCGCCGCGGACAAAGCCGATGACGTCGAAAAAATCAAACGTCAGTTGACCAACGAACGCGCCCGCCTCGAAGAAGAGCGCGAGGCCGAAAAGGAGAAGGTGCGCCGTGGGTGATTCCATGTTAACCCGTTCAGGCGACAAGCGCCTTAGAACGTTATGATTTCCTCAATTGCTTTTCTGGATGGCTTCGGCGGTGGCGAGATGATGTGGATCGCCCTCATCGCGCTATTGCTTTTCGGCGGCGACAAAATGCCCGGACTGGCCAAGGGGGTGGGCAAGGCGATCCGCGAATTCAAGAAGGCGGCGGGTGACGTGGAAAGCGAACTCAAGCGCGCCATCGAGGAAGTGCCGGAGCCGGCCAAACCCACGCTCCCGACCACGTTTCCGTCGAATACGGTTCCGGCCCTTTCGCCCGCGGCTTTGCCGCCAGTGGCCGCCGCCGCCGACCCGGATGGTGCTTACCCGTACGGGATCGAAGAGATTTCATCCAGCGCGACAACGACTCCACCCGCTCCCGACACGCCGCCCCCGCCGGCCCCGGAGCCGAAGCCGCCCGGAGACCAGCCACCGCCTCCGCCCGCGCCATCGTCGCCCTACGAGCACTTGAGCGACCTTTGAGGGGTGTGCCGCGGGCTCGCTCACCGGAAACCATGGACGCATCCGATCCGGCTCACGACGAGGCGCCCGTACCGCTGCCAATCACGGGCGAACTCGATCTGCACACCTTCGCGCCGCGCGATCTGGGCGATTTGCTGCCGGCCTATCTCGAGGAGTGCCGAAAACGCGGGATAGGCGTGGTGCGCATTGTTCACGGCAAAGGCACCGGCACGCTGCGCGAGACGGTGCATGCGCTGTTGCGCCGGTCGCCGCTGGTGGCGGGTTTTCGCCTCGGCGACGAGCACACCGGCGGCTGGGGCGCGACGCTGGTGACACTGAAGCCCGGTGGGACCAACCCGGCCTAGCGGCGGAGCTGAAAACCGGAATATCGTAGGTCAGCGAGCTTGCTCGCGCTCTGACAAACCGCGCGAGCAAGCTCGCTGCCTACGGAAGATAGGAGCGCCCTTCACGGCGGGACAAAAAGGTCGTCACTGAGGGCAGCCCCCACCGAGCGGCGATCGTTCGATCGGGGCGCGCCGACAGCTTTGCTCCGGTATCACGAAAAACTCGGGCTTGTAATACCCGAAGAACCTAACGTGTACTTGCGCGCCACTGTACCCCACGAAGATGACCTACCCCCACCACAACTGCACCTTTCGTTTGGCCTGTTTTTGGACCCTGTGCCTCGGTTTTCTCGCCTGTGCGATCGCCGCGCACGCCGCGCCCAAGATTGACTGGGCCCCGGTTTCGGCCGAGGAGTTGTCCAACCTGAAGCCGCAGGTCGAACCGGAAGCACCGGCGGAAATCGTACTTTGGAATATCGAGGTGGATGACCGGAATTATCCGCAGGATCGAAAGACCACCGAGTACATTCGTTATAAGATCTTCTCCCCGGAAAAGGTGGACCAGATCACCCGTATCTCGGACATCGACGAAGCTGATTCGGACAACATGTTTGATCTGCACGCCCGCCTCATTTCCCCCAGCGGCCAGATCCGGGAATTTGGCAAGGAATCCATCAAGGAGCGCAATGTGGTGAAACACGGTTCCGATGGAAGCCTGCTGGGTTGGCTGGGCAGTTCGG
>Ga0182021_10003084_pt1 | contig 19589 bp, 17 predicted proteins | sample 612E3MmetaG_FD_120493 | JGI IMG/M metagenome (GOLD analysis project Ga0182021, IMG submission 120493) | Permafrost microbial communities from Stordalen Mire, Sweden - 612E3M metaG (Illumina Assembly) | ecosystem: Environmental > Terrestrial > Soil > Wetlands > Permafrost | place: Sweden... | reverse complement strand
GCCTTCATCATGGACCGGCTCATGCACGTCATGGGCCTCCATGGAAAGAGCTTCATCCCCCTCATCATGGGCAGCGGCTGCAACGTGCCCGCCATCCAGGCGGCCCGCACCATCGAGAGCCCCCAGGACCGCCTCATCACCATGCTGGTGACACCGCTGGTGAGCTGCTCGGCGCGCCTGCAGGTCTACATCGTCATCGCCGGGACCTTCTTTACGCCCTTCAAGGCGGCTCTCGCCATCATCGCCATGCACTTCCTGGGCCTGGGTCTGGCGGTGCTCATGGGCCGGGTGTTGCGGAGCGCCCTGTTCAGCGGCCCCAGTTCACCCTTCGTGATGGAACTGCCCCCCTACCGGATGCCGATGCTGAAAGCCACGCTCATCCATATGTGGGAGAAGGGTTCCATCTTTCTCACCCGGGCCGGCACCACCATCTTCGCGGGCGCCACATTGATCTGGTTCCTGTCGCGCTACCCGGGCATCGCCAACCGCCAATGGACCCTGGAGTACCAGCAGCAGCGCCAGGTCGTGACGGCCCTGAACCTGCCTGCGGGCGAGTCCGAGGAGCGACTCAAGCTGTTGCAGCTCGCCCACGAAAGCCGGATCGTGAACACGAGTCTGGCCGCGCGTCTGGGCCAGAAGGTGGAACCGATCCTGCGGCCCATCCTCGACCCCGACCACAAGCGGGCCGAGGCCTGGAAGGATGTCATCGCGCTCACCGCCGGGTTCGTCGCCAAGGAGATCGTGGTCTCCACCATGGCCGTCATCCATCAGGCCAGCGAGGAACCGAAAGAGGGTGAGCGCCTCAGTCCGCTGCAAGTGTCGCTTCGGGACGGGTCAGGCCTGACGCCCCTCACTGCCCTGGCCTTCATGGTCTTCACGCTCATCTACACGCCCTGCCTGGGCACTATCGCCATGATCCGCCGCGAAGCGGGCAGCTGGGGCTGGGCGGCCTTCACGGTGGGCTACGGTCTGGTACTCGGCTGGGGACTTGCCTGGATGACTGTGACTGTGGGCCGGGCCATCGGATTCGCATGAGGCTGCCATGAACCTTCAAACCCTTATCGTCGCTTCCGCTGCCGGGCTATCGGCCCTCTACTTCATCCGGGGGGCCATCGAGGATCTGAGCGTGGGAAGAGCCCCATCATCGGGGGGCACCTGCGGCAAGTGCAGTTCCGGATGCCCGGCTGCGCGGAAGGGCTGATCAAGCAGACCTGCCTGCTGCGGTACCATCCTGAAGGACCTGCAGGGGGGAGCGATGCGATTCATCTTTGAACAGATCCGGGTCGGCGGGGACCGCAACTTCGGGTATCTCCTCGGGGACCGGGAGGCGGGCGCGGGGGTATTGATCGATCCCTCCTACACGCCGGAGGCCGTGGTGGAGCGGGCCCGCGTCCAGGGCCTGAAGGTCACCCACATCCTCAATACCCATGGCCACGAGGACCACACCAACGGCAACGAGGTCGCCAAGGAGCTGACCGGGGCCTTGATCGCCGGTGGCCCGGGTCACCCAGGCTCCGTGGACATCACGCTCAAGGACGGGGACCGCGTTCCCTTCGGAGCTTTCACGATCCGCGTCTGGCACGCCCCCGGCCACTACCACGACCACCTGGCCTTCCTGGTGGAGGGCCAGGACGCCGCCTTCACGGGCGACCTGCTCTTTGTGGGGAAGGTGGGTGGCACCCAGACGGAGGCTGACGGACGCACGGAATGGAACAGCCTGCAGCGCCTGCTCCGGGAGTGGTCGCCCCACACCACGATCTGGCCCGGCCATGACTACGGTGCCCGTCCCAGCTCCACCGTTGCTTGGGAGCGACAGACCAACCCCTTCCTGCTCTGCCCGGACGTCGAGGCCTTCCTGGTGGCCAAGCAGGGGTGGGCCGGGTTCAAGGTCCGGTACGGGCTACGCTGAGCCTCAGTCAGGGCCCTGAGAATCTGGTTGCCCTGGCAACAGGAGCCAGAGGAAAAAACAGGGAACTTCCACCGGGAGGTGGTTGACCCACCACGCAGAAGATTCACTAGGGGTGTCGGCCAGGAAATTGATGGTTCAACCACCGCGAACCGAACGGGTCTATAAGCCCAAGGTGTTTTCGATGGGCAATATCAAAGCTGCTTTGCGCTTTCCGAATTGGCCCCAGCGGCGGAGTCGGGCGGGGAAGTTCGTGGTGCGCCTCTCCCAGGCTCGGCTGGAAACCCCAAGGCTTCGCCTGCGTCCAGTCATCAGCAAGGGTCGGGTTGACTTGGCCTTTGAACTGATCCAGCTGGCTGGTATCAAGACCGGTCTGCAGCTGCCAAGAGATCTCTCCAGTCAGTCCTTTCGCAGCAAGCTGGTGGGCGATGAGCCTTTCGCCCTGTTCCTGGTGGAAGAGAAAGTCGGGGGGGAGCTGATCGGACTGGTGGGTGTCTGGGCCATCTCCCCCAGTCGAGGCTGGCCTCAGATCCTCTACGCCGTGCGTCCCGAGTTCCGGGGGTGCGGGTACGCCCGGGAGGGAGCTGGGGTAATCATCGAGACCTTGTTCAAGAGCAAGTCGGTCATGGGAGTGGGGGCCATCGTGGTCGGCCCCAATCCGGGCAGTCTGGCCGTTCTTGGAAAACTGGGAATGGAACTCATACATCAATGGGATGACAGGCAATTCTTCGGTCTTTCTAGGCAGCAGTTCCAGCAGTCCAGATGCTCTCCAGTGAGCGCAGCATCTCGGGGATCAGAAGGCATGCCCCATACAGCACTCGAGCGGGGGCTCAGGTCGCTGTTGAAAAGGCTGCTGGATCGTCACCAAGGGGCGGACCCCGGAACTCGCTTGCTGAGGCACACCATCAGGATGTGTTCGAGATTTCTCTTTCTGGTTGGAGGAAGGGGGTGGCAACTCCAGTCTCACAATGGCCCCGGAGCGGCTCACTCCTCCCTGGTCTGGCCCGAGTTTGAGGCCTTTCTGAAGGCAACTCAGGAGTAGGCCGGCTCAAGGCCATACGCAGATTTCGCCGAGCATCCACCGGGTGCCATGCGTGTCATCTACGGGAAAAGGAGCGGCGCAAGTCCAACCGGCATCTGTCTGTGCTCCGATCCATCCGATCGTTTATAGTTCCGGCATGCCTGCCGTGGTCCTCTCGCTGATCACCATCCTCATCTGGAGCACTCTGGCGGTGCTCGGTTCACGCATGGGGCATCTGCCGCCCTTCCTTTCCGTGGGCCTGGCCCTGGTGGTGGGCGGCCTCGTGGGGCTCATTCGGGTGAAGGACTGGAAAGTGCCCCTGAGCACACTGGCCATCGGCATCGGGGGGATCTTTGGCTACCACGCGCTCCTCTTCACGGCCTTCCGGTTCGCGCCCGCGGTGGAGGTGAATCTCCTTCAGTACCTCTGGCCTCTGCTGATCGTCGTCCTCTCACCCATATACCTGCGCGGTTACCGGCTGGCGATCCATCACGTGGCGGGATCCATCCTCGGATTGGCGGGGGCGGGCCTCGTGATCACGGGCGGGAAACTGAGTCTCGAATCGGCGAACCTGCCCGGCTACCTGCTGGCCCTCGGGGCGGCCTTCACCTGGTCCAGCTACTCGCTGCTGACCAAGCGGATCCGCCCCTTCCCGACGGGCGCCGTCGGGGGATTCTGTCTGGCTTCGGGTGTGCTCTCGCTGGGGCTCTTCGCTCTGGATGTCCTGGTCTTCGGTGCACCGGTTCCAACCATCACCGCCAAGGATGGGGTCTTCCTCCTGCTGCTGGGCCTCGGTCCCATGGGGGCGGCTTTCTACACCTGGGATGCGGCCTTGAAACGGGGCGATTCCCGCGTCATCGGGGCGCTCGCCTATCTCACGCCCCTACTGTCGACCCTCAACCTCGTCCTCTGGGGAGGAAAACACCTCTCCGGAATTTCGATTGCTGCCATGGGACTGATCGTGTTGGGGGCTGTTGTCGGATCGCTTGATCTTTTTCGCCGTCAACCATGAAAGGATTGATCCTGTGAACCTGTACGACCAGCCCACCGAGGCGCAAATGGCCGCGGTCGACGCCGCCATCACCAGCCGTCATTCGATGCGCGCCTTCCTGCACACTCCGGTGCCACGCGCAACGGTGGAGGACATCCTGCGCGTGGCCGCGCGGGCGCCTTCAGGCACCAACACCCAACCCTGGCAGGTCCATGTGCTGACGGGGGCCGCCAAACAGCGGCTCTCGGACCGCATCAGCGCCGCCTATGAGAACTCCGCAGAGCTGGCCCAGCACGAGCGGGAATACGACTACTACCCAAAGGAATGGACCTCACCCTATCTCGACCGCCGCCGCAAGGTCGGCTGGGATCTGTACGGGCTCCTCGGCATCGCCAAGACCGACAAGGCGGGTATGCACCGCCAGCATGGTCGCAACTACCGCTTCTTCGACGCACCGGTGGGCCTGATCTTCAGCATCGACCGCGTGTTGCAGCAAGGCAGCTGGATGGACTACGGCATGTTCCTGCAGAACATCATGGTGGCCGCCCGGGCCCGGGGCCTTCACACCTGCCCGCAAGCCGCCTTCACCCAGTTCCACCGCCTCATCGCCGAGGAACTGGCCTTCAAGCCCGCCCAGATGCTGGTCTGCGGCATGGCGCTCGGCCATGCCGATCCAGCGGCGGTGGAGAACAGCCTGGTGACCGGGCGTGCAGCCGTCTCTGAGTTCGCGCATTTTATCGACGCCTAGAGTGACCACTTTTCATTGCTTTGCCACCGAACCTGTTTAATGTTTGGGCGAATAGTTCCCATAAGATCAATGCCTTGAAGGTGCCCCCATGGCCGATGACACGCTGACCATCCTCCTCGCAGGCGGCAGCGGGTCGCGCCTGCAGCCTTTGACCGCCGATCGAGCCAAGCCGGCCGTGCCCTTCGGCGGCAAGTACCGGGTCATCGACTTCACCCTCTCCAACTGCCTGCACTCCGGTCTGCGCCGCGTTCTGGTGCTGACCCAGTACAAATCCCATTCCCTGCACAAACACCTGCGTGACGGCTGGTCCATCTTCAATCCCGAGTGCGGCGAATACATCACGGTTGTTCCTCCGCAGATGCGAACGGGCGCCTCCTGGTACGCGGGCACGGCGGATGCCATCTACCAGAACCTGTTCCTGCTGGAACGCAGCACCGCCAAGAAGGTGCTGATCCTCGCCGCCGACCACATCTACCGGATGGATTACGCCGCCCTCCTCAAGACTCACGACGAAAAGGCCGCCGATCTGACCATCGCCTGCATGAAGGTGCCCATCGAAGAAGCCAGCGCCTTCGGTGTCATGGCCATCAATAGGGACAGCCGCGTCATCGACTTCCAGGAGAAGCCCGAGCATCCTCAGGCCATCCCCGGCGAGCCTGGTACTGCCCTGGTGTCCATGGGCATCTACGTCTTTCCGAAGGACCTCCTGATGGAGGAATTGCGGGCTGACTCGACCCGGGAGGATTCCAGCCATGACTTCGGGAAGGATCTGATTCCCCGCATGATCAGTGCACACAAAGTCTATGCCTACGAGTTTGGCGGCCCTCGGGGCCGGGTCACGCAGGATCGCTACTGGCGGGACGTGGGCAGCATCGATGCCTACTACGAAGCGAACATGGACCTTCTCCAGCCCATCCCACCCCTGGACCTCTACCAGCAGGACTGGGCCATCCGCACCTACCATGGCCAGAATCCACCGGCGCGGATGGTGCCCGGCGAGGGCGGCAAGGATGGGCTGATGGCTAACTCCATCATGGGTGCCGGCACGGTGATTGTCGGTGGCATCGTGCGCCATTCCATCCTGGCCTCCCGGGTCTACATCCACGAGGAAGCGGTGGTGGAGGACGCCATCCTGTTCGACCAGGTCACCGTGGGCCGGGGCGCCAAACTGCGCCGCTGCATCGTCGACAAGGACGTGAGCATTCCCCCCGGTGAGACCATCGGCTTCAATCCAGAGAAGGACAGTCTGCGCTTCACATCCTCGGACAAGGGCATCATCGTGGTGCCCAAGGATTACCGGTTCGAGTGAGTCTCCCTGATAAGCCGATTCTCAGGCCATGGCCTGACGTTTCACCAACTGCCTGGCCCGGTTCCAATCCGCCCAGGCGGCCTGCAAGTCCCGGCGGAGCTGGGCACGCTGCTCCTTCCATTCCCCACGGAGCACAGACCGGCTCTCGGCGTTCGCGTGGCCCTTGGCTTTCCATTCGGCCTTCTTCGCCTGCCAGGCTTCGAGCCGCGTCTGGAAAGCACTGAGGGCCCCATCCACGCGGACGCGCGCCGCTTCCAGGATGCTCTTGGCCTGAAGGGCGTCCGCAGCGAGCACCGCGACGAGGCGCCGGGCTTCCATGTCCACTCTGGCCCGCTGAATCTCGGTGTCCGGGACCCTGCGCAGGCCCCGGGCGAGGCCCACCCACGCGGCGGCGGCGATGAGCCACTTGGCGGGGTCCCACTGGTACCAGCGCGGGCCGTTGCGGTAGTCCCACTGCCACATGTGGTGGTAGTTGTGGTACCCCTCCCCGAAGGTGAAGGGCGCCAGGAGCGCGTTGTCGCGGGCGCTGTTGGTGTCTGTGTAGGGCTGGGTGCCGAACCAGTGGGCGGCGGAATTGATGAGGAAAGTGCTGTGATGGGTGGCCACGATCCGGAGCAGGAGGCCGATGATGAGTTGGCCGATGAGGTTGTGGGTCATCAGGCCCACGGCGAGGACGGGCAGGGCCGAGACGGCGGCGCCGATCCAGAAGTGGTAGCGATGCTGCCAGCGGATGAGGGGATCCTGCTCCAGGTCGCCGACTGAGTCCCTGGGTCGGTCCTTGGCTTCCATCACCCAGATCCAATGCGCGTACCAGAAACCCCTGCGGACCGGGTAGGGATCGCGTTCGACGTCGTCCACGAAACGATGGTGATGGCGGTGGTCACTGCACCAGGCCAGGGCCGAGTTCTCGAAGGCGGCGGCGCCGAGGAGCAGGGCCAGGAGCCTCATGGGCCAGGAGGCCTGGAAGGCCCGGTGGCTGAAAAGGCGGTGATAGCCCACGGTGATGGAGAGGCCGATCAGCGAGTACATCACCAGGAAGACCACCACCTCGCTCAGGCGCAGGCCCTGGGTCGCGAGTTTCCAGGGCACCAGCACCAGGGCCAACACCAACGTACCCCCCAGGAAGAGGGTATTGAGCCAGGCTCGGGGGGTCAGCTTGAACATACACACTCCAGGGTGTTGAAACGCCCCATCTCAAGGATAGGCCTTCGAGGCACCCCGTGCCTGGAAGCTTCCCGGTTTCCGGTCTGCGGATTCACCACCGAGGGCGCCGAGGAACAGCGACCCTTGTGCTCCCATGAAGGACCCGGGTCAAAATGGGGAGTTTGAATACCCTGTCCAATCGAAAGATAGGAGTCCCCATGCGCCTGCTCCGCCCCTCCCTCGCCCTCTGCGCGGCCCTTCTGCTGGGGGCCCAGGATCCGGCTCCTCTTCGATTGCCCTTGCCTTCGACGGCTGGCCCCTCTCTGCTTGCCGCCCTCAAAGGCCGGGCCACGGCCAGGGCCCTGGCCGGCCCCGCCCCGACCCTCCCAGAGGTCGGCCAGCTGCTGTGGGCGGCTCAGGGCGAAAACCGCCTCGGCAAGCGCGTCGTCCCGTCGGCCCACGCCAAGTATCCGCTCGAGCTCTACCTGGTCACCTCCGGCTCACCCGATCTGGCCCCCGGCCTCTACCACTACCTCCCGGCGGGCCACCAACTGGCCCGGATGGCCGACGGCACTCCCCAGACGCTCCTGGGCGCCGTCAAGGGCATGCAGGCCTGGATCAAGGACTCCCCGGCGGTCTTCATGGTGGCCGGGGACTCCAGCCGCATCGGGGAAGGTGCCTCCGCTCTCAACCTGACCTACTACGAAGGGGGCGCCGCAGCCCAGGGACTGCTCCTGCAGGCCTCGGCCCTGGGTCTCGGGGCCGGAACCGCTGCGGGAGTGGACCTGGAAGCCGTGGCCCGGACCTTGAGGCTCCCCAAGGGAACCCAGGTCATGACTCTGCTTCCTGTGGGACATGTCAAGCCTTAGGGGAGCAGGATCCTAGGTTTTAAAGGCTACCGCTGCGCCCACAGGTAGAGCAGCAGCCCCACGAGGGTGAGGGCCAGGCCGCTCCAGCCCAGGGTCGAGGGCAGGGTTCCGCCCAGTAGCCAGACTTCTCCAGTCAGGGAGAACACCACCTCCAGTGCCTGGGTGCAGTCGGCCGCCGCCAGCTGCGCAGGTGAGACGGCCAGGTGGCGGGCATACAGGAACAGGCTGGTGGCGATGACGCCCGAAAACAGGGCGACGAGAGCAGTGTTCAGAACTTGGCCGCTGGTCGGCGGCGGCGGCAGGATGAAGGCCGCCAGGGCCAGCCACAAGGGCAGGGATCCCAGGGATAGCAACAGCACGCGCGCGAAGGGGTCGTCCAGCACGGGGTCGACGATGCGGGGCAGACGGCGGTGGTTTCCGGCGCGGGCCTCCCATAGCAGCTGGTTGCCGAGAGGATAGGCAAAGGCGGCGACCAGCACCGGCAGCGCCGCCAGCAGGACCGCGCCCATGGAAGTCTGGCGTGCGTGTTCCAGGTTGACCAGCACGACGCCGCCGAAGACCACCGCCGTCAGGACCAGGGCGCGCATCGGCACGCGATGACCGAACAGGCGAAGCACCAAGGGTGTGCACAGGATGGTGGTCTGCCAGGTAGTGGCAATCATCCAGCCGGGCGCGAAAGCGCTGGCAAAGCTCAACAGCGCGTAGAACACGCCGAAGCCGATGCTGCCGGTGAAGCTCCAGAACAGCCAGTGGCTCGCGAACAGACGAAAGACGCCGACCAAGGCGCGGCCGCCCCCGAGCAGGAGGTAGCCGCCGCATAGAAAACCGATCATCCAGGCGTAGCGCAGGGCCGCCGTCCAGAACCAGTGTCCGCCCTGCAGGCTCATCGCACGGTTGAGGACGAAGGTGGTGCTGAAGAACAAGGCGGCAAGCGCGCCGACGATCATGAGCTTCAAGTGGGGGGTATCCTTGACTGGGTTGCAGGCCCTTTATACGCAGCTCAGGTGGAGCCGCACAATGCTGAGACCTGGAATGATCAGTGGCCGCTATCGTCCGCCAGCTTCCGTGCCAGCTCGCCCACCACGGTCTTGGCGTCGCCGAAGAGCATGAAGGTCTTGTCCAGGAAGTAGAGCTCGTTGTCGATGCCGGCGAAGCCTGGGGCCTTCGAGCGCTTGATGGCGTAGATGGTCTTGGCCTTGTCGGCGTCGATGATGGGCATGCCATAGATGGGGCTGGTCTTGTCCGTCCGGGCGGCGGGATTCACCACGTCGTTGGCGCCGATGATGAGGGCCACGTCCGCCTGTGGCATGTCGCCGTTGATCTCGTCCATCTCCACCAGGTCGGTGTAGGGGATCTCGGCCTCCGCCAGCAGCACGTTCATGTGGCCCGGCATGCGGCCGGCCACGGGATGGATGGCGAACTTCACCGTAACGCCCCGCTTCTTCAAAAGGTCGTAGAGCTCGCGGACCTTGTGCTGAGCCTGGGCCACGGCCATGCCGTAGCCGGGCACGATGACCACCAGGTCCGCCTGCTCCATGACCTGGGCGGCGCTTTCGATGGTGTCCTCCTTGTAGACCTTCTGCTCGCCGTCCGCGGCCTTCACCTGGGCCTGGCCGAAGGCGCCGAACAGCACGTTGAAGAAGGAGCGGTTCATGGCCTTGCACATGATGATGGAGAGAATCAGGCCCGAGCTGCCATCCAAGGCGCCGGCGGTGATGAGCAGCTTGTTGTTCAGCACGAAGCCCATGGCCACCGCGGAAAGGCCCGCGTAGGCGTTGAGGATGGAGATCACCGTGGGCATGTCCGCGCCGCCGATGGGGATGATCAGCAGCACGCCGAAGGCGAGCGACAGCAGGATGATGCCGCCGAAGGCCCATGGGGCCCAGGGGGCCAGCGGGTGCAGGACCAGGGCCACACCCAGGGCGAGCGCCAGCGCAAACAGCGCGAGGTTGCTCATGTTCTGCATGGGATAGGTGACCGGCCGCTGGGGAATCCACTTCACTTCCTGCAGCTTGCCCGCCGCCAGGAGGGAGCCCGTGAACGTGAGGAAACCCAGGAGGATTTCCGCCACCAGGGCCACCACGATGAAGGGGGCCAGGGCCGCCTCGTTGCGCTGCCCGTAGTAGAGGAAGAACTTGGCCGCGCCGACCAGGCCCGCCGCCAGGCCGCCGAAAGCGTGGGACAGGGCCGTCCGCTGGGGCACCGCCGTGAGGGGCACCTGGGCCAGGGGGTAGCCCACGGCCGCGCCCAGGGCGAAGGCGCCGAGGATCCACCAGTAGTGCGTCCCCCCGATGGCGATGACGCCCGCCAGGGTGCCGATCACGGCCAGTGTCATGGCGGCCACGCCGGAGAACACGCCCTTGCGCGCGGTTTCGGGATCGCTCATCCACCGCAGGGACAGGATGAATAATGCGGTGGAGACCAGGTAGAGAAGCTGGACGAGGGTCTCGGCAGTCACTTCGCCACCCCTTCGCGCTTCTTGAACATCTTCAGCATGCGGTCGGTGATGAGGAAGCCGCTGACGATGTTCGTGGTGGAGCAGAAGATGGCTACGAGGCCCAGGGCTGTGATGTAGCCTGGGGAACCCTTTCCGGCCGAGACGATGAGGGCGCCCACCACGGCGATGGCCGAGATGGCGTTGGTGAGGCTCATGAGGGGTGTGTGCAACAGCCGCGATACGCGCTGGATGACCATGACGCCGATGAAGGTGGCCAGCAGGAAGACGAACAGGGCGCCCATGAAGTCGAGCTGCCCGTGTCCGCCCCCGGCCTGGGCCGTGTGACTCGGTGCCTCGGTGAGTGCGATGAGAATCATCACGCTGTTCCTCCGTATCCCTTGATCAACCCTGCAATGCCTTCAGGGTGGGCCCGTGGACCACCTTCCCCTCGTGGGTCACGGCGCAACCCTTCAGGATGTCGTCGGTCCAGTCGAGGTTGAAGCGCTTGGCCGACCTGTCCCAGAAGGCCGTCATGAAGTTCAGCAGGTTGCGCGAGAACATCATGCTGGCGTGGGTGGGCACTGTCGCTGGAAGGTTGAGCGGCGCGAGGATCTTCACGCCACCGACCTCCATGGTGGCACCCAGCTTCGACAGGGTGCAGTTGCCGCCCCCGTCGGCCCCGAGGTCCACGATCACCGAACCGGGCTTCATGCTTTTCACGATGGTTTCGTCGAGCAGCTTGGGTGCAAAGACGCCGCCGATGAGGGCGGTGGTGATGACCACGTCCACCTGGGCGCAGTGATCCGCCAGCAGCTTCGCCTGCAGGGCCTTGTCCTCGGCGGAGAGCTCTGTGGCATAGCCTCCGCCCGCAGAGGCCCCCTGTTTCAGGTCGATGCCCACGTACTTGCCGCCCACGGATTCGATCTGTTCCTTCACCTCGGGCCGCACGTCAGTGGCCGTCACACTGGCGCCGAGGCGTTTGGCTGTGGCGATGGCCTGCAGGCCCGCCACGCCCGCGCCGATGACGAACACCCTGGCAGGCAGGGTGGTGCCGGCGGCGGTGATGAACATCGGGAAGTACTTCGGCAATTCCATGGCGCCCAGCAACACCCCTTTGTAGCCCACGATGTTCGCCTGGCTGGAGAGTGTGTCCATGGCCTGGGCCCGGGTGGTGCGGGGGATGCAGTCCGTGGAGAAGGCCGTGAGGTTCCGGGTGGCCATCCGCTGCACCGCATCGAGGTGCCGGGTGGGGAAGAGCGACGCCAGCACCATGGCCCCGGGCCGGATAAGGTCGACTTCGTGGGTGCCATCGGGCCGGGCCTGGGGGGCGTTCACCTTCAGCACGAAATCGGCCCCGCCCAGGAGCGCAGCCGCATCCGGCACCAGGGTGGCCCCTGCGTCCCGGTAAGCCTGGTCCGGGAAGCATGCGGAGACTCCGGCTCCGGTTTCCACGGCCACCTCGAGGCCGAGGGTGATGAGTTTCTTGCAGGATTCCGGGTCCAGTGCGACGCGGGTCTCTTCCGCCCTGATCTCCCTGGGAACGGCAATCTTCATGGGGCCCTCAGCTGGAAAAACCGCCTGATGCAGACACCTTATCATTGGTAGACATTCATTGTTTAATATCGATTTTTTGCGAACCCCAATTCATGGCGCAGAGGCCTCGGCCACGAGTCATTCGATCGTTCCGAATTTTAAATTTTGCATTCTTTTTCAGATCCAGGCGCTTATATTTCTGCTGAGATCAACCCGGAAGGGCCTTCAGGTCCGCTGACAAATTCACCACCGAGTCCCTTTTAAGAAGGTCGATCATCATGGCGAAAGTGCCCCCTCCCATCCGCATTGGTCTGATCCCGGAACATCCCTCGAAGCATGGGGGACGACTCGGACGCCATCTTCAATTCGATGACCGCAGCTGGAACTTCCGCGTTTCCCTTCGCAAAGGGGCGCTCATTCAGACCCGGACCTGGGACCGGACAGTGAAACCTTTCAACCAGGGGGATCTCGGATCCTGCACCGGCAATGGCGCCGTCGGCGTCATCTGCACAGATCCCTATCGGCAGAAGGGCATTCGGTATTCCGAGGCCTTGGCCCGCAAGGTCTATAGTCAGGCCACGAAGGATGACAGCATCGTGGGGGCCTGGCCACCGAAGGATACCGGTTCGACGGTGCTGGGTGCCATGAAGGCCCTCAAGGACCTCGGGATGGCGAAGGGGTACCACTGGTGCTTCGGCCTGGATGATGTGCTCAAGACCCTCTCCACCCTTGGGCCCGTGGAGGTGGGACTGAGCTGGTACGAGGGCTTCGACAAGCCGGATGCCAAGGGGCTGGTGAAGATCGCGGGTTCAGTGCGCGGGGGCCATGCCTTCGAGCTGCTGGGCGTGGATGCGGAGAAGAAGCTGGTATGGGCGATCAACTCCTGGGGCACGGACTGGGGCCTCCAGGGCTGCTTCGCTTTTTCATGGAAGGATCTCGACCGCCTGCTTCACGAGAATGGTGAAGCTTCTACCGTGACCCTATGATCCCGCCGATGATCCGGGCCTTTGTCCTGGCCGCAGCCCTCGCAGTGCAGGCGGCTCCTTCGGCTGCCATCACGCCAGAGGCCCTGATCCAGAATCAGGTCGATGCCTACAATGCGCATGACCTCGAGGCTTTTTCGGCCTGCTACGGGGAGGCCATCGAGTTCCGGACCATGGATGGGAAAGTGGGCCCCGAGAAAGGGCTGGCCGCCTTGCGGAAAGGCTATGCAGACCTATTCAAGCGGTTCCCGAAGCTGAAGGTGAAGATCCTCAAGCGGATCAGCCAGGGAGCCTTCGTCATCGACCAGGAACAGGCCGAAGGCATGGGCCCCAACCCCGTCACGGTCACCGCCATCTATGAAACCGCACAGGGTAAGATCGTCCGCGTCTGGTTCATCGAGGGGTGATGCACGGGGAGCCGAACCACCGGTCCACCATGGAAGCGGTTTCGTTACAATCCCCGGGCCCATTCCGGGCGCAGCTGGACTCGCCCAGCCAGCGCCTCGTCGATGGAGGCCAGGATTGCCTCGCGATCGCGTGGCAGGCGGCCTCCAATGGGGAGGTAGTTGGAGGCATGGTTGGAGCGGAAAATGGCGGAGCTGAGGTGGGTCTCCTCCACGAACCAGCGCAGTTCGGTGAGCAGACCCAGCACATCAGGCAGCTCGAAGCGCCTCTGGTCCTCCAGTCTGGAGATGGGTGTGCCCGGAATCACCGTCAGGGTGAGGGTGGAGAGGAAGCGGGGATCCATCGCCGTGGCCAGGCGCCCGGAAGCTCGCGCATGTTCTTCGCTGCGCTCGCGGCCACCAGCCCCGAGCAGGAAGATCAGCGACTGTTCCATCCCGGCTTCCCTGGCCTTGCGGGCCGCCTCGATATGTTCGGCGGTGCTGGCGCCCTTGGCGAGGCGGCGCAGGGTCACGTCGTCTCCGGATTCGGGTCCGATGTAGAGCAGCGAGAGTCCCCATTTTCGGAGACGATCCAGTTCCTCTGATGATTTTTCCAGCAGGTTCCGCGCCGTGGCATAGGTGCTGACGCGCCGGAGGCGCGGGAACGAGGCGGCCAGGGCTCGAAGGATGGGTTCCCAATGATCAAGACCCATGCCCAGCGGATCGCCGTCGGCCACGAAGACGTGCCGCACCTCCTCTGCAGATCTCCCACTTCCCTCGGAGATCTCGGCCAGCACGGCATCGAGTGGCCTGACCTGGTACCGTTTTCCGCGGTACATCGCACAGTAGGTGCAGGCGTTCCAGGAACAGCCAAGGGTGGCCTGGAGGATGAACGAGTCGGCCTCGCTCGGTGGACGGAACAGGGGTTCGTCGTAGCGCACAAGCCCATTCTCCCGTGTCAGGCCGGGCAATGGTGGGAAATCCGGCGGTTGCCCCCCCGGCCCGCCGGGCTTCCAGTCCGCCAACCCGGTGCTTTAGAATCGGGGGTACCATCACCAGCCCTGCGGGTTCAACGGGACGTTCATGGGTTTGGTGTTCCGTTGAATCGGTCAGGCATCCCTGCGAGGCCTTCATGAAGACCCAGAGCAACCACATCCTCATCACCGGCGGCGGCTCGGGGATCGGGCGAGGGCTGGCTGAAGCCTTCCACGCTCTCGGCAACCAGGTCATCATCGCCGGCCGGCGCAAGCAGGTCCTGGACCAGACCACCGAAGCCAACCCTGGCATGGCGTCCTACGTGGTCGATCTCCAGAATCCAAAGGAGACCCGCGATTTCGCAGCCCAGATCTCCCGGGACTTCCCCGCCCTGAACGTCGTGGTCAACAACTCCGGGATCATGCGGGCCGAGAATCTTCTGGCCCAGCCGGACGATCTCGCCGACATGGAAGCCATCGTCGCCACGAACCTGCTGGGTCCCATTCGTCTGACCGCAGCCCTGCTGCCCCATCTTCGAAGGCAGCCGAGGTCCGTGATCATGAATGTCTCTTCCGGGCTGGCCTTCCTCCCCTTGGCGATGACTCCTACCTACTGCGCCACCAAGGCCGCGCTGCACTCCTATACCGAGTCCCTTCGGTACCAGCTCAAAGGGAGCCCGGTCGAGGTCATGGAGCTGGTTCCCCCCTATGTGGCCACGGACCTCATGAATGGCGCCGACGATCCCCGCGCCATGCCCCTGGGGGCTTTCATCGCCGAGGTCATGGACCTCCTCAGGACGCGACCCGAGGCGACCGAGGTCTGCGTGGAGAACGTGAAACGCCTTCGGTTCGCCGCCGAAACCGGGAAATACGAGGACTTGTTCCAGGGCTTCAACGACGCCATGACGCAGGATCGCCACTAAGGAAAGTGGCCAGTCCGAACGTTGATCCTGCCGTTTCGGGGCAGCACTAGGGCCGGTAGGTACTCCCAACGAGCAGCCGTGCATCCGTCCGCGAAACGTGGCAGGAGATGCAGACATACCGGGATCCGGCGAGCTGCTTGCCCTTGGCATGAGGGGCGCGGCGGAGGTCCACGAAATGGCTGCCGGGAATCGGGGTAGCCTCACCCTTTCTCTTGGGGCCCGGGACTGCGTGACAGTCCATGCAGAGGTTGGAGCTCCGGGTGATGGGAAGGCAGTCCGAAAGACCATGCGGGATGATCGGGGGTGTCTCCCTGTTGATGCGCTTGGGCAGGGGCTTCTCCCCGGGAGCGGAGCCCTCGTCCTGGTGGAGTGGCGGGGCAGGTATCTCGAACACGGAGGTGTGGGATAGCCCAAGGCTGCTGTCGTGTATGGGCTTCGGCGGAGGACCCGCCACAAGCACGGTGGCGCAGAGGGAGAGCAGCAGGACGGCGCGATGCATGGTTGATTCTCCTAGATGGCCTTGGAGATGCGGATGGCGCACTTCTTGAAGTCCGTTTCCTTGGAGATCGGGCAGGTGGCGTCGAGCGTCACCTTGTTGATGAAGACGCCCTCGTCGAACCAAGGCACATAGATGAGTCCTCGGGGTACTTTGTTCCGGCCCCCCAGCGTGACCCGGGCCTGGATCTTCCCTCTCCTCGATTCGATCCAGGCGAGGTCCCCGGCCTTGAGTCCGCGCTGTTCGGCATCCTTGGCGTGGATGAAGAGCAGGGCTTCCGGCACCGCCGCATGGAGCTGAGGCACTCGCCGGGTCATGGAGCCCGAGTGCCAGTGTTCCAGCACGCGCCCGGTGCAAAGCCACAGGTCGTAGGTGGCGTCCGGTGACTCCGGGGGTTCCTGCCAGGGGCGGAAGAAGATCTTCGCCTTTCCGGGCAGCGCCACCGGGTTGCCGGGCTTGGGCCCGTCGAGGTCGCCGGAGAGCAGCTTCTTCATGGCCGTTCCGTAGAAGTCGATGCCAGAACCCTTCTTCGCATAAGGATCGTACTGGTCGTTGAAACGCCAGCGCGTCTCCTTGCCGTCCACCACGGGCCATCGCAGGCCGGACACTTCCCGGCGGAAGTACACGTCGAAAGGCGCGAGGTCGTGGCCGTGCCCCAACCCAAAGTGCCGGTACTCCTCGAACAGCGCCTTCTCTGGGAACCACTTGATCCCGGCATGGATGGCCGTGGAGTTCGGTTTGCCCCAGGCCACCGGATCAGGCCAGGCGAACTGCTTGGCGGCGGGAGTGGCGAAAAGCACCTCGTAAAGGGTGCTGTCCGGCTTGTGGCCGAGTGCCTCTGCCGCCGGAAGGACCGCTGGCAACTTGCCCTTCTCGTAGCCCTCGGCGTCCAGGCCGGGTACCTTCTGCTCGCCCCAGACCTCGGCCAGCGTGAAGCGCTTGGAGAATTCCATCATCTGCCACACGTCGCTGCGGGCCTCCCCGGGCGGGAGCACCACCTGGCGCCAGAGCTGGGTCCGCCGCTCGGCGTTCCCGTAGCCGCCCCACTTTTCGTAGATCATCGCCGAAGGTAGGACGAGGTCCGCCACCTTGGCGGACAAGGTCGGGTAGACATCCGACACCACGATGAAGTTGTCGAGCTTCCGGGCGGCCTCGATCCAGTGGTTGGCGTTGGCCGAGGACTGGAAGGGGTTGGTGACCTGGATCCAGAGCCAGCGGACCTTGCCATCCTCCAGGTCGCGCATCATCTGGACGATGTGGCTGCCCACCTTCGGGTTGAGGGTATTGTGCGGCAGGTTCCAGATCTCTTCCGCGTGCTTCCGGTGGGCCGGGTCGTCCACGGCCATATCCGCCGGCAGGCGGTGGGCGAAGGTGCCGACCTCACGGGCCGTGCCGCAGGCGGAGGGCTGCCCCGTCAGTGAGAAGGCGCCGGCGCCGGGCCGGGCCTGCTTGCCCGTGAGGAGGTGCAGCATATAGGCCTGCTCGTTCACCCAGGTGCCGCGGGTGTGCTGGTTGAAGCCCATGGTCCAGAAGGAGACCTGCTTCCGGACGGGATCCGCGTACTCGTCGGCCAGGAGTTTCAGCTTCGCCTTGAATGCCTCCATGGGCTCGTCGGGATCCCCCTTCGCGAGACCCGCCACGAAGTCGAGGGTGTAGGGCTCCAGCCCCTTCTGGAAGTCCTCGAAGGAGATGAGCCAATGGCGCTGGGGGCTGCCGGAAGCCGTCTGCGGTTGCTCGTGCCTGACCTCTGGGTCCAGACCCCGGGCGATGGCCTCGTCCCGGGTCAGCACCACCGTCTTCTGGCGGGCCTGGGTGTCCTTTTCGGCGGGGAAGGCCTTGAGGGAGTCTTCTCGCAGGCCGAACCCGATGTCCATGGGGCCCGCGGCGAAGACACAGTGTTGGGCCACGAAGTCCTTGTCCATGGCGCCGCGCTTCACCACTTCCCGGGCCAGGTAGTTCCAGATGGCCAGGTCAGTGTTGGGCTTGAAGACGATTTCCACATCGGCGCCTTCCGATGTGGCGTTGGCGTAGGTGGTCAGGTTGAAAATCCGATAGCTGGGGCGTCGGAGCCGCTCATCGATGACGCGGGCCCAGAGCATGGGATGCATTTCGGCCATGTTGGCGCCCCAGGTCACCACCGTGTCCGTGAGTTCGATGTCGTCATAGCAGCCCGAGGGCTCGTCGATGCCGAAGGTCTGCATGGAGGCCGTCACCGCGGAAGCCATGCAGTGGCGCGCATTGGGGTCGAGGTTGTTGGAACGCCAGCCGGCTTTCACCAGCTTCACGGCGGCGTAGCCCTCCTGAATGGTGTACTGGCCGGAGCCCATGACCGCAACACCGGTGGGACCCAGAGCCCCGTGGGCCCGGGACCACTGCTGCTTCATGACGTCGAAGGCCTCCGCCCAGGACACTTCCTCGAAGTCGCCTTGCTTGTCGAACATTCCGTTCTTCTTGCGCAGAAGCGGCCGCTTCAGCCGGTCCTGGCCGTAGAGGATCTGAGCGCAGGCGTAGCCCTTGGCGCAGAGCAGCCCCCGGTTCACGGGGCTCTGGAGGTCTCCCTTCACGGCCACCACCCGACCGTCCTTCGAGGCGACACGGATGCCGCAGCCCGTGCCGCAGAACCGGCACACACCCCGTTCCCAGTTCCATCCTTTGGCCTCGGCTGGGAGAGCCTCCAGGGGAAGGCCCGTGGCGCCGATGGCGGCGGTGGTGAAACCGGCCTTCAGGAACGCCCGACGGTTGAGCTTCAAGGTCATGGTGACCTCCGGGGGAATAAATTAGGATACTACGGTCCGAAAATATTCGAATAATGATGACGTTGCCATCTGGAATGATGCTCCTGCCTGGTTCAGGAAACCAGATAGAACAGCGCGGGCACGGTGAACAGGCTGAACAGCGTGGTCAGGAAGATCCCCTGGGCTGCCAGCTGTGTGTCACCCCCGTACCGCTCGGCCATCACGCTGCAGACGATGGCCACGGGCATGGCCGCAACCAGGACCACGATCACGCGGGCGACGGTGGGCAAATGGAAGCCGACCTTTGCGAGCACCATGCCGAGCGCAACCGTGACCAGGGGAGCGGCGACTAGGCGGGCGATCACCACGCCCCACAGGGATGCCGGGAGCCGGTGGATCGAGATGGGAATGGCGCCAAGCTGGGCTCCGATGGCAAGGAGCGACAAGGGGATCGTGATGCTGCCCACCATCGTGAGGGCATCGATCACGGCGGTGCCCGCGATTCCGGCAATAGAAGAGGGGGCCGCGTGCGTGTTGCCCAGCTCGCGGACTGCCGGGTAGGCCAGGGCCAAGGCGATGCCTCCGGCGGTAGCCCAGAGGCCGATGTTCGTGGCGAGATTCCGCAAGGCCTGCGAGATCTTTCCATGCAGGATCCACACGCCGATGGACCAGAGGGCGAGTTGCGCGCCCACGTTGCAGAGGAGGATCACCCGCACACCTGAGGCACCGTACAGCGCCTCGGCGATGGGAAGGGGCAGGAAGACCCAGTTGGGGCTGGTGATGAGGAAGAGGACCGTGTTGCGGTGTTCCTTTCCGCCGAACAGGGGCGCAATCCCCAAACCCACGAGATAGGCGATGGCCACGAGGGGGATGGGGAGCAGCGGAAGGAGCCAGTCCTGCCTTAGCGAAGGGGCATCCACGGTCCTCAGCATCTGGGTGAAGACCAGGGCGGGGAAAGCCGCGTCCACGACGATCCGGCTCAGGATTCCGCTGGCCTCGTTCTTGAGGAAACCACGGCGGCGTGCCATCCATCCGCCCAGGATGATGAGGAACATGCCTGCGATCTTGATGAGCACCACGCGCGATTCGGACATACGCCGCACTTTAAGAGCTTGTCCGTAAATTAGCCATGCCCGCG
>Ga0182021_10003083_pt1 | contig 19590 bp, 17 predicted proteins | sample 612E3MmetaG_FD_120493 | JGI IMG/M metagenome (GOLD analysis project Ga0182021, IMG submission 120493) | Permafrost microbial communities from Stordalen Mire, Sweden - 612E3M metaG (Illumina Assembly) | ecosystem: Environmental > Terrestrial > Soil > Wetlands > Permafrost | place: Sweden... | reverse complement strand
CTAGAAGAGGATTCAAAATACAAGAATTCAGTTAGCTATGCAGCGATGGTGTTTAGATAATATTTATTAAAAATTCATTAGAATAAAATTATTGACTGATATCAACAGTGTTAGACTACATAATCGGACTCGCATTCATGCCTGTAAGCGTTCTTGTGTTCTTGAACATGTTAGGCATCATTGCAATGGAGAAAATAATTGGAATACCATTAATCCTTATCGCTGCAATAGGCCTGATTGTCGTTCAGATAGTCAACATCTTGAGCGCTCACATCAACAAAGAGTTCATAATGCAATCATGAATTTTGTGCATCGTGATGATGTGATCTGCACTCATGTATTTCTTGTCTGTAATGATAGCATTTCCTGCTGCTATAACCGGATCGCTTCCTGCTATAATCGCATCATTCTTATTCGTTGAAGAAGTATATAGTTTCTATATAGATCATGAAAGCTTTAAGTGAAGGAAAATAATTGTGCAGAATTAAATTAATAGAGCAAAATTTATAAATTTCATTCTTCTACTATAAAGTAGACACAAAATGAATCTACAAACAATCACCAGAAATCATCAATATTTGTTTCCTCTTAGTAATATTGTTTATCTAGACCACATCGAACCATTTTTTGATAAGATTCCGAATAAGGAAAAAAATCTTAAATTATTCAATTTTCATCAACCTTATGATGAAGGCAAATTTCAACAAATATTGGTTTACGGAGATTTTCTTGGTACTCCGGAAGGATTTATCGGATTAAATACACATTATACAATGGAGGACTTTCTAAAACATTCTATGGTGTTTACAGGCAAGAACATATCCAAACATAATTTCGTAACAAAAGTCGCTAAAGATTATCATCTAGGAGAGTCGATAACAGAAGCAGTGATTGAATCATTTTCCAACAAAAACTCTATAGATGGTATGGTCTTTCCTATGTTAACGAGATTACCATGTACATTCATAATAATACCAAGTGCCTATTGCACTTCGACAGATAGTGATAGTACAGCAATAAATAGTTTGTACAAGATTGTTAACTTAAAATCATTAGAAGGATTCAATAAAACAAATCCTGATAAAATATACGTATATAAAAATAATTAAAAACGCGACCATAACACATTCTAAATTTCAAAAACCATAAAGATATAAATATAATCTATCTACTGATGATGTGATACTTGATGACCAGTGTTAAGAATTTAATCAAGCGGAAGGACATTGAAGATGCAAAAGCGTATTCCATTAGAGATGGCTCTGCATATAACGTGATGTATGGTTTCGGTGAACAGTACATAACGCCATTTGCATTGAAATTAGGGGCGAGCAGTTCTGATATAGGTATCATTTCCAGTGTACCATCATTTATCGGTTCGTTATTTCAAGTCGTCGGAGCTAAATTGACGGATAAGTATCATAGCAGAAAGAAGATTGTCACAACATTTGTTATGCTTCAGGCAATAATGATTTTGCCACTATTCATCGTTCCATTCCTTACAAAAAGCATATTACTGCTGACTATAATATTTGCATTGTATCTCATGTGTTCGAATGCTGGTGGTCCGGGATGGAATTCTTGGATAGGTTCAGTCATACCTGAAAATGAACGTGCACAATATTTCAGCAAGCGTAACAAGATAACATTGATATTCTTGTTGACATCAGTATTATTTGCAGGAATCATATTGAATTATTTTTCTGACGTTAATATCTGGATAGGATTCGCAATATTATTCGGCATATCGTTTTTCGGCAGGATGGTATCGTGGTATTATCTGACAAAACAATTCGAACCCGAGTACGTAGTAAATGATGAAGAATATTTTTCGTTCAAGGATTTCCTCAAAAAGATGCCTGAGACGAATTTCGGAAACTTCGTCATGTTCCGTTCATTAATGTCTTTAGCAGTGATGATTGCGTCGCCATTCTTTGCCGTATACATGCTAAGAGACTTGAATTTTACATATATACAATATACCATCATAGTATTAGTTCCTATGCTGATAAAGATTTTGACGGTAACATATTGGGGCAAATACAGCAAGAAGATAGGGACGAGAAACATAATGATTGTGTCAGCATTCCTTATCGCATTTATACCTGCAGCATGGTTTGTTGCAGGATATTTCTTCTTCGGCCACCCAATATTATTCTTCTTGATAATGATAGCTGAGAGCATAAGCGGATTTGCCTGGGCAGGTTTTGAATTGACGACATTCAATTATATCCTTGAAACAGTCAGTCCGGGAAAGAGAGCAAGATGCGTCGCATATTTCAATATAATATTTGGTACTGCAGTACTTGTCGGAGGATTATCCGGCAGCTGGCTTGTAGGACATCTCCCTAAAGAATATCACGGCATATCTGTGTTATTGATAGTCTTCATAATATCTGCTGTGGCTAGATTTATCGTTCCGATAATCTTCTTGTCAAAACTTCAGGAAGTAAAGATGAAGAAAGATATTGATGAAGGGAGATTATTCATCGATTTAGTCATAAGCAAGCCGTTGCATTCAGCCATGCATCAGACTGCGCACATAATGTTTCTCGCAGAAGATGGTTTTAGCAAAATTAAGACTCGTGCAAATGATGGTTTGACCAAAGTTAAAAAGCCATTGAATCCAGTCATCAATCAGGTCATGCAAAAAATAGATAATGGCCTCGATAGAGCAGAAATTGTTCGTAAAGCCATAGAGCCAAAAATCATCAGAGACGGGAAGAAAAAAGCTTATGAATATCTGACGGATTATGATTATGAAAAGCACATTCTCACCCATCCAAAAATCATTAAAAATATGAAACGTAGAAAAAGATAGAGAAGATAAATAACAAAAATCGGGCAATATCTGTCTAAATTTATTTTCTGGATTTACTCTTCGATTTTAGGATTTTTTTGGCAGGCTTTGATTTTACTTTGGATTTTGCTGAAGGCTTGATGAGTTTTTCAGGATGATTATGTTTCTGTGTCTGATTGTGTTTTTGCACATCCTCATGCGTTGACTTTAACTCTTGTATTTTATCCGGGTGCAGCTCTGCATTTTTCTCGCCTTTCTCATTCGACAGATGCATTGTCCTGAATAATTCTGTAACATTTATCTCTAGGACTGCAACAGGCATCTCTAATGCCCAATTACATAATACTTGCGGATGCACTTCTCCGATATATGCTATTTTTGAACCATCAACCACCACTCGGCCAACCCTTCCTTTGATAAAAGAACTATGCTCTGTATCAGTTATATCATATTTTATATTCAAGGCTTCTGTAATCACATCTAATACTTGTTTAATTTTTGTGAAGTTAGCATCATTGCCGCATAACGCAACACAGATGCGTTCAGTCTCATGTACTCCTGTATCGAATGAATCATCGAGCTTGAATACTATACCGCTTTCAAAAATATTTTGCGGATAATCATAATGTTTGTTGTTCTTCAACGTCTCAAGCAGATTTGGAATAATCCATGCACGTAAAACGTTATAATCCTGAGTCACACTATTTTCTAACTCCACGACATCTATTGGATAATTCATCAATTTCGATTGTGCATCCTTATTCGTCAAATGATAATTCTTGACCTCTATCAATCCTAGACCTATCAAAACGTTTCTTAGATTATTCTTGAAGATTTCGATGGGTTTTTCTTGTGCTGTAGAAGACACTTTAGAGAGTGTGCCATTGAAGTTCTCATAACCATAAGCTATGGCTATATCCTCGATCAAATCTATAGGATGCAGGATGTCTGCGCGATAATTAGGCACCAGTGCTTTCCTATTCTTATAATCATAGCCCATCAGTGCAAGATATTCTTTGACATCTGATTCTTTAAAGTCTAACCCTAAAATTTTATTTACATAATCTACATCTAATTTTATTTCCCTGCCGTTTAAATCCGGAGTGACATATTTCTTTTCAGGATAGACTAATTCAACGCTAAATATCTGTCCGCCCATATCTGCTAACGCTGTGACCACGATATTCAGGCAAGTATGCAGATAATCAAAATCAAATCCTGAACATTCTATGAACACATCCCTTGTGATGGCAGTTATTTTACCGACGGTATTGCTGTTTATTATAGGAGGCATACTCATTATACTCTGTTTAGAATCTATAAATACAGGATATCTCTCTTTGCCCTCCAATAAATAACCATATTCTCTTCCTGTAGGATGAATTGCAAGTATTTGTGAACCCGTCAGATCCTTATTCAGATCCAAAGGCTTGAAACGTATCTCTTCAGGATGCAGCGCCTTATAATATATAGGAGGTTTGATGTGCTCTAGAGGATATATTCCTATTGCCGCCTTTTTTCTATTTCTACCATAAGTCACATGCATCTTCTCTTGTATCTGAATTATCTCTTTTATCCTTTCATCGGACAATTTTAGTCCCTTGACTATAGCACATGCGGTATAAGGCCTTATCCCCTTCACAGATTTGTCTATAACAACTTTTACTCCGCTCTTTTTGACATCATATTTTTTGAATCCTTTTTTTATGTCCATGAATGATGCCAAGGCTCTTGCCATCCCTTGTTCTGATAATAAATCAGGCCTATTCGGAAATATTTCTACCTCTATCTCGTCATTATTGATACCTTCGAATCCTGTTCCAAGAAATGATATCCTGTTGCCTAGCTGCTCATCAGATATTTTTCTTCCGAGTAATTCCAAAATTGTTTTCTTGTTGTATTTTATTGTAGGCATTTAGTTCACCGATATTTCTAATCATCATAATGAATAATTAAATCGACATTTTTACCAATCATGAACGCTTCTGGAGACAAAGTTTTAGTTTTATCAGAAGGTATGCCAACAAATAATGCTTTACCTTTGAGTACTTCTGATATCATCTTGACCTTCTCAGCTTCACTCGAATGATCATTACTTCCCTTCGGATTCAAACCAGTACATAAGATGTAGATTGTCTTGTTTCCAGTAATCAAAGTATTATCATGTCCAGATGAACCCTTATCTTCCAATAATATCATTCCCATTCCGCTTTCATCTAATTTGACTCCCTTAATTTTTAATAATAAATTGTGAGTAAACAGCTTTTTTATCGTGTCAAGATTCAAAAACAGCGAAAACTTCTCTTCTGGTCCTTTTGGTATTATAAGATTTCCGTTAATAACAAATTCCCAATCCGCCTTATTTACGTTAATTTTCTTGATTTGACCTTGAATATGTACTGCATCATAACTACTCATTTTTATCCCTCGCAATTATTAATATACTTTTTGAATTTTTATAATCTCTTTATCTTTTCGCTTATCTCTTTCATGTTTGAATCGATATTAAATACACATATAATTCCGACAACAATCAGCATTATCGCAACAAGCAATAGCTGGAAAGTATAATGATATATATTTATTATATACAGTATCAATCCTATAAGTGCTATCGAAATTATTCCGCACATGTATAGTAACTGTTTATAGTATGCTAGTTCCAAGCGTTTCAGCTCGAACACTTTCTTATCATCCATTCTGTTCTCCCATCACCACTTTTTATTTCGCTGCTCTTATCTCGTATTCTACTGCGGCTGCAACAACCACTTCTTAATCTCTTGCACCCTTTTATGAAAAGGCTGCACCTAAAAAAAAGGTTGCTAACGCAACAATCTACTGCGGCTGCAACAACCACTTCTTCATCGACCTTAACTGTTTCATGTCGTTCCTGTTGAAATCCCTTAAATCTTGAATATTAAAATATTGCATTGATATCCTGCCGAAGCCTAGTCCCCATGCGAGTACCGGACATTCAAAGCCCATCAATGTCTTTGTGACTTCTGGTCGAAACATCCCTGCTCCTCCTAACTCGACCCATTGATTCCTCTCTTTATTGAATACTTCAACCTCTATACTAGGTTCAGTATATGGAAAGTGTCCTGGACGGATCTTTATCTTATCATAACCCATCTGCCTGAAGAATGTCTTTAGATATCCGACTAAATCTTCGAATGTGGCATTTGGATCGACGACTATTCCTTCAGTATGATAAAATTCGAATCCGTGTTTCCAATCTACTGCTTCATTCCTGAATACTTTTCCTATATTGAAATATTTGACAGGAAGATCTTCTTTCTTTAATTTTGATATCGTCTGTGCGGATATCACTGTCGTATGAGTCCTGAGCATCAATTGTTTTGCTTTATCCTCGTCCCATATGCTGCCCCATCCTCTAGAACCTGTATCTCCGCCAGTCTCGTGGACTGCCTTGACCTTTTTCTTCAGTTCTTCAGGAATTTTTCCTTTTGATGGTTTTTTTATGTAGAACGTATCTTGCATCTCTCTAGCAGGATGATCTTGAGGAACAAACAGACTATCAAGATCCCAGAATGCTGTTTGGACAATTGTTCCTGACATTTCCTTGAATCCTAGATTCAGCCATATCGATTTAACATAATCTATCGATTCATTCTCGAAATGCTTCTTTCCATAGACTATTTTTGGGACTTGCGATTTTATATCATATGAACGGAATTCTTTATTCAACCAGGATTTGCTCCGTATGACATCTTGCGTCAATACATCAATGACATCTTTATTCAATGAATCAAAATTCTGCAATAATTCTCGACCAAGAACAGACATTGTTGCTGTCTTTATCTTTTCTACGTCAACTTTTATTATCTCTTTACGTTTATTCAGTTCGTTAAAAGCATAAATCTCTTCTGAAGATAATGATTTTGGATCCAATGGAAATGTTTTCTTCAAGAAAAGTTCTTCAAGCATTTCCTTCTTCAATATATTCCTGCCCACATCCGTCAATGACACCAATACATCATTGCCTTTTTTTGCAATGTTTATTGCGCCTTTTCTCTTGAGTAATCCTAGCGATACTTGTACTTCTTCCTTCGATAATTTTGATGCCTTCTCAATATCTTTGATTGACATTTCACGGTTCAATGAGTTTAGAAAAATTCTTTCTGGAAGTCCTTGTTTCGAGTATAACTTCCCGTTTTTATCCAGGAATATCAGTTGTTTAGACTCTTCTTTAAGTTCAATTAAATCCTTATTCTTCAGCCACTGAAGAGCTCTACTTACCTCTACTTCTTTCAATCCTGAATTATGCTCTAAATCACTGACGGAACTAAATTTAGGCACAAGCGGCAATAATTTCCTTTCTAGAGGGTGTAACCCATCTACAAGCTTTTTTAAATCCAATTTAATATCCCCCAAAATTTCTATAATTACACACAACCAATATATAAACCTATCTATTGAGTTTATAAATGAATTGCCTTATATGTAAACCATTATAAGAGGACAAAAGGGGAATGAGCACAAATAATCACCAAGAAGGAATAGCATTTCAAACAACACTCTAAAGATATATTTGGAAAATCAAACAGTGCATTGAAATCATCGAGGACAAAAAAAATTATTGAAACAAAAATTTATAACATTTTCACCCCTCCGAATCGACAACATAATTATAACCATTCTTTAAAGGTAAAAAACCGTAACATATTTAAAGTAGTATTCATATTTCATTTTTTAGTAATTAATAAATGCTATAAATAAAAAAGAGGGGTGAAGTACCGACTAAGAAATTGTCGGGAGGTTAAAATGATCGTTAAAGATGAGTTTTTAAGTAAATTAAGAAGGTATTTTGGTTTAAACCTTTACGAGGTTAAGATATGGACTGCTCTACTAAGTAGAGGAGTATCTACTGCAGGAGAACTTTCTGATATTGCAAATGTCCCTAGAAGTAGAAGCTACGACATCCTGGAATCTTTAGAAAAAAAAGGATTTGTGATAATGAAGATCGGAAAACCGATAAAATATATTGCTGTCCCTCCTAAAGAGATTGTGGAGAGAGTAAAGAAAAATGTAAGACTAGAGTCCGACGAGCGTATAAAAAGATTAGAAGACCTGAAAGGAACAGACGTAGTAACTGAACTTAATAATCTGCATACTCAAGGTGTTGAAATCATCGAACCTTCAGACTTGAGCGGCAGCTTGAAAGGAAGACACAACTTATATAATCATATGGAATTGACGATAAAGAACGCTGAAGAGACTGTCACAATAATGACGACAGCTGAAGGCTTGATGAGAAAGATTGAAGGATTCAAACCAGTATTCGAACAACTTAAGAAACGTGGCGTAAAGATAAGAATCGCTGCACCATTGACTAAGGATGCAATACCTGCAATAAAAGACTTAGGAAACGTAGCAGAAATCAGACACACAGACAGCAAAGCAAGATTTGTCCTAGTCGATAGAAAAGAAATCTTATTCATGGTGGTGGATGATAAAGAAGTCCATCCAACATACGATGTAGGAATCTGGGTCAATACACCATTCTTCGCCAATGCACTTGAAGAATTATTCGAGCTTGCATGGAGAGAAATGAAACCTGCAAAGAATGTAATAAAATTAAGCTAGATAATATTTAATTTTTTTTATTTATCTCTTCTTAACAACATACAGCAGTTCGCTTCCCATCGTGAATTTCTCGAATTTCCAGTCAAATTTCTCGAGCATTCTTTCAAACCAAAGTCTACGATGTTCTTTTATTTCTCGAACTCCGCCGATAGAGAGCGTCGGGAATGTTATCGCAAAATATTTCGTTGATACACTCTTGAGCAGATCGCCGCTGATGTCGCGCTTTATCCTTTCCAGACCATCAAGAGTCTTGAACACAAAACATATGTCGACTTTTATTTTTTCTAATTTGTAGAATATCTTCTCATCGGCTAAATCTGCAGGAAATATCACCGCATCGATTTCTGTCTTGTCAAAATAATCCTTCAAGAATTGGCAATCTTCAGTCGAGATATCTGATGCATAATATTTTGCAATCTTGTCCTGGAAAAATATTGTGCTGAGAGGATTCATCCCGCACGCTAGATCCATAAAAACATATTTTCTCAGTATATCGTCATTGCGCTGTTCAAATAGTGGTTTATCTTTTTCAAAGTCATCGATCGTATCAAATATCGTCTGATAAAGTTCTTCATAATGATCCATACGCTCTTTTGTAGATTTATGCAATAAGAATAATTTATCATGAATCTCTCTATTTTCCTCAATGGTCTCCGCTGCATCCAACTCTTCAAGCATATCTTTCCTCTTGTTATATCCTTCAAGTATGAATACTCCATACACCTTGCGCAATTCTGCACGCAATTCCTTTATCAAGAACTTATACTCTTTGCTTTTTGTGAATTGCTTGTATGTCTTCGATGATTCTAATTTTTTTATGAATTTGGCTTTTGCCTGCTCATGATGCCTGTCTTTGAAGAATACATCTAATTTATTCTTGATAAAATCCTCGTCTAAAGTACGCAATTCTTTCTTATCTTTTATATCTTCTATCAATTCTTTTTCGTAAGGTAAACTTGATTTGACAATTTCAGGATAATCATTTATTGGATCATTCATTTTAATCTGTACCCCTAATAGTTATTTTTTATTATTCTCACATTAAGAATAATTCTCCTTGTATCTGAACAATACTGCAATTCCTGCCAATCCATCCAGCTTCTTCATCGCTTCTTCTCCGCTGATTATTCTTATCTCAGCGTTGAGTGCTTCTGCATTAGCCATCAATTCCTCTAAGATAAGATATTTATTCTCGTGTCGCATCCTAAGGATCAGATTTTCAGAGACCAATAATGCTGAAACATTTCCGGACTGGATCTTCTCACTCACTTCTCGTATACCATATGCAGCGTTATCTTTGCTTATATGCCCCAATAATTCTTCAATCAACTTCACTTCACGGGTTGCCTTGTCCTTATCAAGCACAGTCTTCAATTCCGGTCTCTTCAATATTTCGTCTATAGTCCCATCATCAATGCTCGAACATGTCGCTAGAACAATTTTTTTACGCAATGTATCATCCTTAATCTCTTTTAATAAATATTCTTTCCAGAATGCAGGACTTGCAATCACGATATTATCAAAAAGATATCTCTGATCATAATCCAACAATTGCTTGTATATCTCTTGATAGAAATTAGATTTCTTCTCTTCCATATCTTTTTTAGATACATCGCCTTTCATCGAAGGCAAAATCTCATATCCCTGGCTCTTTAGGATTGCGAATATAGCATCTTCCCGGTCAAACGCCAATATAAGGATGTTTGATAAATGCGAATTCACTGCCTCGTCTAGTTTTTTTATCGAGTATCTTGTCCAAGACTCTTTTTCGACAGTTATTATGGTTCCGTCTGCTACGTCGAATGTATGATAATCGCCTTTCGGAATATCATCCGGTGCATCTATTATCTTTCCAGAAACCCTTAATGACGTATCATAATCGATTTTTTCTACGAGTATCTTCAGATGTACAATCCTTTTGCTTATCTTTGATTTCTCTTCCGAACCGCCAAGCTTTATTTTCCTTTCAGTCATCCCGCTGACGCAGTCACCTGCTTCAATGAGCGTAGACAGTGCCCAAGTATCTTGACTGCCATCTACTTTAACCTTTACAAGTCCGTGCTTCAAATCTTTAAAGATTATCTTCATGATAAGTGTAATTACGTTGACGTTTTAAAGTTAACTCTTAAAAGAAGTCGTTTGAAATAGTTGCGCCTAGCGAACTTTAGAAAATATACGCTATAGCAAATAGCTCGGAATATACTGCACCTAACAATCGATGTGAGCGCGCCAGTCTGCGCCTAGCGAACCTGTGTCTAACGATACGAATTTATCACATCAATGAAATGTTTCTTCTTCATCTCTACGCTGGCGTTTTCCATCAAAGGGACAAGATTCTGTATATCTGCAGTAAGATAACTTTTCAAAGTAGCTAAAGCATCATTGTCGCCTCTCTGATATCTGTGCCATAATCGTACAGCTTCAAACCCGTCAACATCTTTTATCTCAGAACTTCTTTTTATTCCTCTTTCTCGCTCAACATTCTTAAGTCCACCTCTGAATCCTAAATCTGCCATGACAAATCTTAAATCTGCATGGAATTGATTTATCGGCACATCAGGAAATGTATTTCTTATGAAAGGCACATCAAAACATCTTCCATTGAATGTGACAATCATTGAATATTTCTTCAATTCATCCTCAAACTTCTCCAAATTTTTGCCGTTCATAAATATCTTTGTACCATTCGAGCTATGCATGCCAATCAACGTAATCTCATCATAATTTTTTGATAACCCTGTCGTTTCTATATCAAGAAAACATGTTCGTTCCTTCAACGCAGTATATAATCTCCAATGCTGATTGCCAGGCATCTTGGAGAATATGGTATAGTCCTTTTTATTGACTGCATCTATGGAATCTTGAATAGAAGCAAGAAGCACAGATTTTTTGTTTGCACTTATGTCCAAGGATTTTTGTTTATCCAAAACATCATCCCATGTAAAAACATTCTGATTCCAAATCTTTCTCTCAGTATTCAAACTTATACCTGGACAATGGATGAATGTATGTTGTAACATAAAAAATTGGAACTGCATACTTATTTTAAAGGTGATTGTTTGTAAAAAAAAGTGAGTATATTAGAAAAGATTTAGCAAAATTTAAATAAGATAGGCATAACAGGATATTATGTCAACATCAACTAAAGAAACAAAGGAGCAAGAACTAGCGCGTTTGAAAATAGAATATGCTGATGTCTTTAATAATCCTGCAATAAAAGCGATAGCTAACTGGAGAGATCCTCTTGATTATTTGGCGCAATCGCAACCTGAACAGTCTGAAGAACAATATATGACTAAATTCGAAAAGAATTTACCTGCTTTAAAGCGACTTATGGATAGTACAGAAGGAAATTCTGTTTCTGATTCTTACAAGAGAATAAATAAATAGATAATCAATCCCTTCAAGTCTAAAAATTGTGCGCTCGATCAAAGTAAGGTAAATAAACAGGCCACGCTCGTTGGAGGCCACCTCATATTGGCTCTCGAGCTATTTGCAATAGAACATTCATCTTTTAACTCGCTCGGTGGCACTAGTTTCTACATAACTAAAACAATAGTAAGATTTATAAACATGTGTGTCAAGATTATTGATTACATATCGAGTATAGGTAGTTAGCATGTATTAGAGATATACTTAGCTTGTATGTATAAGGTTCAAGGTGAAGATTATGGGTCGTAAAAGAGGACAGGCCGCAGGCAATGCTGCAGCATTTGTTGCTGTTGTTACTGTTTTAATAATACTATACATCTTATTCTTGCCGCCAGATATAAGGACGGAATTATTAGGTGATAAAAGCGCAATATTGCAGAACGGATCTGGAGCCGATTCTAATACGCAGGTATTATTGAAGCAAAGCGTCGGACAAGTTACATACATAAACACTAACGAAAAGTCTTATGATTTGCCGACCATCAGAATTTATTCTCCTACTGCAGGACAGGTCCTGAAGAGCGTCCCTAGTGCATTAATAAGATACGCTATTTTTGATGGCAGTCAAGCCAAATATACATTAAGATTAGATATAGACAGAACTGCAACGAAAAACGTGCTCCTAGCTTTTAATGTTCGCGATCATACCGGGCCATTGACAATCACATTGAATGGACAAAAGATATTCGATGGTGAAATCACTACATCAAACCCGAAGCCAATATCTTTGAATCATGAAGACCTATTGGACTCAAACGAGTTAATCTTTAGCGTCCCTTCCCCTGGTCTAAGATTCTGGAGTGCAAACCAATACATTATAGACTCATTACAAATAACTGGAGATGTTACGGATTATGCCAATGCAGAAGGCATCCAAAATTTTGTTATCAGTAAAGCCGAAAAAGATAACCTTGAGAGCATAAAACTATCCTTCTATCCTAGTTGTACAATCAAAGATGTCGGTAGCCTGAATATTGAATTCAACAGGATGCCTATATACAACAGTGTAGCTGATTGTGGAGTAATAAACAGAATAACATTAAATGCTAATGAAGTCCTGGCAGGCAACAATGAATTAAGATTCTATAGCAATAAAGGCTCATATCTCTTAGATAACATGAATATCAAGACTACAATGAATAAGCCTGCATATAAGACATACTATTTTGATATGAATACAGATTACTTCGATATTAAAAATTCGAAAGCACGCTGCGGAGATTATGACGGAATATGTCCTTCAGGGTGTGATGCAACACAAGATGCAGACTGTTGTTTCAACAGGAATGGATTCTGGTGTTCCTTGCCGACATTAGATTCTAATGATAGATGCAGATTCTACGTCGCTGGAGATAATTGTGCGACTTGCAAGACAGGATACTATGATAAGTCAGGAGATTCTCCGACAAATTGTGAAAAGACATGCGGAGACAATAACGATAATACGTGCAATCCAAACTGTCCGCAACCAAGCAGATATTACGACAAGGATTGCTGTTTTGCGCAAAGCCCTGATAATTTTTGGTGCAAAGAGACTCCTATTACTGGAATCACAGACAAATGTAAGCCAAGTATAAGTCCTGGAGACTGCGACTTATGTGCATCAGGATATATCAATTCAGACGGGTCAAGGCCTGATTCCTGCAACCAAGTGGATTTGAACGTTCAAGACGGCACTTATGTCTTGTCAAATGATTATGAATTAGACATAGTCGTAAGATTTGTAGATAGTACGACTCGTAAACGTGTAGACTTCAATATCAACGGCAACACATTCAGGATAGATACTACAGGAGTCGAATATACTAAGATAATCAATGATTATGCAAGGACAGGCACAAACAGCATAGAGATACTTCCTGTAGACGATGACATAGAAATTGCGGAAGTCCGTATAGATCTGAAAAAAATTAAATAAAACCCTAGAAAATTTCTTCAATAATGAGGTGTGGGCTGAGCCTAGCTAAATAATATGAAAAAAGAAGAGAGTCACAAGAGAAAATATAATTCTTACATCAGACCAAATAAACAAAAGGCGGTGATGTAGTGGCGGCTACAGGCGACGGTCTACTGAACTTTCTTCGCGGCGGAGCAAGCGGAAGTGATGATGACATAAATCATTCTCCATGGTTAACCATCATAGTCGTTATATCGATAATAGTCCACATTTTTGATGCTTCAACAAACTATGCTAATCACGGAATAACGTTGATAGCATATCTCACAATCATAATCCTCATCATGGGTCCTATGTATCATTTCAGAAGACCTGACAGCCAGGAGATATCTTTTGTGTTTGTTGTTGGTGCAGCATATGGACTGCCATTTCTTCTTAATATCATGCCTGACAGCAAATGGATATTGATAGCAAGCGCAGCATTATTCTTATTTCCAATAATTGCGTTATACGTCGCATTGCAATACAAAGGAGGAAAATCTGCTACGCTTTCCATGTGGTGGATAACATTCTGGATAATTGTATTGCTGCTATATTTTATAGTCGTAGTCAACCCTGATATGACAACTGCTTCCCTTAAGGGCAACACATTAGTCGGGGTAAAATATGTCTTTACACAGACAAAAGATATATTCAGCAAGACAGGAAAGACCATAACCGATGCCGTCAATAAAGCAATCGCTCAGGCGACAGGGACGTATAATCCTAGTACGGAAGAGAGCCGTGTAGGAATTTATGTAGAAGATGTCAAAGGAATAGAATCAAGATATACCAATATGTCCAACGTATACGTAGAAGCCAGAATCAAAGCGGAAAATGTCAAAGAACTTATAGATGTAAACACTATATGCTACATAGACGGTATAGGTGCAGGAATTGTCAGTCCGACAATGATATATAATGTTTCAGATAACTATGATACTCTCATCGGATGTAATTTTGGGAAATTGAATCCGGGAGTCTATGAAGTGAAAGTTAGGGCTAATTTCCAGTTTGAAACAACATCCGATATAAAATATACTTTTGTCAATTCTGGAATGAAAAGCGATCAGTTCCAAAAACTAAACATAGACCCTCAGACGATTTCAACATATACAGGAGGTCCCGTTGAATTAGGACTGTCATCAATCGGACAACCTTTACGTATAGATGTGATTGAAGGACAGAATACTGAATTGAGCACTTATCCTTTTGGAGTGAGCCTAAAGAATAAATGGACTCAGGGAGAAGTCATCAAGGGGATAGTATATGTATTGGATATTCCAAAAGAGATAACACTTGTCGATTGCAGCAGAAACTTTACAGACAAATCAGAACCTGATTCAAGCACCAACAGGAACACGTATACATTCAAGGTGGACAAGGATAATATCAGAGATAAATTTGATGCAGTACAGTGCAGAATGAATATCAAAGATGTCAATGGCCTACTCGGTAGCGACCTAAAGAGTGTGAAAACTTTTGCCGCAAGAGTATTATATGAATACGCCGTTGAAAGCTCTACATCAATAGTTGTAGAAAAGAATTAGGATAACATGATGAAACCAACCAATATGCAAATAAAAACAAAAGTTCTGACGACGTTGCTAGGCATAGCTCTAATATTCGTCTTAATATTTAATACAGGCTGTACACAGACGTATAATACCAATAAAGATTATCAGATTGGTAAAGAAGGAGCTGTGATTGAGTTTTCTCCATCCAACCCCGCAAAAGTATATGAACAGGAAGAATTCGGCAATTATATCGCGATAAACAACAAAGGAAGTTATGATATCCTTGATACTAATCCTGGAAAACTAATAATCAGCTACGACACATACAGATTAAAAAGCGGTGATACTAATGGAAACATAGAACTGAAAGACATAGCTCTTCAAGGTAAAAACGCGCGATATCCAGTCGGTGAGAACTATCCCTTTGAGGTTTATTTCACATCTAACACCCTTACCCATCTGAGAGAAGGTTCCACGACGACAATCAATTATAATTTTTGCTATCCTTATGCTACATCCTTGGCCACGATGACTTGCATAGATACAGCAACAACAGGCAGAAGTGATGTTGTTTCAGCATGTCAGGTCACAAAATACGACGGATCACAAGGTCAAGGTTCACCTATCGTAATAACCAAAATAGAACCAGAAATATTATTACAACAAAAATATGTCAGACCACAATTCAAGATATATATAGAAAATGCTGGAGAGGGATACGTCACCAATAGCGCAACCTGCGCTGATACATATATAAATGATGTTAAATCTTCTGGAAAAGTCAATGTACGTGCATGGTTATCAAATAAAAAAGACGAAAATGAGTTGCAGTGCGGAGCGGTAGAGACTAAAGGTATACTAAGACTCGTTGACAGCGAATCATATATCCGATGTTATCTTCCTCCTACTGCTAGTGGCGTCTCTGTCGCAAAAAGAAGCTACGTTACGCCTCTGATTGTTGAAGTGAAATATACTTATGTAAGCATAAGCGAGCAAAATGTAGAAATCTTGCACAATAACGCTTTAGAAGATAATGTCACAAAAGGATTATGTGCAACATATCAGACGTATAGCGACGGCAAATGTATAAGTACATGCGAATATTGTTCTAATAATCCTACTGCAGCTGAATGTAAAGATAATAAGCCTTATCCAGAATTTACATTCACAAAAGGATTCACGTGCAGCTGCGGATTAGATGTATGCAATACAAAATTAAATAAGGGAAGTTGCATCAAAGGATATTGCGCTGGAGACCTTTACTGCTGCAGTACGAACCAATGCGATCAATGGCAAATAGAATATAATGGCAAATGCATCGACAAATGCGAGTACTGTGCAAAACAAGACAGCATAGGTAAAGATGCACAAACATGCAGTTATGGATTTAACTTCACAGGATTTGAATGCACTGCCATCAGCGAGACAACATGCAGCCAATATGCACAAAATCAGAGTTGCATCCAAGGATATTGCGGTGGAACAAACATAAATAAATATTGTGCTAACACCAATAAAATCACAAATGCAAATATTCCTGCTGCGCCAATTCCAACTACGCCACAGACTAATCCAGTTCCGCAAGGTGCTCAAGAGACGTTATGTCATTATTGCGCAAATATAGAAGGCGCGGATGCTAGATGTACGGCCTCTGCAAGTGATGGAAGTCAAGTCAAGATATCAAATGAAGGGATGACAAAAGATTTTGGTTGCTTCTGCTCATTAACGGACAAAGACCATATGCCTGGTGCTGACTTCATATTAGATAATAGTTTATGCAACGGAGCAAACTATTGCTGTAATTCAATGACTGTTAATTCAAAATAGAATATTTAGACATATATAAAATATTTTGTAATAATATAAAGCCATGTTTAAAAACATAATCTTTATATATTATACATACTGGTGTTGAATAAAATGATGCGTGAGTTAAAAAATAAGTTGTTCTTGATGGTAACACTTGCTTGTGTACTTATAATCATAACAGGTTGCACCACTATTGGGGGCAATACTACATCTAAAAAGTATTATACAGGATACGATAGTATAGAAATGAATTTTTTAGATGATAGTCCTCCGCCAATATTCTATTATGATAGTGCAGCAGATCTCGCTTCACAAGTAAATACCATACCTATTCATGTAGAGTTGTATAACAAAGGTTCATCTGATTCTTATGGTGCGCTATTTATCAGCGGTTTCGATCCGACTCTAGTCGCAGTTCAAGGATATACCAATAATTATCCTGGCTATACTGGTGTTGGTCAGTATAGGCCGACAAACATGTTCAGCGGATGGTACACTGATAGCAGTAATTTTGCCATCAATGCTATAAACATACCTACAGCAAGCGGAGATATAAGTCTGGGACTGACAAGTGTCGGCGGCAACAAAATAATATCATTCTCCTCGTTCGGATTTAGTGATAGGTCACAATTATTTAATCGTCTAAGTTTTAATACTATGGGGAGCCAATATGCCGGCTATGGCGGAGTAAGTCCGGGTGTAATGAATGCGAGAATAGGTGCGGCTCTTAATCCGATAACAATGGGAATGTTTAATTCATACGGATGGTCAGCATGGCTGCAAAAATTCCAATTAGAAGGAAGAAACAGCAATAATCCTAGCGGAGGAATGACCGTTGTAGAATTCCCTGCAACACTTTTAGATTTGCCGCCATCACTTGAAGAATTCGAACAGCCTATACAAGTCACATCATGTTTTGATTATGCTACACACGCAACAGCAATGGTCTGTGTAGATCCTGAACCTAATTCCAATGTCGTAAAAATATGCAGACCTACAACAGTAAGTCTCGCAAGCGGACAGGGAGCTCCTGTAGCAATAACTTCTGTTGAGCAAAGACCTGCGAAAGGAAGGACTACATTCATAATAAATGTGCATCACAATAGGAAGAATGCAGGCGATATGTTATACGATTATTTCAGTTTATACAAATGCGATCCTGCAGCCGGCGGAATAGTCAAGACAACGGACAAGAATGTGGTGTATGTAGGCTATGTATACCTTTCAAATTTAGACATCACTATGCTATGTTTGCCTGACCAGATAATCAGGTTGGATGCATCTGGTAATGGACAGATAACTTGTTCAGTGGATTTCCCTCAAGGGATGGCATTGAATGGCGCATATAGGGCGCCTTTAGAGATAGAATTATGGTATGGATATTCGAAGACAATAGTCAGAAATGTTTTGATCAAGAGGATATAATTATTTTTAAATAACAAAAATTAAACAATATTTAAACAACAAGATTTAAAAGAAAAATTAGATAAGGTGATAATATGAAAAAAGTATTAGCGTTATTGGCAATATTGGCCTTTACTGTTTTTTTAAGCGGTTGTACCACGCAACAGACTGTCGGGAAGACATTCATTGGTGGAACAGAAGGATTGAGGGTGAGCTTTTTACCAGGGCAACCTCCAGACACAATAACTGACGGCGGTACAGCTTCATTCGGAATCGCTTTAAAATTGGAGAATATTGGAGAGAGTACAATCGCACCTGGAGATTTATACGTACAAATTTTGGGTATTGATAGCGGAATATTTGGTGCTAACAATCCCGAATTCAAGAATGCAAACAAAGAAGAGATAAGAGGAGCAGTCAAAAACTTCGATGGATCAGTATTGAACGGCGGCGTTTCAACAATAGACTTCGGAGAACTAAAATATCTAGGAACAAGTGTTGGAGACATCCAGTACACTCCTTGGGCAGACGTATGCTATAAGTATACAACTCAAGTCGCTTCACAGATATGTGTAAAAAGTAATATCGAACAAGCATTAAGCAGCAAACAGATATGTGTAGTTGAAGGAGAAAGGAGTCCTCAAAATAGTGGAGCACCATTACAGGTAACATCATTGAAAGAATCTTATGCAGGAACTAATAAGATAGGAATCACATTGACCATATCTCACTCAGGATCAGGAGATAATTTCTTTAAGGTATCAAGCGGAGCACCTGTATGTAATAATGTTCTGAGCAATCCTGATGCTGGAAAGGTCAAGGTGACATTTAAGCCTGTACAGATAGGTTCAAAGACAAACATTCCAGTAGTATGTCCTACAGATAGTGAAGGATACGTCAAATTATATTCGGATAACAGTGCAAAAGCTACATATAGCTTATACTGTACCATAGATATTACAGGAATAAGCAATAATGTTGTAGAGGTTCCATTAGAAGCAGAATTAGGCTATGTGTATCTACAACACGTAACAAGGAGTATAACTTTAAGGCACATATCTAAATAAGTCTGAAAAGACTTAATT
>Ga0182021_10003082_pt1 | contig 19590 bp, 13 predicted proteins | sample 612E3MmetaG_FD_120493 | JGI IMG/M metagenome (GOLD analysis project Ga0182021, IMG submission 120493) | Permafrost microbial communities from Stordalen Mire, Sweden - 612E3M metaG (Illumina Assembly) | ecosystem: Environmental > Terrestrial > Soil > Wetlands > Permafrost | place: Sweden... | reverse complement strand
CTCCGCATCCGTTTGCCGACCGAGCCAGCGCGCGTAGTCCTGGATGGCGCCGCATTGCCGGAAGGTGATGCGCGGCGGTTCGACGCGGCGCAACACCGGCTCACCATCCGGACCCGCGACTATGCTCAAGGCAGGTATGAAATCATCCCGCCTGCGGCAGCGTCGCAGTCTGGCCGCGCTCCCGCCCCGGAGGAGAATTCCCACAAATGAAACACCTCGCACTATTCATCGAACCGACTGCTGCACAGCTTAACATCTTTTCCGCATTCACTCTGCCCCGGCTGGGAAGCTTCATCCTGGCCGGCCTGGTGAACCGCCGCCCCTCGTGGCACGCCCGCGTCTTCATCGAAGGCCGCAAGCTGTTCGACCTGCAAGCGTGGATGGCCGAGCATGGCCGGCCCGATCTGGTGGGCATATCCACGATTACGGCGACCGTCAAACGCGGCTACACCCTTGCGGACGAATGCCGCTCCCTGGGCATACCGGTGATTCTGGGCGGACCGCATGTAACGTTTCTTCCAGACGAAGCGCTGGCCCATGCCGAACTCGTGGTCCGGGGCGAAGGGGAGCAGGCCATGAACGCCCTCCTGGATCTGTGGCCGGACGGCTACGTCAAGGCCCCGGACGCGGATTATGCCCGGATTCCCAACCTCTCCTGGAAGGATACCGCGGGCTCCATTCGCCATAACCCCATGGCACCCTGGATCGCCAACCTGGACGACTTGCCCGTGCCGGATTTCTCGCTGGCCGACGGGACGGCGGATTGCCGGTTTAGCGCTAAGAAGACCGTCATGGTGCAGACGTCGCGCGGCTGCCCGTTCGACTGTTCTTTCTGTTCGGTGACGGGCATGTTCGGCAAGAAGTTCCGCTTTCGCTCGGTCGAATCCGTCCTCCAGGAGGTCCGGCGCTACAACCGCCGAGACCACTTTGTCTTTTTCTGCGACGACAATTTTACCGCCAACAAGCGCCGCGCGCGGGAACTCGTCGAAGCGATGATGCGGGAGAAGCTCCGCTTTCAATGGTCCACACAGGTGCGAACCGATCTGGCCAGAGACCCGGAGTTGGTGCGGCTGATGAAGCGCGCCGGCTGCCATACCGTCTTCATCGGCTTTGAATCGGTGAATCCGAAAAGCCTTAAGGAGATGAAGAAGAGCCAAAGCCTGGAGGACATCCACAATGCCATCCAGGTGATTCAGGGAGCTGGAATTCACATTCACGGCATGTTCGTATTCGGTTTTGAGGAGGACGACTGGCCGACCGTGGAGGCCACCGTGCGGCTGGCCCGCGACATGAAGCTGACCAGCGTCCAGCTTCTGATCCTGACGCCGTTGCCAGGGTCGGAGCTCTACCATCGCCTGGTCAGCGAAAAGCGACTTACCACCAGGGACTGGGACCTGTACGATACGCATCACGTGGTATTCGAGCCGGCGGGTTTTACGCCTTTCGAGCTCCAGTGCGCGCAGGTCTATGGACACACCCGGCTTTATACGATCTCCGAGGGGCTTAAGAAGGTGGCGACCGGACGGCTGGTGTCAGCCGGGCTGTCCTTCTATGCCTGGAAGATCAACCGGGACTGGCAGAAGCGGAATCAGCCGTATCTGCGGGAATTGGCAGCCAACTCGCAGCCGGGCTGCGCTCCAGCCGGTGGTTCCGCATCCAACAACGGAAATGGCTGGACGGATGCCAGCCGGCGGCCAGCTCCTGTCAGCCCGGCTCGGGCGGCGGACTGAAGCGCCGTTCTGATCCGCGCCAAACGGCAGTTGGGGCATGAAAGAATGCCTTCCGCTGCGTGGGATCGTGACGGTGTTGAATACACCATTCACCGACGCCGACGAGCTGGATGCTGGCGCGTTGCGGCGGCATGTGCGCAAGGCGTTGGCCGCCGGCGTTGCCGGGTTTCTGGTTCCCGCCATGGCAAGCGAAGTGGACAAGCTGACGCCAGCCGAGCGAGAGACCTTTGTGAACACTGTTCTGGACGAGGCCAGGGGCCGGGCGGTTGTCATCGGCGGCGCATCGGCCACGTCCGGAAGGGAAAGGGTCCGGCTGGCGCGAGAGCTGGTGGCGGCAGGTTGTGATGGCGTGCTCGTTTCCATTCCCTACCGGAACGACAAACAGTACACCACTGCCGTCCGCGAAGTCGCCGACACGGCGCCGCCCTTCCTGATGCTGCAGGATTGGGATCCCCAGGGCTATGGCGTGCCGGTGGCCACGCTGGTAAAGCTGTTCGAAACCGTCGCGTCTGTCCGGGCGGTTAAAGTGGAAGTCGTGCCGGCCGGGCGGAAGTATTCCGAACTGCTGGCGGCCACGGACGGGCGGCTGCACGTCTCGGGCGGTTGGGCGGTCATGCAGATGATCGAAGCGCTGGACCGTGGCGTGCATGCGTTCATGCCCACCGCGCTGCACGCCGTCTATGTCCGCATCTACCGCCTCTACGCCGCCGGCGACCGGCGAGGCGCGCGCGATCTGTTCGAGAAGCTCCTGCCGGTGCTTGCCTTCGCAAACCAGCACCTGGACATCTCCGTCCATTTCTTCAAGCGGCTGCTGCACGCTCAAGGCATTTACCCTACGCCGGCAGTGCGGTCTCCCATCCTCCCCTTTGACGATGCCCATGAGCGAGTGGCCCAGGAACTCATCGCTCGAGCCTGTGCCTTGGAAGCCGAGGTGGGAGGCGAGAGCGGGGCCGATTCCAAGTAACCTCCTCGCGTTGATTATCGTCCAGTGGACAATATCGTAAGCGAGTCCGCCGAATCGCGGATACATTACCCATGAACAAGCTGTAATGATGACCGCGCAACCAGAAGCTGGATTCCGTAGAGCGGAGGAGGACCGCTCTGGCTTTACGCTGATCGAGCTATTGGTCGTCATTGCGATTATCGCAATCCTGGCCGCGCTGTTGCTCCCCGCGCTCGCCAAAGCCAAGCAGAAGGCGCAGGCCACACGGTGCCTTTCGCAATTGCGCCAATCGCACGTGGCGATGCAGGTCTATCTGCCGGATTTCAATGATACGATCTTCTGGGGCGACCCACACTCCGCAACCATAGCAGTTGACGGGATGGACTGGTTTGTTTGGGCTGGGCGCACCAACAACAACATTTATACCGGGCAAGCGAACCTGTTCAATCGCGTTGACCGCCCCTTGAATCATTACGGGCTGAATTACCAGGTGGTCACCTGCCCGCTGGACCGGGGCCGAACCGAAAGCCAACCCTATCGGAACATGGAATGGGTGGGCAATTCGTACTTATTCAATTGTGCCGGACTGCCGCTCTACACGGGGGGACTTGACGGGCAGCGAGCGACTGGGGTGGTCCAACCGTCCCGGACCGTGCTCTTCGCCGACGCCATCCTGGCCCTGCCGGGTGAGCCTTATGGCTGGCACCGGACCAAACCCGCCGGCAACGTCGTGGCCATGGACGGCCATACCGAATCCCATACCGCTCTCAGCGTCACCAACATGATTTGGTGACCGCGTTCACCCAGATTGCTGGGGCTGGAATTCGACTGCCGTTCCCCAGTCAGCGTTTTGCCAACGGTTCCGGCCGAGGGCAGTCCCCAACGAACTTGAGCGCCTCGGTGACGAGGATCTCGCCGGTGCGCTCGCCCAGGCTGGTCCGCGAAACATAAGCATACCGCTTAAAGCTGTCGTAATCTTCCTTGGTCAAGATGTAGCCGAACGCATCATTGGTAAGGCCAAAGAGCAGGTTGTGCTCGCCCCGCATCTTGCGCTTCAAATAATAACCGATGTTGGGCAAGGCTTCCCCCGGGATTGTGAGAATCTGGGCGTTGCCGAGGTTGATCAAATTCAGTTGCGTGGTCACGCTCGCCGCGTCCGCACCGGGGATGCCGGGTAACGCCTTCAGCAGCTCGCGCATCAGCGGCGCGTCCACGGGCAGCGTCAAGGTGCGCGCCGCGCAAAAGAGCTTGGGCGAATCCTGCTCCGGCGCAGCATGGACGATTCGCAGCGCCTCGTCGGCCAGCATACGGCCGATGCGCTGGCACTCTTCCCAGCTTCTGGCCTCCTTGCCCTCCGGCTGGCGGTTGTCAGCGGTGACCATGCCGCCTTGGGCGCTGTTCATGAAGATTCCCGTCCCGCCACCCTCTTCCGCCAGGCGCTCGTACAGAGGCCCGACCAGGTCCGGGCTGCAAACGCCGGCCCCGCTTCCCAGCACCTCGGGGTGGATCGCGTAATTGACGAGCGTGGCGATCGCCTTGCCCGAAGCGTCCACTGCCTGGATCACATGACAGCGCGGATCGTACAACTGCTCGGCGTAGTAGTTGTAGGCAATCTTCCCTTTGGCCTCGCCGGTGGCAATCTTGAGCCGCGCCGGCTGGAGGTTGGTGGCAGCTTCGTGGAGCGCCTCGGCCATCCGGGCGCACACCAGTTCCAAATACTTCTCGTCCCGTGCGGTGCCGCCCGCGCCGTCCGGGAAGCCATAACAATCCGGCGCGCTATGCGTGTGCGTCGCGCCAATCAGAATGTTCTGCGCCGGAATCTCCTTCACCGCCGCCCGCACCCGGTTGCCCAGCGTGGCGGGAAAGCCGAGAAAGTCCGCGCTGACAATCGCCGCGGTTGTCCCTCCCTGCTCCAGCACCAGCGCCCTTACCGTTAGGTCGCCTTGCCTACGGTTGACGGCGTGCGAAGGTCCAACCCCACCGCTGACCGGCAGCAGTGGGTCAGGATTGACTGTGCGCACTGCGATTCCAGCGCGCAGTTCCGCCAAGCTGTTAAGAATCGAGGCGGCAAGCCAAAGCAAGGAAATGAGTAGTTTAGCATTCATGGTTGCAGGCCGTAACATAGTCCAGGCGGCTGGCCCCGCAAGCAGCGAAGAAATCATTGTGCGTCTTTGATTCTTGCTCCGCCGGGCCGGCATTGGGATATTCCACGGTATGAAAGTGCTGCGGCTTCTTCGCAATTTGCTCATCGGCGTCGCAGTCATCATCCTGGTCGCGCTGATTTGCATCGGTTCGGTTTGGCTTTATTTCCACCCCCGCATCCAGGTGGAGAGCGCCGTGGTCTATGGCCAGCGTCACGGGCAGAGCTTGACGCTGGATGTCCTGCGCCCCTCCAAGCCTAACGGGATCGGGATCGTGCTGATGGTCAGCGGCGGCTGGAAGTCGCAGGCGGGCTCTTTTCGGCGGTGGATGGCCGCGCCCCTCGTGCGTCGCGGCTACACCATATTCGCCGTGTATCATATCGCGCAACCCAAGGCTACGGTGATGGAGATTACGGAGGATGTGAATCGCGCGGTGCGCTACATTCGGCATAATGCCAGGCAGTACGGCGTTGACCCGGGGCGGTTGGGTGTCACGGGCGGAAGCTCGGGCGGTCACTTGAGTCTGATGTTGGCAACGCGGGGTGGTCCCGGCGACGCGACCGCGGCGGACCCGGTGGACCGCGAAAGCAGTGCGGTCCAGGCTGTCGCGATCTTCTATTCGGTCACCGACCTCTTGAACCTGGGCAGTTCCACCGAAAACCCCGGCGACGGTGGGCCACCCAAGAGTTTCGTGAAAGCCTTCGGCCCCAACTCGACCAACATGGCCGCTTGGAAGGTCATCGGCCATGAGATGTCGCCCATATACTACGTCAACTCGAATCTTCCTCCCACGCTCATCTACCACGGCGATGCGGACACGCTGGTGTCGCTGGACCAGTCAGAGCGGTTCCAGGCGGAAGCCCGGAAGCAGGGCCGCATCGTCGAACTCGTCGTCCATCACGGCGGCAAGCATGGCTGGCTGTCCATGTTTTGGGATCTCCGCCGGTTTGCGGACTGGTTTGACTTATACTTGCGCCAGCCGGCCCGAGGAGGTTCACCTCCCTGATTTCGATGAGACCAAACCAACTGTTCATGATGGCCAGCCTGGTGCTCGGGCTGCTGTGTCCCCTGGCGGTTCCCGCGCAGGACACCCCCTCCATTCCCTATGACCAGAAGATGGACGTGGTCTATGGGGAAGTGCATGGCACCGGCTTGCTGATGGATGTCTTTACGCCGAAGGGAAAAGCCAATGGCCTGGGCATCGTAGATGTGGTCAGCGGCGCCTACTATTCCGACCGTCGCAAGCTTCGTGATCATATCCTGGCCCAGTTGTATTCGATCTTCTGCTCGCGTGGCTACACCGTTTTTGCGATTCGACCCGGCTCCCGCACCCGCTACACGGCGGCGGAAATGGAGGCCAACGTCAAAACGGGTATTCGTTACGTCAAGCAGCACGCCTCGGAATACAAGATTGATCCTGAACGCCTGGGACTTACCGGCGCTTCGGCCGGCGGCCACCTGGCGACCCTGGCGGCCGTCACGCCGGAGGAAGCAAAGCCCAATGCCGATTCCCCAGCGCTCCGCTACGATACGCGTGTGAAAGCCGCCGGCATTTTCTTCCCGCCCACCGACTTCCTCGATTGGGACGGGAAGCTGGCCGACATGAAACTGCTGGGCGAGTTGCTGTTTCTCGGGGGCACAAATGGCCATTCGGATGCTGAGATCAAAGAACGGGCTCTCCAGATTTCGCCCGCCCGACTCGTGAAGCCGCCGGTGATCCCCTTTCTACTCATCCACGGCGATGCGGATCCGCTCGTGCCCTTACAGCAATCGCAGAAGATGGTCGCGGCGCTCAAGGCCGCGGGCGGTTCCCCCGAGCTGATTGTGAAGAAAGGCGGCGGGCATCCCTGGATGACCCTGCCGGAGGAAGTGAAGATTATGGCGGATTGGTTTGATCAGCGCCTCGGCGAAGCGAAGCCTGGCGCTGCTGCCAAACCGCAATAAGAGCCTCACTTCGTGGTGCTCGGAGCCGAGGCTGACGCAGCAGCAGCATTCGCTGGCTGCGGACGCCCTTTCGGAACGAATTTGTACGGCAGCACGTCGGGCACGACCCGGACCTGGGTGGTGAATTTGAAATCCGGCGTTTCGCTGCTGCTGCGAAAGCCGAACTCCACGAAGAAAGCGGTCCAGCCTTTGGCCGGCTTGGGAACCTGTGCGACATAGACTCCCTTGCTCTGACTGGGCAGCATCGCGTTTTGCCAATTCGGCCCGAATGTCTCGATCCGGAAATCCCGCGCCTCCGGATTAGTCGCCTGCCACAGCATGGCGTAGTTAGGCGTGTCCTTGGTAACTACCCGGATGGAACCGTCCTGCTCCAGGGTCCAGGAGAATTGCGGCAGGTGGAAGTTCTTGAGAATTGCCATGTAGAAGGTTGACAGGGATTGGTAGGCGTCAGTGCCCTTGAGCCCATGGTCGGCGTTGGGTACGTAGCGGAGGTATTTCACGCCCGGCAAGTCGTCAAAATAGAACTGGGCCGAGTCCGGCAGGAAGAATTGGTCGCCGCAGGCATTCATAAGCAGCTTGGGCATCGTGAACCGACGCCGATATTGGTAAGGCTCCTCGATCTTCATTAAGGCGGCGTTTTCGGGCGTGCCCATCCAATCCATGATATTGAAGGCTGTGTAGTTCCCGATCGCCGGCGCCCAAAACCCGTAGGCGGCGTAATGATGCAGCATTGAGGGTTCCATGTTCAGGACGTCAATCACGATCGGAACGATCGCCACCACGCGTTTGTCCACCGCAGCCGTCGTCCACGTCGTCCAGCCGCGCTTGGAACCGCCGGCCACGACGAACCCATCCACGTTCACCTTGCCCCCTTCCGAGCTGGCGCAGAAGGCAGTGACAGCGTCCATAGCGCGGACGGCGGCTTTGGTCATCGGCAGCCGGGCGGGCCATTTGGGGTCGCCCGTTCTTAGGAACTTGTCCCAGGTGTAGGCGATCAGAGCGTCCTCTTTTCGCCCTTCGGTTTCGCCTGCGAAAACCAGCGGTTGGTTGGGGACCATCTTCAATTCGGCCAACACCGATTTGGTCGCGAGGGCAATCTGGACCAGAATATCATCGGCGGACTTGGGCGGTTTGCCATCATTGGCGCCACCGCTGATGAACAGCAGCGCGTTCGTGTGGTCCACGACATCGGGCTTGACGATGGTCACCCAATGCTTCCAGAGCGGCCGATCCACTTCGTTGGTGGTGAGCCACGCTTGCGAGGTCATTTCCAGAACGTAGGTCGTCTGACTCTTGCCCCGGATGGTATTCACCAGGTGGTAGTTGTAGTTCATGTCGGGGGCGGCCACATAGTTGTCGAGTGCCGTTCGCTCGTCCTGGACCGCTTGCGGTTCGGCCCCGGGCTTGGGTTCCGGCGCTGTTCCCTTTTCGGCCTGCGAACAGCCGGCCAGCGCAAGAGCGATAAGAACAACCGAGAGGGCGCACGGCCAGCGGAGGGTGAAAGTCTTCATGTACGATTTGATCATATCATTGCAGGCGTAATCTGTTTCGGGCCACAAGCAACCCTCGGACCAATACTCGATCTGCGGGCCAGGTCAATTCGTTATTTGACTCAGCGGCCAACACGGGCGGATCCGAATAGTGCCACCGGTTAGTAGTAGAGCGAGCCTCTGGCTTGCTTTCGTCCCACCGACCCTCCGAGTTGGCGCAGGGCTTGGAGTTCCGGCTCCGTTCGGCAAGCCATAGGCTCCCTACCTTCACAAGTTGAGCAGGCGTAGCAGTTCACCGGCCTGTGGCGCCCCTACTATTGACGCTTCATTCCCAGGCCGTCGTGGTTGGCCGAAACCGCGTCTTGCCACGCTTTGGGAATGGTGGCGACACAGACGTTCAGGTTTCCCAGCAGGTTCGAGCCGAACACCACCTTTTCTCCCTTTCGGTCCCAGCCGACATGCGGGTGTTCGCCCTTGCCGTAGGTGCGATGGCCGGCAGTGAGCAGATGCGGGCGCGTCGTCTTGCCCTCGAACAGCATGATGTCGCCATGCCAATTGTCGGCGGCGACCCAGCGTCCGTCCGCGCTGCCGGCCGCGTGCCACCAGTTGAGCCGCGCGGCTTCTGAGGGCGAGGCTTCGGGCCACCAGACGCCCGCGCCCACAATGCGCACCGCGCCCGAGTAGATATTCAAGACCTTCACGTGGGACAGCACGGCGGCTGTGGAACTCTTGCCGCCGCAGAACAGGATCTGGTCGTTGACCCACCAGGATTCGTGCGTGACCAGTTCGCCCTCCTCGGCGAGATAGATATTGCGCGGGACTCCCTCGCGGATATCCACCACCCACAACCGCTGTCCGCGACCCGCATAATCCTCCGGCGCGGTCCAGGCGTTTGCCGGTCCCGCGACATCGCGCGTAGGGCCGCGGCCGCCGGCGAAACTGATCAGGTTGGGATTGGTGCGGCTCCATTGCACGTGGCCGCCGTAGCCGGGGGGCTGCGCTAGGCGGCAAACCTCGGTCGGCTTGCCGCTCCGCAGATTGACCTTGCAGATCGTCGGGCCGCGCTTCTGGTCCGAAAACCCAGTGAGGCCGAGGGCCACATACTGGCCGTCACAGCTCGGGTTGAGCGCGGTCGAGGGCGCGCCGTCCTGCAACGTGCACAGGACGCGCTCGGTGGCGGTCACGCGCGAGGGGCTCCTCGCCGGGGCGCCGGAAGGTTGAATGGCCAGCTTGATTTCCACAATGCTGCGTCCGCGCACCGCGAGCACGGCATTACCGCGGGCGGCGGCGGTGGCGCCGCCGAGGGGGCCTTGGGGACTGTTGAACCGGATCAACTCACCAGTCGCCGTCAGGTATCCCATCAGCCCGCCGTGGGACCGGGACGAGGTGAACAGGATCACAGACTCGTCTGCCAGCCACGAGTATTCGTGGAAGTAGAGGTTCGCGTCGTTCTCGGGTGCGGTGGTCAGAAACAACAACTCCGCCCCGGTTTGGGGGTCGGTCATCCGTTTGGACTCCGGCGGGAAGACTTCGAGCGGGTAGGAAGTCGCGGCGGCAGAGGCCACGGCGAGAAGAAGGGTTGCGGCGCCGACGTGGAAGGCGCGCAACCGATGTGTCGGCGCCCGAGTCAAGAATAAGGCCATGCACGAAAGCTATCCGGGTTTGGCAGGGATGAAAATGAGTATTCGGCCAGTCATGGCCGGGACATCCTGGCAGCGGCCACCGGAGCGCCGTCGGGCGGCTGCCCCATCCGAATACTGCCTCTGGCCCGGTCCAGCGATTGACACCCCTCCCGTTACCAATGTAGAAAGAAGACGCGCCTGCAACCGGTGTGGTTCTCTGCTGGGCGCTTCGACATCATCATGTGCAGGAACGGCATCATTCGTTTAATGGCCGCAGCCGGCGCCTTGGGCGCGCTGACGGCCAATCTTGTCGGCAACGCTGCGGAAACTTTACCTGGCGAAGCGGGCATCGTGCCGAAACCCGTAAAGCTGGAGATGGGCACAGGCGGCTTCCCGCTCTTGCCGCAATGCAAGATTCTCTGCGAGAAACGCTTGCCCGGCGCCAAGGCTGCCGCGGAGTACCTGGCCGACACCTGGCGCAAGGTCATGCGGCTCCCTTTCCCGGTTCAGGAGGCTGGCGAGTTAAAACGCGGCTCTATACTGCTGACGACCGCGGGGGCCGAACCCTTCTTGGGCAAGGAAGGCTATCGCCTGGAGGTGACGCCTGAGGGCGTCATCATCCAAGCACCGCAAGCGACGGGACTTTTTTACGGCGTGCAGTCGCTGCGACAGTTGCTCCCGGCCGAGACCTTTGGTTCCAGCAAAGTCCCAACCGATGAGCCATTCATAATCCCCAGCGTCCGGGTGGAAGACTATCCCCGGTTCGGCTGGCGGGGCATGCACCTGGATGTGTCGCGGCACTTCTTTGATGTCCAGTTCGTCCGGCGCTACCTCGACCATCTTGCCCTCCATAAGATCAATGTCTTTCACTGGCACCTCACCGATGACGACGGGTGGCGGGTTCAAATCAAGAAGTATCCCAAGCTAACCGAGGTGGGCGCCTGGCGCGGGCCCAAAGAGGCGCTGCCGCCCGCTTACGAGTCCGGCAACCAACGCTACGGGGGCTTCTACACGCAGGCACAGATCCGGGACCTGGTCCGCTATGCCGCCGATCGCCACATATTGATCGTGCCCGAGGTTGATGTTCCCGCCCATTCTCGCGCCGCCATCGTGGCCTATCCCGAACTGTTGTGCGCGGGCGACCCCTACCGGTTCAAGAGCGCGCAGGACGTCTCCGGCAACGTCCTTTGCCCCAGCCAGGAGCTGACGTATCAGTTCCTCGAAGGCGTGTTGGGCGAACTGGCCGACTTGTTCCCCGGCCCCTACATCCATGTCGGGGGCGATGAGCGGCCCAAAGGCCCGTGGGAGCAATGCGAACGCTGCCAGAAACGGATGCAGGCGGAGCACCTGGCCGACGGACGCTTCTTGCAGGACCGATTTCTGAAGCGGCTGCAAGGCTTCTTAAGAACGCGCGGCAAGACGATGGTTGGCTGGGATGAGCTGGAGCAAGAGAGTGCGCTGGACAAGGACTACATCGTCATGGCGTGGCAGAGTGTCGAGGCGGGACTCGCCGCCGCCCGGAAGGGGTATCCCGTGATGATGGCGCCCTCGCCCTTCACGTACTTCGATCTTGCCTACACCGAGGAAAAGGCAGAACCCGGCCAGCGTTGGGCAGGGGTGGTCTCGGTGGAGAAGGCCTATTCGTTCGATCCCAAGCCGGCGGACCTTGCGCCTGACGTGGCCAGGCGAATACTCGGCGTGGAGGGCTGTCTTTGGTCGGAGATGCTGGTGACGCCTGATCGGCCCGACTACATGGCCTACCCGCGCGTATGCGCGCTAGCGGAGGTCGCCTGGACGCCGCAAAGCGAGCGCTCCTGGCCAGACTTCTGGGCTCGACTCTGGCAGAAACATCTGGCGCGCCTGGATGCCGCTGGAATCGCCTATCGCCTCCCGCCACCCACCGCGCGGCAGAATGGTTCGAAGGTTACGATCGTTCTTCCCTATGAAGGCGCCCAAGTGCGCTACACGTTCGATGGCTCCGAGCCCGGTCCCAACTCGACGCTCTACACCCAGCCGTTTGACTTGCCCAATAACGGGGTCCTGAAGATGCGCACCTTCCGTCCCAATGGCCGCGGCAGCCGAACGATTACGGGCGCCTGAGCCTCGTCTCCAGTATGTCGAGGATTCATGCTGAAACCGGCCCGACTACTCCCGCCGTCTTTGGCTGAGGCATGACCTCGCGAGACAGAGTCTTGACCGCCCTGAGGCACGAGCCGCCCGACCGGGTGCCGCGCGATTTCTGGGCGGAGGAGCCGGCTTGGCGCCGGCTCTTGGCCTATTTGGGCTATGCGGACAAGGAACGTCTGCTGCGGCAGCTTCAGATTGACGTGCGGCATCTCGACGCTGTGGGCCCAGCCGAACGCCCAGTGGGAGAAGGCGTCTTCCAAAACTTCTGGGGCGAACGCTACATCTACCAAACGACGCCCTGGGGACCGATGCGCGAAGATATTCCCGGCGCGCTGGCTGGCGCTGAGAGCCTCGCGGAGCTGGAGGCGTTTGACTGGCCCATGCCCGATGACCGGGATTACTCCGAACTGAACCCTCAAGCCCGCCAGTATGAGGAGTTCGCGCTGGTCTATGGCTTCGCCGATGTCTGGCAGCGCCCGGCCCTGGTCCGCGGCTGGGAAGGGATGTTTCTCGATATGGCCGCGCATGCGGATCGCGCGCACTTTCTTTGCCGCAAGTTCACCGACTATTACCGCGAAGATTATACCCGGGCCGCCGAAGTTACCCGAGGGCGGATTGACCTCTACCTGCTGATCAGCGACCTGGGCAGCCAGCACGGCCCGCTGATTTCCCTGGCGATGTTCCGCCAGTTTGTCGCGCCGTACCTGGAGGAGATGGCTCGCCACATTCACCAGTTAGGAGGGCGGCTGCTCTTCCACTCCTGCGGCGCCATCGGGCCGTTCATCCCTGACCTCATCGAGTTGGGCGTGGACGTCCTCGATCCTATCCAACCGGTTACCCCCGAGTTGGCCCCCGAATGCCTGAAGGCCAATTACGGCGACCGCCTGTGTTTCCATGGCGGCATTGACATGCAAAAGCTGCTGCCGTTCGGCACCCCCGAGCAGGTTCAGGCTGAAGCGCGGCGTTACTGCGAGGTCTTGGGCCAAGGTGGCGGTTACATTCTCGGCCCCGCCCATCTCTTCCAGGCGGACGTGCCGCCCGAAAACGTGCTGGCGGTTTATTCGCAGCGTGCCTCGCATCCGGTCTCTCTTTGACTTCCTGCCGTTCCAATCCATAAACTTGGCTCAACTGGAATTCACTATGAGCGATGCTGCAACTCCTCCAAGTCAGACCCCCTCCCGGAGTCAATCTCCAGCCCAGCCACGCCCGCGCCGTTTGATGTCGCTCGACGCCTTGCGAGGCTTCGACATGTTTTGGATTGTGGGAGGCGAAGAACTCGTCCATGGCCTCTACAAAGCCTGGCCGGGCGGCGTGTTGGGTCTGCTGCACACCCAATTGGAGCATAAAGCCTGGGCAGGCGTCGCGTTTTACGACCTGATCTTCCCCCTCTTCGTCTTCATTGTGGGCGTCTCGCTCGTCTTCTCGCTCCGCCGTATGATCGAGCAGGACGGCATGGGTTGGACGGTCAAGCGAATCCTGTTGCGCAGCCTGGCGCTCTATGTTTTCGGCCTGCTCGTTTATGGCGGGATTTCCAGGGGCGTGGACCACATTCGCTGGGCGGGCGTGCTCCAGCGCATCGCCGTTTGTTACCTCTGCACCAGCCTGCTCTTCTGCGTATTCCGGCTTCAGGGCCTGCTGGTCGTTTGCCTTACCTTGCTGCTGAGCTATTGGGCCATGACCACCTTCGTGCCGATCCGGGATTTCAATCTGGAGACCGGGCATTTGAAAGCCCTCCAGCTCACCCCGGAGAGCCCCGAAACCCGCGCTCGCTTCCTCGCCACCACCAACTTCGTGCGTGGACGATTCGACGATGGCCTCAACCTGTCGCAACAAGTGGACTTCCTTTATCTGCCGGGGCACAAATGGGACGGCGCCTATGATCCGGAAGGTATTCTCAGCACTCTCCCCGCGGTGGCCACCTGCCTGCTGGGCGTTTTCGCCGGGCTCCTGCTCAAGAGCGGGACCGGCTCGGACCAGCAAAAGGTGTTCTGCCTGCTCGGTGCCGGTATCGCGGGCGTCGTCGCCGGCTCACTTTGGGGCCTCCAATTCCCAGTGATCAAGAAGATTTGGACCTCCTCCTATGTCCTGATCGCGGGCGGTTACTCCTGTCTTTTGCTAGGAGTCTTCTACCAGATGATTGAAATCTGGCAGTGGCGCAAATGGTGCATGCCGTTTATCTGGATCGGCATGAACCCGATCACCATTTACCTCGCTTCCAGCTTGCTGCCCATCGAAGACCTTGCCGGGTTGATCGCCGGCGGCCCGGTCAAAGCGGCCCTTGGCCCCTGGGGTAACTTCGTGCTCGCCCTCACCGGGATGGCCATGATGTTCGCTTTCGTCAGATTTCTCTACCAGAGGAAGATCTTCCTGCGGCTGTGAGTCGGCCCGATTGCCTTCCGTGAGGAGCTGCCCCATCTAAAAGGGCACGTGGTCCGGCAGGCCCTGCTGAAACATGCTAAGGTCCCGGTCATTGGGCGAGGTTGGCTTTCCAAAGAGCCAAGGGGGTTGGCTGGCAATTGCTGCGGTGTTACCTTCCTTCCAACGCCACTTCTCGGCGTGACCGTCGGCAAACGAGATGGTGCAGCCGTTGTTATGCCGCGTCGCCGGAAAGGTGATCCAAGTCCAGAGCGGGGTGCCGAATATGAGCAGCTTGTTCGCGTGGCTGACGAAAAAACCGCTTTGCGAAATGCTATTCTCGTGTTCATCCACGAACACAAATGCCCGCGACGGCCCCGGAGTGCCAATTTGCGACTGCTTGCGCCAGCAATAAGGCGTGTAGGTGCCGCCAGTGTCGTCCCAATTCATATAGACATTCATGGACACGCTGCGCGAGCGCGGAATGAGCCCCTCGTCACGGACAGTGGATCTGTCTCCGGGACACTTATAGATCGGGGCACATTTGTTGTAAACGTACAATGGGCCGGTTTGGATGTTGCTGGTGTTCAGGTCCGTATAGGCGTTGCCTTGCAGCCAGCAGTAGGGATCCGCCCACACCTGGGCGCGCGCAAAGGAGGAGCCGGAAGCGTGATTGGGCACGAGCCGGTCGTCATGTTCGTCGGCGTACAGGTGCCAACAAAGTTGCAACTGTTTGAAATTGTTGAGACAAGCAGCCGACTGTCCCGCGGCTTTGGCTCGCGCCAGAGCCGGCAGCAACAGCGCCGCCAGGATGGCGATAATGGCGATCACCACCAGCAGTTCGATCAGGGTAAAAGCCCGCTTCGCCGGTCTTCCGGCGAGGATGGCAAACCATCTCTCCTTGCCGTCAGCGGCTGGATCTGACTGGCCGCTCTGCCGGTCGCAACCGGAGGTATGAACGTCCAAAGCGGTTGGTTCTCGAAAATGGGCCAGGTTCATAAACTTAGCGCTGTCCACACTCTGTATCTGCATTTTTCTTCGCAGATCAGGCTGATTTGGTTTTCGGTTTGCCTTCGCACTAATGGCACGCATGAAGAATAACAGCATTCTTCAAATCCGTCCAGCCGACATCTTCACAAAACCCTTCCCGGGCCAGGTTCGCCGGCGGCATCATTATCGGCTTGGCAAAACCCGTTCGCATTGCCAACTCTGTCCGACGCGAAATCTTCAATTAACAAACCGGCCGGCATGCTGGGCAGCGGGGTTGAGCGAAGGTCGGTTTCGCTCTTATCTATGATGTTAGTTCAATGAATTTATCATCCTCTAAACCTCAATATTGGTCTTCTGAAATTGTCCAATGGACGATTTCAAACATGACACGCTAGCCTTTGGGGCTGGAGGATTGGGCCACTTCCCTGTGACCAACGCCGGATGGTCAGCCCCACGCGAATCCTGTGGTTCAAAAAAAACAAAAACAGATGTTGACACTTTTGCCCAATCAGGTAAACTTCTCGCAGTTGTGAAAGCTTGCGGCGCAGCAAGCGAAGTTGCCGAAACAAGAACAAAGACTGACCGGGACCGAGGGCTCCGCCCAGGGTCCACCGGGTTCGACATCGTCCACTGGACGAGGTCGGAAGATGCAGATTGATGCTATTGTAAAAACCAATCGAACCAGAACCAAACAATGAAAACCAACCTACTCCCCGCCACCGCAGCCGCGATGCTGGCTGCTTTGTTCTCGCTGGCCACGCAGACGCCGGCCAGTGCCTCGCTCGCGCAGTACCCCAACCTCGCGTATCATAATGATTTCTCCAGCGGCACCGACGCCGGGTGGACCCAGCTGAGTGCATTCGCCCTATCCACCGGCCAGACCTGGAATGCCAGCACGGGTGCTTATGAGCTTACCGCGCCGGCTAATGGGTATAATCCCGGCACCGGCAAGTACGGCTTTGCGGGGAGCGCTGTGACCGGGCTTACCATCGGTGATGGTTATGTCCAGTCGGACGTTGTCACCTGGCAAGGCATCGGAGCCTGGGGAGCCTGGGGTGTCGGGTCGCGGTTGAACAATCTCGCCACGCCTTTGGGCATGACAGGTTACGGTTTTGTTTTTGAGCCTTACGGAAACAGCGGCGCCGGAGACATCCGGCTTGAGCGCTTGGGACCGCCCAGCATCTTCAACAGCCTCGGCGCTCTGAATGTTACGTTGACTCCTGGAAACCGGTATACCCTTACTTTAGAGACCACCGGATCGTCAATCGTCGGGTCGCTCTGGAACGTTGGGCAGGTGGGGACCGGCCTGGTTGGGAGTGTCTCCGCGACGGATGCGACGTACGCCAGTGGCAGCGCCGGCGTGTTTGATGTGACTCAGGCACCAATGCCCACCGTTGACGCCACATTTGATAACTACTTGGTGATGATTCCGGAGCCCGGCACCGGCCTTTTGCTGGGATTGGGCTTGGCCGGATTCCTGGCGGGTCGCCGATCCTGGCCGAAACAGTCTTAGCCGGACGCTTACCGACAATTCAATTGCAGTTTTTGCCCGCGGCCACGGGGGAGGTGGCGCGGAGGGGCCTTAATTTTCGAGCCTGTGTGTGGCTGCAGAAAGCTTCAGCTCAGACGATTATTAGCCAACTATAGCAAGACATTAAGTAATATTATGAAACTGGAGAATCTCCTCCTGACTCTCACAAAGCCGGCCGGCACCGCCCGGATGGCTTTGACCTCGCGACTGCGCGTCGCCTTCCTGGCGGTTGCAGTTTTCCTTGGCTTTGCCGTATTCACCCCCCTCCAGGCCCAAACCGACAATTTCAACAGCGGGATCCTCGGGCCGAACTGGGCGACATCCGTGTCGGACAACTACCCGGGCGATATCTCGTTCCCGGCCGACCCCTACGGCGGCAAAGCGATACGACTGCTGGCTACGTATTCCCCACTTTCCGGCAGCGGCGCTGATCAAGACAGCCCGCGGATTGTCGCCTGGCGAACCGATCGGCTATACACCAATTTCTATGTGGCGGTGGACGTTCTGGGCTGGAATACCTCCATTGACCGGGATACGAACGCCCCGTATGTAGCCCTGTTCGCCCGCCTCACCAATGTGGTGCGTGACCCCACTGTCCCGGTCGGCCGGATGGATACTATGGCGCTGTTGCTCAACGTCAACCGATTTGGCGGTGTCGGGGGAGGCACACGCGGAGTGGTCAACATCGGCCACCTGACGGATGGTCAAGCGGTGAACATTTTTACCACGTTAGGCGTTCAAGGGGACTGCACCATGAATCCGGGCCACTCTTACCGGATGGTTTTTACCGGCACGAACCTGCTGGACGGGACCGGAACGGTAACCAACAGTATTTACTGGGGGCGCGTCTATGACCTGCAAGACCTCACCCGGCCGTTGGTGAACATTTTCTGCCCGGACCCCTACCCCGGGTTTGGCGCCTTTTATGGCGACCCTGTCTGGGAAGCCCCCGGTTATTCCGGAATCGGTTCCATAGCCAATGCGGCGACCAAGACTACTGACGTGACGTTCGACAATTTCGTGGCCGCGGAATACCCGCCGACCTCGGTGAGCTTTCCGGGGACGACCAATGGAGAAGCCGGGCTCCCGCAGGTCGTGAATCGGACTCCTGCCTCCTACATCAACTTTTACCCGGCGGCCGGCGGCATCAGCTTCACTGCCACGACGCTCGGTGGCGGTAACGTCACGACCATCAAGCTGTTCCTAAATGGCGTGGATGTCAGCTCCAGTCTCACCATCAGCCCCCTGTCCAGCAGCCGGATCGTCAGTTTCCCGGGCGCCGGCCTCACCGCGAATACCGTCTATGACGCGCGCATCGAGCTGGCGAATGCGGCGGGCCAGACGACCACCAACATCTGGACCTTCGACACCTTCAGCGATGCCTACCTGGCTTCGGCGGCATGCAAGAATATCGAGTGCGAAGACTTCGACTTCGGCGCCGGTCTGTTCATTGATAACCCCGTTCCGTCCGGCTGGCGCACGAATAACACCTACTACAACAATTTCAATACCGTGGCGTGGCCGTGGCCTGGTGCGACCAACCAGGACGCTGGTGGCCCTCCCTACACCAGCTATGTCAACAAAGGCACCTCCAGTGATTTAGGCGTGGATTATTGGGACGAAGAGGGTCATTCCGGAAACCAGGTGTGGTTTACCGACTTCCGCCCGCTGGCGCAGCCGAGCGGCGGCGGACAAAGCCCCGGCACCACTGAAGGAGATCCGAGCTACGCGGTCGTGGATTATGTCGGTTGGTTCTACCCCGGGGACACCGGGCAAAACACGGCGTACACTTACGACACGCAGCGGCAGAAATATTACAACGTGGACCCGGTGAACCATGCAATCCAGGAGTACATGTTGGGTGATCTCGAAGGCGGCGAGTGGTACAACTATACCCGCATCTTCGCCAGCACGAACTACTACAATGTCTATTTGCGGCACGGTTCCGAATACACCATGCAATTGCGGCTGGACCAGATTGCGGCAGGCCCCACGACGAACAAATTGGGAGAGTTTTACACGACCAATGCGCTGATGAAGTGCAATTTCCGCTACGCGCCGCTGGTGACTTGGGTGGCTCCGCCCAACAGCTTGATCGCCAACGGCAGTTTTGCGGCGAACGCTTCGTCGTTCACGGGCTCTCCCGGTTATACCGGTGGCTCTAACCCGTCGTCAATTACGAGTTGGACAGCCTCCGGCAGTGCGCAATATGGTGTCAATGGCTCTGGAACGGGCGTCGGCTATCCGTTCAGTCCGAGCAATCCCGGGGGCCTCACTTTCGCTTTCCTCCAGGGCACAGGCCAGGCGTTGGTCCAGTCTCTGACGACACTCGCTCCCAACACAACATATCAACTGGGCTATTCTGTCGCCGGCAGGGCAGGCAGCACCGCCAGCTACAGGGTCGTTGTTTATTCAGATAACACTTTCACCACTTCCTACTACGATAGCGGCGTGCAGCCGGCTAACAGCAGTGGGTTCGTTACCGTCACCGCCAGTTTCACCACCCCGGCCACGCTCGGTTCCGCCCCGAATATCCAATTGGGGAATTGGAGCGACGCCGGTGACAATACGGTGGACTACGCCAATGTCTTCCTGGTGGCCGGCTCCAGCCCGCTGACCACTTCTAAACTGGCCGTAGTGAATCTTTCGGGCACCAACACGCTCCGCTTGACGGTGGACGTGCCCCAGGAGGAGCGGACCAAGTATGGGCTATCGCT
>Ga0182021_10003081_pt1 | contig 19592 bp, 17 predicted proteins | sample 612E3MmetaG_FD_120493 | JGI IMG/M metagenome (GOLD analysis project Ga0182021, IMG submission 120493) | Permafrost microbial communities from Stordalen Mire, Sweden - 612E3M metaG (Illumina Assembly) | ecosystem: Environmental > Terrestrial > Soil > Wetlands > Permafrost | place: Sweden... | reverse complement strand
CGTCGCCGCGCCCAGCAGGATGATCTTCGTGCGCTCGACATTGATACCCAGCTGCTCAGCTTGATCTTCATCAAGTTGCATTACGTTTAGCGGCCGGGCAAAAAGGAAAATGACTGCCAGCCCAACGACAATATAAGGGGTTATTATCCCGAGCTGGTCCCAGCCTGCGTAAGATAAATTCCCCATCATCCAGGAAAGGATGCTCCGTACTTTGTCAGCAGAAATCATCGTGAAGTAAGAGGTAACCGACATCAGTAACGCGCCGATGGCTACTCCGGCCAGGATTAGCGTCGTAACCGGCGCTGTCTTACCTACACGGGCAATTAAATATACCACCGAAACAGCAGCCACCGCGCCGATAAATGCCATGACCGGAATCAAATAACTGCCGCCGAATGTCCACGGCACGATGAAACCTAACACCGCCCCTAACGCAGCTCCCTGCGCCACCCCGATGAGGTAAGGGTCGGCCAAAGGATTGCGGAAAAGTCCCTGATATGTCGCTCCCGCTGTTCCCAATGCCGTCCCCACCGCACCCGCCAGCAGAATGCGCGGCAGGCGTATTCCGGTAATGATCATATCTGTCACGGCCGACCAATTGGCCTGAGCATGAACAAAAGGCAAATGGGAAATCAGTACCTGCCATACGGTTTTAAAGGGAATTCCCACGCTGCCGACAGTCAACGCCAGCAGCGCGATAATTACACACGCCGCTAATAAGCCGCATATGGAAACGATCAACAGCAACCGGCGGGAAGAATAAGTGGCAAATTCCCGCGCCATGTTAGCTGCCTCACCTTCGCTGTTTTCCTTCGCCGGAATATCCAATTTTTTATCTGATTCCAGATTCTTCAATTTTTCCTCATTGTCACAAGTTAGTTCTCTTTGAGTCCCCTAAGGCGAAATGTACCGGTGAGAGTTAAAGAGACGAAGTCTAAAACGCTTTCCCTACTTCTCCAGTTCCGGGTGCAATAATTTCATCAGTGTCTCCAACCCATCCACAATTCTCGGCGTCGTACGTCCGAAAATATCGGCATCGATCTCATAAACCTTACCGTTCTTCACGGCGTCCGTTGCCTTAAACTGGTCGTTTGCTTTGATGTAATCTAATACAGTATGCTGGTCGCCCATGCTATTCGTCACGATGATCACCTGCGGGTTCCGCTGGATCACCGACTCCAGCGAGATGGTGGCATAACCATTTAGGTCTGCGGCAATATTTATGCCTCCCGCCCTATCTATCATGGATTGGATCATCGTATCGCTGCCGGCCGTCCATATAGGATCGTACCAGGTCACAAAAAGTACGCGCGGTTTTTCGGTCGCGGTCAGTTTGGCTGTTTTATCCGTCACTGCCTGCACTCTGGCCGTCAGACTGGCAACTAGCATATCTGCTTCTTTAATTTTTCCAGTGATCTGACCTAGGACCTTTAGATCATTGAAAACGCCATCCATGCTGGTCGGAGTCATTGCATAAACGGTAATCCCCATTTTTTCCAGTGCCGGAATCGTGTCTTTTTGTTGTATGCTGTCCGCCAGTACAATATCCGGCTTCGCATTAACGATTTTTTCCATGTCGATCGTGCTGAAATCAGAAACGACAGTTTTGTTTTTCGCTTCCGGCGGATAGTTATCGTAGCTGGTCACGCCTACCAGTTTGTCCTGCAGCCCCAGCGCATAGACCATTTCCGTATTGCTGGGAGAAAGCGAGATTATCCGCTGGGGGATCTCATTTATCTGCACCGTTCTGCCGATATCATCGCTGTAAATCGATGATGGCGCAGTTTTTTGCACAGACGGTTGAGAACAGGATGTGAACAAAAATAGACCAGGGATAATGATGGCCGGGAAAAGGCGCAGGAGTTTCATGCAAGCAACCTTATTATTATATTCCGCGCTCAGCCGAAAAAAGAAAATCCCCCTCAATTGACGACAGAGGGGGATTTGATCTGACATATATCCCACCTCCTTTCCCGCGGAGGAATTGGCGTACTCAGCGTTCTGGCTTTCCCGGAAAGCGGGATTACAGCAGGCGGTACTGCGCCGGATTTGCACCGGACTTGCACTCTGAGTCTCTTACAATATTCGGTTGTTTTAATACAATAACATAAAACAATTTAACTTGCAAATAGTAAACTATGCTTGCAAAATAATACTATTTGACCATATTGACAATATCGTTAGTGAGCACTATCCTAATTTTCTACATTCATGATTAAACACTGCCAGAGAAGAAGCGCCGGTTGAATTCAAACGCTTACTCTAGCCCCAAAGTCCTGATCGCCCATTGAGCCATTTCTCTCACTTTGGGCTGGGTATCACCCCGGGCGTTAAAGATACATTCCTGATATTTGTCCTTGTAGCTATTGACCATGGCGTTGATTGCGTTTACCTTCCATTTCCAGCCATCGTTTTGCCGGATGTACCAGAATTTGGGTTGAAGCGTATTTTCCAGGAAATTGTAGTCTGCTGACACAAGTTTTTCCAGCGAGATCTGTTGACTTAATTCGGCCAACCCTGGGAATTCCTCGGTTGCTGACCGAATATTCTTATTGAAGGGGCAGATATCCTGGCATACATCACAGCCGTAGACCCAGTTGCCGATCTGAGCACCAAATCTGTCTCTGGTTGAATTTAGTTCCCCAAACGTAGTTAGAAAGGAAACACAGCTAAAAGGATTCATCGTGTAGGGTTGCGACAGCGAGCAAGTGGGGCAATGATTCATACACAAAGTGCAGCCTTCGGGACATGGTTTGATCGTTGGCTTTTCAATGGCTTCCAGTTCCCGATCGATCAACCAGGCTTCCAAAGAGACCCAGGAGCCTGAATTCGTATAAAAGAAGTTGTTCTTGCGGATCAGACCAAGACCTGCCTGCGAAGCCGCCCGGCGAAGCGCGGTAATCCCGAATCTCCTCTCTGTAACCGCGTTGAGGCCGCAATCTTTAAGAAAGGCTTCAAATTTAAAGCTGTTTACGTAACCTGGCGATAGGGCATTCGTGCGACAGTCAAAGAGATAGCTCTTTCCTATCATACCTTCCAAACTATTGGGGACTTTATATTTGCCGTCACCTCTCACGCAGACGACGATAGACTTCGCCCATGGGTATGTTTCTTCGAGATGGGCAAACCGGTGATAATTTTGATAGAAAAGACCCGACCCGGAAATTCGCGTGATTCTCTCATTCAGTTCTTTTTCGAATCCGGCTACCGCAGAAATTTTAACAATGCCGCACGCCTCATATCCCGCAGTAAGCGCAGCCTGCTTTATTTTTTCTTCCAACTGCTCCATTTTACCTCCAAGACAATTCTCTCAGCGTTTTATCCCGGCTATTCAAGCGACTGGCGCTTGACCGCTCAGTCTTACTTTGCTACGCTTTGTCACCCAAAGTTCCAAACGTGTGCCAGAACTCTCCGATACTTTCGTGGGAACCGGCGATCTGCATGATTTGTGCGTACTGCTTACGCTCTCCCCGTTTTATGGACAGGAATGTTGCCCACGCTTCAGGGGAGGTTCCTATCGTGACATCGGGGTTTTCCGCATTACCATCATCAGAAGCCCAGCGATTACCGTCAAACGACACGGTAAAAGAACTACCCGGCATGAAATTGAATAGCCAGTGTACAGGCTTGGCCATTTTCCAACCGCGCTTGTTAAACGAATCTGTTAACGTACGCAATACCCGGTCAGGCCGGACTACTTCTCCCGGTCGCGGCGGGCACATTGCGTATTGCAAACCCCAGTCCGACAGTGCCTCCACCACGGGACGGAGATCTTGTCCTGACGGTGTCAACCTGTACCAGACTTCACGCCGGTCGCTCTGTCTTTCCCGCTCAACTATCTTGGCTTGCTCCAATTCGCGAAGCCTGAGTGTAAGCCATTTAGGGGTAATATAGTTACAGTTGTGTAATAAGTCGGTGAATCGTTGCGGCTTTTGCAAAAGGTCTCGGACAATGAGTAAAGACCACCTGTCTCCAACAATCTCTAACGCGTGTGCCACCGGACAATAGTGAGCGTACATTTGTGCCATATTTTCACCTTTCTAAAAGAAAGTTTCTATTAGATACTATTTTTATATTTAGAGTATAACACGCTATTTTGAGATGTGCAACAATGATGGTTAGTATCGTTATATCGAATGATCAGACGTTTATGGGAACTCAGTTTAGCCGGATCTCTGAAATTGGCCGTGGAAATTACTAACTATTAATATTATTCATAATGTAGAGGAACTAAGGAGTGGCCAAATCATCCAATTCCGGATATCTATTTTTATTCGTATTTTTGAACTGGATACTGTAAACTTCCAACTTTCTGCTTATAACTCGCAACCGGCTACCTGAAACTCGGTTCTTTGACTTTTCTCCATATCAAAAATATAATACATTCAATTACATAATAATAAACGACAAGGAGAACCGTCTTTTGGAAAAAGTTGAATTCCTCGGGTTAAAAAATTGCCTGCGTATTGCTAATGACACCATTGATCTGGTCGCCACTACCGCTATCGGACCGAATGTTGTCCGCTTCGGCTTCGTCGGCGACCGCAACGAATTTTTCGGCGAACCCCCGCGTTTTTACGGCGGGCATGCCATGCGCCATGCCCCGGAAGCGCAGGAACGCAAATTCCCGGCGCTCGATCCCGTCGCGGTCACCGAACATGACACCTTCGTCCGTCTCACACAACCCACCGAAAAACCCACCGGCATCCAGAAAGAGATGGATATCCCGAAAACAATCAAAGACAACCATATCAGCATTGTTAACCGCCTCTACAACCGGGGACTGTGGCCGGTGGAATTAGCGCCGTGGGCTTATACCCTCATGCTCCCCGGCGGTAAAGGCATCATTCCCCTGCCGCCTTTCGTCCAGCAGAACGGGCCCGGTTCTTCCTTGCTGCCAACTACCGTCATGTCCATCTGGTGTTACTGCGACCTTACTGATTCCCGCCTGATACTGGGGAAAAAGTACGTTATGGTCAAACAGGATTCTCAAGCGACCGGCTCCTATAAGATCGGTATGCTCGTGCCCGATGGCTGGACTGCTTATTATAATGACGGTCACCTTTTTGTGGTCACTTATGATTACAAAAAAGGCCGGACTTATCCTGACTATAATAATACGGTGCAATTCTGGACCGGCCGCGGATTTGAACTCGAAACACTTGCTCCGTTTAGCAAATTACAACCCGGCGAATCGGCGGAACACACCGAAAACTGGTTCCTGTTTAAAGATGTCCCCGAACCGAAAAATGACACCGACCTCGACCGGTATGTCCTGCCCCTGGTCCAGCAAGCCAAAAAAACGGTATAGGCAATTAAATCACAAAAAAGGGTGGATATAGTCTCGATTTCATCTCAACTATACCCACCCTTTTTATTTCTATCCGAGATATTAGAGTTTCGTATTTACTTGATTAATTGAGTATTTATCTGATATCTAGTTCTTCTCCGACGGATTGCCGCTAAGCCATCGGCGTTGCGAAGCATATACTGCGGCCTGGCTGCGGTTCTTCATATGCAGTTTGCTCAAAACATTGCGCAGGTGGGCCTTCACAGTCGGTTCGCTGATATTCAACTTCATGGCAATTTCTTTATTACTGGCACCGTTTGCCACCAATGCCAGCACATCCGCTTCACGGCTGGTTAAATTAACATCATCGGTATTTTTGTTCAGGTCGGCTTTAAAATCATCCAGCAATTTGGCGGCAATTGACGGAGTGAAAATCGCGCCCCCGGCTGCCACTGTTCTCACCGCTGCCACCAGTTCATCTGCATCCATGCCTTTCAGCAGGTAACCGCGCGCGCCGGCTTTCACCGATTCCACCAGGTCTGCTTCAGTCTCGGACACGGTCAGGATTAATATCTTTGTCTCCGGCAGCGCCTGCATTATATCCATCGTGGCCTGCAAACCGCTGTACGGCATACGGACGTCCATTGTGACTACATCCGGATGTAATTTCATGGCCTTTTTCACGGCCTCGGAACCGTCGGAGGCTTCTCCTATAATATTAAAATCAGGCTGCCTGGCCAGTACGGCCTTCAATCCTTCTCGCATTATCGAGTGGTCGTCAACAATTAAAATATTAACCATTTATCCTCCTAACCGATGGACTATGTGCAGGAATGGATATTTCGATCGCCGTGCCCTTTCCGGGAGAACTGAAAACTTCCAGTTTGCCGCCGATCCCTTCCGCCCTTTCTTTCATTACTGTCAGACCATGTTGCCCTTTGACTGTATTCGGTATAAAACCCTTACCGTTATCTTTGATTATCACTTTCACCGCATCGCTGGCAGACTCGAATTTCACTTCTATCTGATTCGCGCCGCTGTGTTTTCTCACATTATTTAAAGCTTCCTGTACGATACGCAATATCTCGACGGTAGCTAACGGCTGTAATTCGGCATGTCCGTCTGCCAGATAAAGCTTACAATCGATGCCGGTATTCTGGGAAAATTCCTGGGTATATTGCGCCAATGTCGGTAATATCCGCAGGTCGTCGGGCATTTTGGTCCGCAGCTGGTCGATAACTTCCCTGATCTCCAGATACGTTTCCTGCATGTCATGTTTTATATTTGCGATTTGATTTAGCGCGTCCGCGGTATTGGCATCGCTCACCGTTCCCTTGAGCACATCGATTTTTAATATCAGACTGCCGATCCTTTGTGCCAGGCTATCATGCAGTTCGCGTGACAACCGGCTTCTTTCTTCGACGATCGTCTTTTTCTTGATATTCGCCGAAAGACTCAGGTTGGCGATGTAAGGCAGCCAGGCGATCAATAGAGCGATGATCGTATACATGGTCAGCAATGCGATGTAAACCGAAGACGGCAGATATTCCGCTCCGTGCAGGATACGCCAGGAGAAAATCTCACTGGCAATCACGGACGTAGCGGAAAAAAGCGCCACCGTATAGGCCAGCGATTGTTTAAAATACAAAGCGACAGACAGGATGGCGGTTAAAGGAAAGAGGATGAAGGGGCTGTGCAAGCCGCCGGTCACGAATGGCAGGAAACAACAGAAACCAACATCGACAACAACTATTGTATACGAAAGAAAACGGCTCTTGTACCAGTATGACGGGTAAAAAACACGCAATATCGAATAAATAACGACTGAACTGATGATGACCGGGTCAGGAACAATGAACGGCCTGACCTCAGAAAAAAGCAGAAAAAGCGCCAAAGCCAATATCAGGGCTAATATCCGGACTAACCCCAGCAGCAATTCCCCTTCATGCAATTGCTTTATTTTGTTTTTCATGTTTTCAACCGGTTTCAACCTATAAAAATGAAACAAACGTATTTAATATCTTGACAGTCTGGAGAGAGTACCGAGAATTTTTGAGGTTAGTGCTTGAGGTGATTTTGTTGCTAACAGTACGGAGATATACTCTCGGTGAACTCCGGGTGGTTATTTTTCATCTTTCTTTTTCCTTCTACTTGTATACACACCCTGAAGCATACTGACGAGTAATTAAGACAATACACCCTCATCACAAAAAAAGCAAGCTAGGCTGATTCCACTTTTCCTTACTTTTCTTCACCAATCTTCTACTTTCATGTCTAGGACTATTTTCTTGTAAAACTAGTCCTTTTAGCTGATTGTCCCGGCATACCAGTGTAGGTTAATGTAAGTATTGTAATGTAAGATAGTCTCAGGATTAAAAACGAATGGATATTATTACAAATGAAGAAATGTCACCTATGTTGACCATCAAGCAAGTGGCAACATTACTTCACGTTCACGTAAATACTGTTCGGCGCTGGAGTGACCGCGGATTGATTAAGTCTTACCAGATAAACCACCGGGGCGACCGCCGGTTTTTACAGAAAGATGTCGCTACGTTCCTCGTTGAAATGAATACAAAATGCTGCGAACAAAATAACAGTCTGGTTGTTTAATTAACCGCGTTTGTGCCTGTAAACAACCAGGGTTTAACCCCCTTTGATATTATTTTCAACCGTATTCGTCTGTTTTTTCTGCCGGTTTTTATCGACCGGTCTTCTTACCACTAAAAACTGTCCCGAAACGTGTTTTCGGATAGTACCTTAGTCATAGTACTTTATATTTGCTTTATTCATCTTCTTTATATAAACAAAGTAGGCACAATCTACTGAAGGATAAAACTTTCCTGAAAAAGGCCCGAACGCTGATAACTGAGCATCCCTGCATTTTTACTACTGGCAACCGCTGGGCAAACCATACTGCAGCGCGCTGAATAATCACACCCTGAAAATAACAAAGGAGAGCTGATGTCCAATCAGCTCTCCTTGCTCTTTCCGAAAAAATACAAATTGTAATCTAGATTGCTTTCCCTTTCCTGACCGGCTTGGTCTCCTTGAAACCAGGCGGTGGCTTAACCAGAAAAATCGGAATATCTGTAGAACGGAAGACTTTCTCCGCGGCGTTACCCACATCCCATCGTCTCAATGTCGTTCTTCCTTTGCTGGCCATCACTATCAAGTCGGCGTTTTCTGATTTGGCGAAACGGACAATTTCCTCAGCCACATTCCCGATTAAAACGGCAACGCTGACCTGAAGCCCTTTTTCCTGCAATTGCTGCGCTTGTCGCGCTAAATAATCGTAACCGGTCTTGGCCATTTTCCCGATGGTCACCGGCAAATCTTTCAAACTTCCCGGCACAACGATCCCGCTGGTAGTGGTGGAGACATTGCCATAATAAAGTATTTGACTTTGCATTCTTTCCGGCAGCCGTTCCAGACGCTCGCCAACAGGAGTCTTCACCTGCACAGGCTCGGTTATCGTAATCAGAATAACCTGCGGTATAGAACACCCCTTCGCAATTTTTTCTACATGCGGTAATACACTTTCCGCCAGTTTAGACCCGTCCAGCGGCACGATAACTTTGTTGTACTCCATCGCTCACCTCCCCGTAATTATTTCACATACTATCCGATTTGAGAATATATTTCAAGTACCATATATTTTCATTCTGCGCTACAACATACCTGAGAATCCAGTTTTTGTTTCTTTTACGAGCGAGGCTGGAATGAAAGAACAGATAATTTTCCTCACCCTGAAGTTTGTGAATCCACTCAATTTTTATTATTGGAATTTCAATATTGTTGAGAATTTCGGATTTACTTGATTATTGATTATTGTTCTTTGATTATCAGGCGGAACCACTAGATCTGTTCCTCAATGTACCGTTCTCTCAGCGTATTCAAAGCAGCGAAAAATTCCTTCTGCATCACGCATATTGAGTACATCCCTTGCGGCGTCACTTCGATTTGCTTATTATCCTTCACCAATCCACACAACCTGAAAAATGCCAGTTCCCAGAACAGTTTTCCATTTATATCCGCGCCGAATCTCGCACGGAATTTCTCCGGGTCCAGCGCCATACCGAATAATTTAGTGAGCATGTAGTAACGTAAGTGCTCACGCTCCGAGAGCTTGCGCCAGCTGACAATCGGTAATTTCCCGCCCGAAATCAATTCATCATACTTCTGCAGGGAAAAAGTATTCACAAAAAAATCGCCGTTCAGAAAACCCACCGAACCGGCCCCCACGCCTACGTAATCATCGTAGTCGATGATATATTCGTCGATCAGCCGGTCGCCGCGGGAAAAACACCAGGCAGTGGAAGCTTTGTATCCGCCTTCATATAATTCCCGCAATATCACATCGTAAAATACTTTTTCCCGGGAGGTATCTACTTTCTGGAAGCGTCTTTCCAGGCGGCTTTTCTTATGCGGTGAAGGCATCAGCGGATAAAAAGTGGCCTGGTCCAGTTTTAGCTCTTTAAAGGTAACCACATCTTTTTCGAATTGTGCGATTGTTTGTGTGGGGAAATTGAAGATAAAATCCGCGTTGACCGTATCGAATTGCCCCTGCGCCATTTTTAATTTTTCGACCGCTTCTTCGCCGCTGCCCACCAGCCTGCCCATCGCTTTCAACAAATCATTATCCAGGCTCTGCACGCCAATAGAAAGACGGTTGACGCCGGCTTTTTTCAAAGCTACAATCACTTCCGGCGTGATTTCCCGGTGGGTAGTCTCCATCGAGATCTGCCGCACGTTAAAATTCTTCTTCAGAAAATCAAGAAATCCCAGCAGTTCGTCCATCAGCACGGTGGGAGTTCCGCCGCCAAAATAAAAATCCGAGAACCGGAAGCCGCGCTCAGCATACAGTTCAACTTCTTTTTTCAGACTGACGAAATACCGGCGTGCCTGCACTTCGTCCAGCAGATAGCGGTTAAAGCAGCAGAACGGGCATAGCGTACGGCAAAACGGGATGTGTATGTAAAGCGATGCCCAATCGTCACGACCTGCTTTCCCTTGCGGTACCGACGGTTGTGGATAATTGTCGCTGAGCTGCAGGAACTTCCGCCCTTCCCGCCGTGTCACCCACCCCGCAAACCGCGCGCTGGTTATTGAGACTCGATTATTTGTCATGTTTTCTTACATTCTGCTATCTAAAAAAGGAATCGATAAATCACCGGCAATTAGAAAATGCCTTTGCGCAACCTTTCCTGATCCGCCTTAAGTGGACGCGGCAATCTCAGGGTTACAGCCATCCTCTCATCATCCATTCCAGCGAAAGCTGGAATCCGGTACAAATATATTTATTTAAATTTAATTGGTATTTCGTCTTTAGTTCTTTCTTGATTATTGGCTATTGACTATTTTTTAGAATTATTTTTTTCGCTTCCAGCTCGTCCCGGTATTGGTATCTTCCAGGGTCAGCCCCATCTTTAACAGGGTCGTCCGGATTTCATCAGCCAGTTGGAATTGCCTGGCGTCACGCAGTTTCTTGCGGGTTGTCAACAATAACTCGATGAACGGCGCCGCGTCCGTAAAAGGCTTTTCTGTTGCCTTCAAAGTTAAACCCAGCACGCCCGCCAGTTCTTTCAAAGCATGCCTTGCTTCAGTGGTATCGGCGCCCGTTTCACCGGCGCGGTTAATCTCCCGCGCCAGATCGAATAGGATTGCCAGTGCCTGCGGGGTATTAAAATCATCGTCCATTACATCCATGAAGCGCTGCCGGACTGTGCGGGCATCCAACTTTTCGGCTCCCGGTTTGACAGGAACCGCGTCATTACTTAGAGCCTGCGTCAATCTCTCCAGACCGCGTTCGGCGGCCTCGATCGCCTCATTGGAAAAAGTCAGCGGATTGCGGTAGTGCGAGCCGAGCACAAACACCCGGAAACCGTCGGCGCTGTGTTTTTCCAGCACCTGTTTAATGCCGACAATATTGCCGATCGATTTGCTCATCTTCTCGTCACCCAGCTGGAATAATCCGTTGTGCATCCAGATGCGGGCAAACGGCTTTTTACCGGTGAAGCACTCAGATTGGGCAATTTCATTCTCGTGGTGCGGGAAGATCAGGTCCTGACCGCCGCAATGGATGTCGATCGTTTCTCCCAGGTATTTGAGCGACATCGCGCTGCATTCTATATGCCAGCCGGGACGCCCTTGTCCCCATGGGCTTTCCCAGAACGGCTCTCCGGGTTTGGATGCTTTCCACAACGCAAAATCCATCGGGTCTTCTTTTTCTTCTCCGGGCTCGATGCGCGCCCCGGCCATCATCGAATCCAGTGTCCGGTGCGATAATTTGCCGTAATCCGGCATACTGCGTACGCGGAAGTAGACACTCCCTTTTGCTGCATAAGCATGTCCCTTGTCCACCAAACCCTTGATCACCTCCAGCATTTTCGGGATTTCTTCGGTCGCGTAAGGAATAACGTCTGGTTTCATCACATTTAACTCGGCCATATCTTCAAAATACCGGTTAGCGAACTTCTCCGCCAGTTCGCGCAGAGCGATCCCCAGTTTATTTGCGCGGTCGATGATTTTATCCTCGACATCCGTAATATTCTGCACGAATTTGACCTTGTAGCCGCGGAAGATCAGGTAGCGGCGAACAGTGTCAAAAATTACAGCGTTCATCGCGTGCCCGAGGTGTGATTCCGCGTAAGGCGTCACACCGCATGAATATATTTTCACCTCTTCACCTTGCGGCTGAAATTCTTCTTTTTGCCGTGAAAGTGTGCTGTAGATTTTCATTTTGGTGTCCTTTAGTTTATCTTCTCGATCGAAGCGATCGCCATCGTTGCGATTGCCTCTTCCTGCCCTAGCGGCCCCACCTGATTGGCGGTGCTGGCTTTGACGCTGACTTGAGCTAATGGTAAATCAAGCGTTCGGCTCAACCTTTCTCTCATTGTGTCAATATACTCGCGCAGGTGCGGCTTTTCCGCGATCACGGTCGCATCGATATTATTAATCTGCCAACCGGCAGCCGTCAATTTCTTTTTTATTTCTGTTAATAATTTCAAACTGCTGATATTTTTATACTCCGCTTTTCCGGGTGGAAAATGCATCCCGATATCCCCCATCGCCGCCGCTCCCAGCAAAGCATCGATAATGGCATGCGTTAATACATCTGCATCGCTCCAGCCGTCCAGACCGCGGTCAAAGGGAATTTCCATGCCGCCAAGCACTAATTTCCGCCCCGACACCAATGGATGAATATCAAACCCGATGCCGAATCGCATTTTACGCTTTTCGCCTCTTCCACAACGTCTCCGCCACCGCTAAATCCACCGGCGCGGTTATTTTTATATTATCATAGCTGCCCATATAGAGCTTAACCTTGCCGCCGGCCAATTCCACAATCTGGGCGTCATCGGTCACATCGGTATTCGCTTTGCTGTAGGCTTTTAACAACAGATCATATTCAAAAACCTGGGGTGTCTGACATAGCCATAAATTGTCGCGTTGCAGCGTCTGGCGGGCGATCATCGCTTTATCGGCAGACTTGATGGTATCCGTTGCCGGTACCGCCGCCACTGCCGCGCCTGTTTCTTTAGCCGCGGCCAGTCCGTCTTCAATTAAACCGACGGTTACAAACGGCCGGGCGCCGTCCTGGATCACTACCAGATCGCAATCCCCCAGCAACTTCAATCCTGCCAGCACCGAATCCTGCCGTCTCTTCCCGCCGATACAGACCGCCACTTCTTTTTCCCAGTTCTGTCCGACAATCAGATCTTTACCCTCATCGTAATTATTATTATTCAGCACAACCACCACACGGTCGACACTGTCACAATCAATAAAAGGTTGCAAAACACGCAAAAGTACCGGCTGTCCGGCTAACGGTGCAAATATCTTATCCGTGCCTGACATGCGCTGACTTTTCCCCGCCGCTACAATGATCGCCCCCACTTCCGGCTGCTCTGTATCTGCCATAATCCAAACTCCTTACCGACTGCCTTGAGTTTACCACATTTACGCACGCTTGGAAAACAATCACCCCGAAATCTCGTGGGTTGTCGAATTAAACCCATTCCCGAGGCTGTCCGAAAATGACTATTTGGAATTATTTATGTGGATTCCTCCCGCACTTCCTTTTGGAAAATAATAGAAGTGTGGGATCGGTGACGATCAGGTCTGGAATGACAACGGATGAATATTAAATTCCAGCTTTGCTGGAATTTAATATTGTTATTTGTCATTGTCGGGCTTGACCCGACAATCCAGAAGTTTCCGGACACCCTCATTAAAGGAGAGTTGATTCAATTATATTAACTATTATTTCGAATCTTGATATTAGACCTTTGGATATTGCTGAATTAGTGCCTTTTTTAATTCATTTCTATGTTATGAATCATTTCTCTTCCTTTCGCGAAAGGCCGTTAGGTCCCGGAGGCACGAACGGGAGAGGTTAGGAGGGATTTACCTGTTTTTTCCGCTTTCTGTTGCTTAGCGCTTACTTTATCAGCAGTCTGCTTCGGGTATTTAAATAATTATCAATTCGTGAAACTTGATTATTGTTTATTTTCTCCGGTATGATACTGTTATGGCAAAAGACAAATATACTGAAAAAAGATTTGATATCCACACCGAAGCAGACATCGACGTGGCGATGCTGGAAACAATTCCCTTCGATTATCCCGGCTCCGATACCGAAGTGGTTTACGAGACCGGGGAATTCACCTGCGTCTGTCCCTGGACCGGCCTGCCCGACTTCGGTATACTCACTATCACTTATGTCCCCGGTAAATCCCTGATTGAGTTGAAATCCCTCAAATACTACCTGACATCCTACCGCAATGTCGGTATCATCCAGGAGCACGCCGTCAACCGGATCCTCAAAGACCTGGTCAAACTGGTCAAACCGCTCTCGATGACCGTAGACGCCGAATACCGGGAACGCGGCGGCATTAAAAGCTACGCCACCGCCAGTTGGGAGAAAAAGTAATCGGTAGTTCCATAAGGTGAGGGAAACCAACCATCATCCATTGTCGTTCCCGCGAACGCGGGAATCTATAAAATTAACCCGGCCAATGATCTTGGTTCTGTCAAGATGCATATCTGGAACCTTATGCCAAATTATCCCCGTTTAGTGATAAGGATTATTACCTCATGAAATCCGATTTTGTATTTCGAATTATCTTGATTATTGTTTAGTATTTCGATATTCGTATTTTGTATTTTGATTTCGACCGCTGTTCAATCTTGCATCCCTTCAATCCTGCATGCTAAAGTAAATTTAAGGCGATGAAGCTCGTCCTCTTGGTCTAATACCGAAACCGTCTTAAAACGACTGATAGCTTCTACTGGGAAATCCGGTAGAAGTTTTTTTGTGTAAAGGAGATCATCTTTGAAACAGGTAATTTTAATTGCCGTAGCTGGCGCCATGGGCACCGTCAGCCGCTACGGTTTAAGTCAATTCACTCACAGTATTTTGGGTAAAGGTTTTCCCTGGGGCACGCTGATTATCAACGTTGTCGGATGTTTTATCATCGGGTTGCTGGCTACCTTATTCGCCGATTCAAATATATTGTCTAAAGAATTACAGTTAGCTGCGACAGTCGGCTTTCTGGGGGCATTTACCACCTTTTCCGCTTTTAGCTTTGATTCCTACAGTTTTTTCAGCAGCGGTACCTGGCAAATGGGATTAATAAATATCGCCGCCAATATCATCATCGGCATGCTGGCGGTTGTCGGTGGCGTAGGTGTAGCCAAACTCATCAAGTAATTCATTCGGTAATTTTCCCGCCCAATCCTTTTTCTACCGCTTCCCGTAAACTGCCGAATGAAAGGATTTCGATATCTTTAGGCAAGGGACTGATTTTACCCCCCGCTTTTGGCGTTAAGATGCGTTTAAAGCCTAACCGCGCTGCTTCCCCGATCCGTCTGTCCAGCTGAGGGACAGCCCGTAATTCACCGCTTAACCCGATCTCCCCCACAACTGCCAGCCCCCGGTCGACACTGACGTCCCGGTAACTGGAAGTAATTGCCAGCGCAATGCCCAGATCTGCTGCCGGTTCATCTATTTTCAAACCACCGGTGACATTGACAATAATATCCTGGTTCCCCAGCTTCAAACCTAATCGCCGGCTGAGTACCGCCGTGATAATTAATAAACGGTTAAAATCCACACCGTTGGCTGTGCGCCGCGGCATCCCGAAACTGGTGGCATTCGTCAATGCCTGGATCTCTACCAGCAACGGGCGGGAACCTTCGATCACCGGTACCACTACCGACCCCACCGCCTCGTCCTGCCTCTGGGAAAGAAATGCCAGCGAGGGGTTTTCTACCTCGATCAGGCCCTTTTCTTTCATCTCGAAAACCCCGATCTCATTCGTGCTGCCAAAGCGGTTTTTCACACAGCGTAATAACCGGTATGCGCTGAATTGCTCGCCTTCCAGGTACAACACCACATCAACGATATGTTCCAGAACACGCGGCCCGGCAATCGCGCCTTCTTTCGTCACATGCCCGGTGACAAACACCGGCACGCCGCTGGTTTTTGCCCAACTCATCAGCCTTTGCGCCGATTGCCTTACCTGGGTCAGACTGCCCGGAATGCCGTCATCATCCTGTGTATGTACCGTCTGGATGGAATCGATAATCAAGAGAGACGGCTGTAATTCCTCGGCATGCCCTAACAATGTATCGACATCCGTCTCCGCCAGTAGGAAAAGCCCTTCGCCTTCGATGCCCAGGCGCTTGGCCCGCAGCTTGATCTGATTGGGCGTTTCCTCCCCGGAAACATATACAACTTTGCCGTGCTTTTTCGCGATCAGCGCGGAAGCCTGCAGTAATAAAGTGGACTTGCCGATGCCGGGTTCACCCCCGATCAGGATCAGCGAACCGGGCACAATACCGCCGCCCAGCACACGGTTAAACTCATTGATCGGCACCTCAAAACGCTCAAATAACTCAACCGCCAGCTTCGATAATTCTTTGGGCGGGATGGAAGCCCTGGCCGGGCGGGGATGTTTGGGCGCTTCAGCCACTACCTGCTCCATGAAGCTGTTCCACGCTTGGCAATTGGGACACTTCCCCATCCATTTCAGGCTTTCCTTGCCGCATTGCTGACAGATGTACACCGTTCTTGTTTTTTCCATGAAATGACTTTACCCGATTTAGCGGAATTTCGCAAGGAAGAGAGTGATTTTTGTACACCCTCTCCTGCCCCTCTCTACATTTACTTCGAAAAACTTTGTAAAGTACTTCCGGCTGCGGCCTCCAGCCATCGAAGGAAGAGGGAATTAACCATAGCAAAACAAAAAAGAGCGGAGACAATGTCTCCGCTCTTTAATAACTTGGGCAACCTGAAATATTATGCTTTCTCGATAATAACGAGCGGTTTGCCGGTTTCCACCACCTGTTTCGCCGCAACTTTAATTTCGGCTATTTTACCGTTTACCGGCGCCATGATGGGATTTTCCATTTTCATTGATTCAATGTAAAGAAGAACATCTCCTTCTTCAACTTTATCGCCAACTTTGACGTCGATACTGATAATAGTGCCGGTAATCGGGGCTTCCACAATTTCCTGTGCCAATTCAATACTCCTTTCCAGAAGACTTACTAGTTTATCTTATCAAATAAAGAAGGGCGTTGTCACGTCAACGCCCTTGAGACCTGCAGGTCGAAATACTTTTACTATTAAAGCAAAATATATAACGAGAGGATTAAGGTAAGGGATGCCAAAAATTATTTTTCAGCATTGGCCAGTTCAGGAACAGCCGCCGGTCGCAGAATAATTTGCCCGTCCTGGACATCGATTACGGCAGTATCGCCGGTGCGGAACTCGCTGCGCAGTATCGCTTCCGAAAGCTTATCAACTACCATATCCTGGATCGTCCTCTTTAGCGGACGCGCTCCGAATACTTCGTCGTAACCTCTCTCGCCCAGCAAATCTTTGGCGGCTTCGGTCACCTCTAATTTAACACCCTTTTCCGACAATTGGCTGTTAACACCCTTGAGCAGTAAATCAACAATACTGCGGATGTGCATTTTGTTCAGTGTATGGAATACCACCACACCGTCGATACGGTTGAGAAATTCCGGTCTGAAGAATTTTTTTACTTCTCCCAGCAGTTTCTCTTTCATTTTATCGTATTCCACTTCGCGGACTTTCGTCTCGTCCGTGCGGTTGATAAACCCGAGCGCCGTGCCCTTTCTAATCAGATCTGCGCCAATGTTACTGGTCATGATAATGATGCTATTACGGAAATCTACTCTCCGCCCCTTGGCATCGGTCAAATGTCCGTCATCAAAGATCTGCAGCAAGATATTAAATACATCCGGATGCGCTTTTTCAATTTCATCCAGCAAAATACAGCAATAAGACTTGCGTCTGACCGCTTCGGTCAATTGCCCGCCCTCGTCATAGCCGACATATCCGGGAGGCGCGCCTACCAGTCTCGATACTGTATGCTTTTCCATAAACTCGGACATATCGAGGCGGATCAATGCATCTTCACTGCCGAACATAAACTCCGCCAGCGCCCGGGCCAGTTCGGTCTTGCCGACACCGGTCGGTCCCAGGAAAATAAAATTGCCGATGGGATGCCTTGGGTCTTTCAGTCCGGCGCGGGCCCGTCTGACCGCCTTGGAGATCGTATCGATCGCCTCGTCCTGTCCAACGATGCGCTTGTGTAATGCTTCTTCCATGTGCAGTAAACGTTTGGTCTCATCTCCGCCCAGTTGCGTTACCGGGATTCCGGTCCACATACTGACGACGGTTGCAATATCTTCATCGGTAACCACCGGTTTATCCAGTGATTCCTTATCCAGCTTCTCTTTTTCCAGATTTTTAACCTTTTCTTCCATCTGGATTTCTTGCTGCCGTTTTTCGGCGGCATAGTCGTATTGCTGGGCTGCCAGCGCTGTTTCTTTTTCTTTGCGGATGACTTCCGCCAACTTCTTGGCTTCTTTCAACGTGGTCGAAGAACTGCCCCGCTGTATACGCACCCTGGAAGCAGCTTCATCGATCAAATCAATAGCTTTGTCCGGTAAGAACCTGTCGGGAATATAGCGCGAAGCTAACGTGGCCGCAGCTTTTAAAGCTTCGTCGCTGATAGTCAATTTATGGTGCTCTTCGTAGCGCACACGCACGCCCTTTAAGATGTCCAGTGTCTGTTCGACAGTAGGTTCTTCTACCAGTACAGGCTGGAAACGCCGCTCCAGTGCCGGGTCGCGTTCGACATGTTTACGGTAATCATCAAGTGTCGTCGCGCCGACAATCTGTAGTTGGCCTCTCGCTAAAGATGGCTTTAAAATACTGGCGGCATCTACAGCGCCTTCCGCGGCGCCCGCGCCGACAATCGTATGGAATTCATCGACAAAAAGGACGATATTACCCGCAGTTTTAATTTCGTCTACGATCTTTTTCAGACGTTCTTCGAATTCTCCGCGGTATTTTGTGCCCGCTACCACGCTGGCCATATCCAGCGTTACCAGGCGTTTGTCTTCTAATGTATCCGGGACATTACCCGATGCGATCCGGTGTGCCAGCCCTTCAACAATAGCAGTTTTTCCTACGCCCGGTTCGCCGATTAATGCAGGATTGTTCTTGGTTCGGCGGCTGAGGATCTGGATAACACGCTGAATTTCCTTATCGCGGCCCACCACTGGATCAAGTTTATCCGCTCGCGCCATTGCCGTTAAATCCACACTTAATTGATCAAGTGTGGGAGTTTTGCTGGTTGGCTTGGCATTACGCGGTTGTTTGGTCGTGTTTTGGCTGAGGATCTTGATAGTCTCGTTCCGCACCTGTTCCAGTGTAATGCCGAAACTATCGAGGACGCCGGCAGCTACGCCGCCGCCTTCATGTAACAGACCGAGTAAAAGGTGCTCGGTACCGATATAGTTATGCCCTAAATGACGGGCTTCATCAATTGCTAATTCAATTACACGCTTGGCCCGCGGCGTTAATCCGATCTCACCGGTATTGGGCTTTTCACCGCGCCCGATGATAAATTCCACGCCCGAACGTACTTTACCGAGGTTTGCGCCCAGACCGATTAAGACCTTGGCAGCTACGCCTTCTTCTTCTCTCAGTAGACCTAGTAAAATATGTTCCGTGCCAATGTAACTATGGTTTAAGTGCTGTGCCTCTTCCTGTGCTAAGGTAAGTACTCTTCGCGCTCTTTCTGAAAATTTCTCAAATCGGCTCGCCATTTCTCCTCCCGCAACTCCCTCCGCTCATCTCCGCTGCCAAATAAGAAAAGTGATTAATAATATAAGCTTCCTGGCGGTGGCATATTTTCCACAAAAGGTTTTCCTCTCAGTATCGTCTGCGCTGAAGCGTTTCACTACCGTGTTCGGG
>Ga0182021_10003080_pt1 | contig 19594 bp, 14 predicted proteins | sample 612E3MmetaG_FD_120493 | JGI IMG/M metagenome (GOLD analysis project Ga0182021, IMG submission 120493) | Permafrost microbial communities from Stordalen Mire, Sweden - 612E3M metaG (Illumina Assembly) | ecosystem: Environmental > Terrestrial > Soil > Wetlands > Permafrost | place: Sweden... | reverse complement strand
GGAGGACGGCGTGGTCACGATTGCCCGTGCGGCGGCGACGATGACCTTTCCGTGCCAGTTCATGCTCGTGGCGGCGATGAACCCCTGCGCCTGCGGCTACTTCGGCGATCCCAAACGGGAATGCCGTTGCACGCCAACGCAGATTCAGAGCTACAGGAACAAAATCTCCGGTCCGCTTCTCGACCGCATAGACCTCCACGTCGAGGTTCCGGCGATCCGCTACCAGCATCTGGCCGCCGCCACGGGGGGCGAATCGTCCGCCGCGATCCGGCAGCGGGTCGTCGCGGCCCGCCGGATCCAGCAGGACCGCTTCAAGACCCTCCGCCGCGTCAACAACAACTCCGGAATGCGGTCGCGGGAAATACAGAAGCACTGCGGGCTTGCCCCCGAGGCCCAGGACGTCCTCAAGGCGGCCATTACCGACCTCAACTTCAGCGCCCGGGCCTACGACCGGATTCTCAAGGTGGCCCGCACGATCGCCGATCTGGCGGAGTCGCAACCGATCCAGCCCCACCATGTCCAGGAGGCCATCCAGTACCGCACGCTCGACCGCCAGTTATGGGTGTAGACGGCTCCACTGTCTCGTGCTAGCATCCGCCCGAATTCTGAACGCAAAAGGGGAGTATCCCGGCACGTGGGGAGGAAGGAAACGCGATGAAGACAGCAGCGGTTTGCGGAGCGGGTGGATTTATCGGCGGGCATTTGGTCAAACGGCTCAAACGGGAAGGTTACTGGGTGCGCGCCGTGGACATCAAACGCCCGGAATTCAGCCGGACGGCGGCGGACGAGTTCAAGCGGCTCGACCTCCGCGACCCGAAGAACTGCGCCAAGGCGATTCAGACGCCCACGGGAATCGTGGACGAAGTCTACCAGCTCGCCGCCGACATGGGGGGGATGGGATTCATCCATTCGGCCGAGTGCGACATCATGCACAACAACGCGCTGATTAACATTCACATGACCCATACCGCCGCCACGCTGGGCGTGAAACGCTACTTCTACTCTTCCTCGGTCTGCGTTTACCGGGACATGAAGTTCGGCGAGCCGGAAATGAAGGAAGAGGAAGCCATTCCCGCGCATCCCGACAACGAGTACGGCTGGGAAAAACTCTACTCCGAACGCGTCGCCATGGCGTACGGCCGGAAATACGGGATGCCCGTGCGAATCGCCCGGTTCCAGAACTGCTACGGGCCGGACGGCACCTGGCGCGGCGGACGAGAGAAAGCCCCGGCCGCCATTTCCCGGAAGGTCGCCATGGCCAAAGACGGCGACACGATCGAGATATGGGGCGACGGCAGCGCCGTCCGTTCCTATACCTACGTGGACGACATGGTGGATGGCATTTTCCGGCTGACGCAATCCGATCTCGAAGGTCCGGTCAACATCGGCTGCCCGCACTACTATAGCGTCAAGCAACTCGTGGACGTCGTGGCGGCGGTGGCCGGAAAGAAGATAGCGACGCGGACCGTCCCGGGTCCGGTGGGAGTGCAATCCCGCAATTTCAGCAACGAGAAGATCTACTCGATCGGCTGGCGTTCCCAGTTCGACCTCAAGGACGGCATCGCCCCGACCTACCGGTGGGTGGCGAAACAAGTCCGCAAGGCCGAACGCGCGACGGCAAAGCCCGCGACCTGAGGCTCAGCGTCAATTCTTCGTGGGCGTGCCTTCGAGCCGTTTGATCTCGTCCCGCAGGCGCGCCGCGTCTTCGTAGCGTTCCTGCCGGACGGCCCGTTCGAGTTGTTCCTTCAACTGTCCAAGGCCCGAACGCCCGCCGCCGCCTTCTTTCGGATCCGGCGGCGTCTTCCCCGAAGGGCTGCCATCCTGCGCCTCGATCGCCAGGCCCGCTTCTTCCATCACTTTGCGGACAACGTAGATCGGCGCCGAGCAACGCAAGGCAAGCGCGATCGCATCGCTTGGCCGGGAATCCACTTCGGTTTCCACTCCGTCCCGCTCGAAGACAAGCACCGCGTAGAACGTGCCTTCGACGAGGTCGTTGATGACCACTCTTTTCAGTCGGCATTCCAGACAGTCCAGAACGTTCTTCAACAGGTCGTGCGTTAACGGCCGGGGAATCTCCACGTTCTTCAACCGGAACGCGATGGATTGGGCTTCGGCGTCTCCGATGAAGATGGGCAGCGTCCGGGGGTCGCTTTCGCCGCGAAGGAGCACAACGAACCCCATGTTGGACAGGGACAATCCTTGGACTTGAACGTGGATCATGGCCGCCGCCTTTGCTCTGATTCTGATTATACCAAGATTCCACTGGAGCGCACAACCGCCGCGATGGAGGTCCCGGCTATTCGCATTAAAGCCGCTTCGGGGCAACGGCGGGACGGTCTCCGGCCCTTCCCGCCGCCAGCGGCTCGACCCGCTCCACGTCTCCGCTCCAGTAGGCCCGGCTCGCCCCGTCTTCCGCCTGCAGCACAAGCCTTCCCTCCGCGTCCAACCCGAGATATCGTCCCTCCACTGCCGGCTCTATGCCGGTCAATCGAATCGCGCGGCCGAGCAGCCAGTCGGACTGGCGCCACGCCGCGAGCAGTTCCCCGATGCCGCGTTCGCGCGCACCCTCCAGCCGGCGCTCCAACCGCCCGAGCAGAAGGCGGCGCGTGTCCCGGAGCGAGACACGGCGGCCGGTTTGAAGGCGGAGGGACGTCGCGGGACGGTCGAGTTTCGCCGCCGCGAAATCCCGGCGGCTGACGTTCACGTTCAGGCCGATCCCCAGTATGAAAGCGCCCGTATCGGCCCGTTCCGCAAGGATCCCCGCCACTTTCGCGTCCGCGATCATCACGTCGTTCGGCCATTTGAACATCGCGTGAAGCCCGTACGCGCTCATGGCATCCGACACCGCCAAGGCCGCCAGCTGCCCCAGATTGGCCGCCAGACTCACGAATCGCGGCTCGGAGACAACCACGGAGAGCGCGATGGATTGTCCCGCCGGCGCGAGCCAGAAGCGGCCCCTCCTTCCCCGGCCCGCGGATTGCGCGTCCGCCTGCACGACGTCGCCGTGCGCCAGAGCCGCCGCATTCCGCAGAGCCCACGCGTTGGTCGAATCGAGTTCCCTGAACCGGATCATCTGCCCGCCCCACAGGCCGGACTCTGGGTGAATAGAGGGCTCTTTTCGGGTCATGATGGGCCTCCGAAACCATGGCTTCAGGCAGGCGTTCTATGCCGCCGGCGTCTTCAGAATCGGCAGCATTCCATTCGGTTCAGCATACCAGGGCCAACGTTGAAATCGAGCCTTTCGTTTCCGTCACCCGGCTGGCCCGCGCTCGACTTCATGCACCAAGACCGCTACTGTTTTCGGGGTAAAGCCTATTCGCCCAGCCGATGAAAGGACGGACCCATCATGTATCTGACAGGTTTTGCGGACGAAGCTGCCCGAGGGATAGACGGTCAGATCAAAGCCACTCAGGAATTGGGATGGATGTATACGGCAGTTCCTGGGTAGCATCGACCGCGTCCAGCCCGAATCTCTCCTTGTTTCTTGCTATGACACCTATTACGTTCTCCCCGTCGCGTGCGCGATTGATATCCGTGAACGAACGCCATGAACGCTGGCTGTCGGTGCAAGAGATTGCGGTCCATCTGGGCGTGAAGACGGAGACCGTCTATGTCTGGATCTCGAAGAAGCGCATGCCCGGCCATAAGGTCGGGCGACTCTGGAAATTCACGGTCAGCGAAGTGGACGCCTGGGTGCGATCCGGCAAGGCGGCACAGGAAAAAGGTAAATGACCGAGAAATCACATTCCGCCGGTGGCGCGTCCGACCTGACGTTCATTATGAACCAGGCCGGTCAGTCTTTGCGTGATCGTTTTGCCATCCTGCTCGGCAAAGATACACGCTATTTCGACTGCCTCGTCGGCTACTTTTTCATCAGTGGTTTCTACAGGCTCTATCCCGCCCTGGAGAATGTTGAGAAGGTCCGCATTCTCGTCGGGCTCCAGACCGACCGGACTGCATATGACCTTCTTCAACGGGCGAAGGAACAGGGCGAGTTATCGCTCCAATCGCATGCTTCCTCGAAGGAACAGGTTGCGAGAGACGTACTCAACGAACTGGAGACATCCGGCGACAGCGTAGAAATCGAAACAGGAGTTCACAAGTTCATCGAGTGGATTCGGTCCGGCAAACTGGAAATCAAGGCTCATCCCACCGAGAACCTGCACGCGAAGGTCTACATCATGACCTTTGCCGAGGGAGACAGGGACAAAGGCCGCGTCATGACCGGTTCCAGCAACCTCACCCAGGCCGGCCTGCAGGATAATCTCGAGTTCAATGTCGAGTTGAAGAACCGCACCGATTACGACTTCGCCATCGCCAAGTTCAATGAACTGTGGGCCGTGGCCGTGGACGTGTCAAAGCCATACGAAGACACCGTCGTCAACAAGTCGCCCTTCGCCAGTTTCACGCCTTACGAACTCTACCTGAAGTTCCTCTACGAATACTTCAGGAACGAGTTGAACCGCCCCTCCGAACTTGATGACATGTACGTCCCGCTGGGCTTCAAGAAGTTGAAGTACCAAGAGGAAGCGGTTTTGAACGCGCGCAAGGTGCTGGATGAATACGGCGGCGCATTCCTTTCCGATGTGGTTGGCCTCGGAAAGACCTACATGGCCGCCTTGCTGGCCCAGCAACTTGACGGGCGCCACCTCGTGATCGCGCCGCCTCACTTGCTGGACGAGAATAAGCGGGGGTCCTGGCCGAACGTCTTCGGCGATTTTCAGGTCAGGCACACCGATTTCGTGTCCATCGGCAAACTGGATGACCTGCTCGGGCGTGACATCTCCAAGTACACCAACGTCTTCATAGATGAGTCGCACCGATTCCGCACGGAGACAACCCAGAGTTACGAAACGCTTGCCCAAATCTGCCGGGGCAAGCGAGTCATTCTCGTTTCAGCCACGCCCCTGAACAACACACCGCGGGACATTCTCAGCCAGGTCAAACTGTTCCAGGCGGGCAAGGCCAGCAACATCCCAAACCTGCGCAACCTCGAAGGGTTCTTCACTGGTCTGGAGGCCAAACTGAAAGGGCTGGATCGGCAGGCCGACCGCGAACTTTATTTCCGAACGGTTCAAGCGAACGCCAAGGAGACCCGCGAGAAGGTCCTCAAGTTCCTCATGGTGCGGCGAACCAGAACGGAGATTGAGCGGTATTACGGCGAGGATATGCAACAGCAGGGGTTGAAGTTCCCGGAGGTCGAAGACCCGACCCCGCTGTTCTACAAGTTTAGCAAGCAGGAGAACGAAATCTTCAACGAAACGCTGAAACTCCTCGCCTCCGGCTTCACCTACGCCCGCTACACGCCTTTGCTGTACTACGAGGGCAAGATGGACGAGCGCGAGCGTCAGGGCCAGCGCAACCTTGCCAAGTTCATGAAGATCCTGATGGTCAAGCGGCTGGAAAGCAGTTTCCACGCCTTCCGCCTCACGCTGGACCGATTCACGCATTCGTACGCCCGCGTCATTACCGAGTTCAAGAAGGGCAACGTCTATATCAGCAAGAAGCACGTCGGGAAGATTTTCGACCTCCTGGAACAGGACGACCAGGAGGGGATCGAAAACCTTCTGGAACAAGAGAAGGCCGAACGACTCAGCGCCAAAGACTTCTCCGCCGAGTTCATCGTCCACCTGAAGGCGGACTATCGCACCTTGCGCCGCATCAAGAAGATGTGGGCGAACGTGCGCCGGGACCCCAAATGGCTCGCTTTCCGGGATGTCCTACGTTCCGAGCCGCAACTCAGGCAGGGCAAACCCATCATTTTCACCGAGTCGCAGGAGACCGCCGAATACCTGGCCGCCCGCATCCGCGACGAAGTGGAGCCAAAGACCCTTCTCTTCTCCGGTAAATCGAGCGAGGGGGAACACCGGGACGTCATCGCCAGTTTCGACGCCAACGCCTTCAAACCGGCCGACGACTTCCGCATCCTGGTCAGCACGGAAGTCCTATCCGAAGGCGTCAACCTCCACCGCTCGAACGTCGTCATCAATTACGATATTCCCTGGAACCCGACGCGCCTGATCCAACGCGTCGGACGCGTCAACCGTGTGGACACGAAGTTCGACGCCATCCGTACCTATAACTTCTTTCCCACCGACGAGGGCAACGACGCCATCAAATTGCGGGAGGCCGCCGAAGCCAAGATTCACGCCTTCATCGAGATGCTGGGGGCGGACGCCCGGCTGCTGACCGAGGGTGAGGAGATCAAATCGTTCGACCTGTTCGCCAAACTCAACAGCAAGAAGACCATCACCGGCGAGGACGAAGACGAGGAAAGCGAACTGGAGTACTTGACCGAAATCCGCACGGTGCGCGACAAGCAGCCCGAACTGTTCGCCCGAATCAAGCGCCTGCCGAAGAAGGCCCGGTCAACGCGCACAGTGCCAACCGCACAGGATGCCATTGTGCAGGTGTTTCCCTCCCTCATCACGTACTTCCGGCAAGGCCGTCTCGACAAGTTCTATCTCGCCGGCGAGGCCGCCGCCCCTGTCGAACTCGACTTCCTCACCACCGTCAAAGTGCTGAAGCCGGTCGACCCCAACGAGGCCCGCCAGGCGATCCCGCCTGACTTCTATGCCCTGTTGGATCGGAACAAAGAGGCCTTCGCCACGGCGACCAGCCGGGAAGACGAAGACGCCATTCCCCAACACAAGGGCGGGGCCAACGATGCGTATATTCTGAAACGACTCAAGGCCAAGGAGATTCGCCGGTATCACGGCTACACGGATGACGACGAGGAGTACATCCGGAACGTGATCCAGCTTTTGATGGACGGATCGCTGCCCAAGCCGACGACCAAGAAGGTCGCCGAAGCGCTGAAACGGGAAATCGAACCCCTGAAGGTCCTCGGAATCCTGCGGCGTGACCTTTCGCCGTTGTTTTTCCAATCCACTCGCGCCCAGCAGATGCACCATTCCATGATGCCGCGCGAGGTGATTCTTTCGTCTTGGGTGGTCGCATCCGACAAGCCGGAGGATGGCCAGTGAAGAAGAGTTCCAGTTTGACCAAGAGGCTGCAGGGTTACGCGGCCTTGCTCACGGAGGTCAGATCGCGCATTCGGTCGGCCCAAGTTCGCGCCACACTCGGCGCGAATGCCGAGATGCTGGCCATGTACTGGGACGTGGGGCGGATGATCGAGCAACGCCAGAAAGCCGAAGGATGGGGCGCGGCGGTGATTCCCCGACTGGCGCGTGATATCCGCAACGAACTGCCGGAGGTAAAAGGGTTTTCGGAACGGAATTTGAAGCGGATGGTGGCATTCTTTCGCGAGTACTCAGCGACCGGTCTAATTGTGCCGCAGGCTGCGGCACAATTGATAAACGGCCCCAAAGTGCCGCAGATTGCGGCACAAACGGAAGCCGAAAGGATTCTGCCACAGCCCGTGGCAAAAAAAAGTGGCATTCGTCCGATTTTGCAGCAGACCGCTGCAAGATTGCCTTGGTTTCATCACGTCATCCTTATGGAGAAGGTCAAAGATCTGCCAACCCGTTATTGGTACATGATGGCGGCCGTCGAACAGGGGTGGAGTCGGGAAGTCATGGTGGCGATGATCAAGAACCGCGCCCATGAGCGGCAGGGCAAGGCGGTGACCAATTTCGAAGTACGTCTGCCCGCGCCGCAGTTTGATTTGGCCCAACAAGTATTGAAGGACCCATACATCTTCGACTTCCTTACCCTGGAGGAACCGTTCCACGAGCGCGAAATGGAAACCGGCCTGATCCGGCACCTGGAGACGTTCCTGATGGAACTGGGGCGCGGGTTTGCCTTTGTCGGACGGCAATTCCATCTCGATGTCGGCGAGGAGGATTTCTACATAGACCTTCTCTTCTATCACCTGAAGCTTCGGTGTTTTGTGGTGATCGATCTGAAGAAAGGGCCGTTCAAGCCGGAATACGCTGGTAAGATGAACTTCTATTGCAGCGTGGTGGATGAGCATTTGCGCTACGCCCAGGACAATCCGACGATAGGCCTGATCCTGTGCCAGGACAGGAAGAAGATTGTCGCGGAATATGCTTTGCGGAAAGTCCAGACGCCCATCGGCGTCTCCGAATACGAACTGACCCGATCTCTGCCGGCCAAGTTCAAGTCCGCCCTGCCGGCGATCGAGCAGATTGAGAAGGAATTGTCCGAATGAACCCCGCCCAGGCCCGGCAACTCATCAAGGACACCTTCACCCAGCCCTTTGACCGGGACCGGTTCGGCAAGTTCGCCGCTGAATTGCTCAACCATGTGAATTGGGAGAAGGCGTTTCGCCAGACGCTTGTCAAAGAAGCCTACCGGGCGGGGATAAATCACTACGAGCGTCTGGGCACCTACACGGACCCCGACGACGAGAAGATTGACGTGCTGATCGTGCACATGAAGAAGGAGACTGGCCTTAGACGCGCTCGGACCTTTCAACGCAATTTCGTCGCGGACTACCTTCTGACACGCGGGCAGAAGGAAGCGGCGCTTGTGGCCTTTGTGCCCCCCGATTCCGAGGACTGGCGGTTCTCCCTGGTCAAGATGGAGTATCGCGCTGAAGAAGAAACCACTGCACCCACTGCGCCGGACGGCGGGCGAAAGCAGATGCCGCCGAAGGTTGTCGTCCACACGGACTTGACCCCGGCCGTTCGACTGTCCTTTCTTGTGGGGCGCAATGAACGCAGTCATACGGCCCAGGCACAACTGGTTACGATCCTCGCGGACACGGAACACGATCCGACGCTCGCCACGCTGGAGAAAGCTTTCAGTGTCGAAACGGTGTCCGACGAGTTCTTCGAGCAATACCGCATCCTCTTCCTGCGCCTCCGGCAAGCCGTTGACGCCGTGATGGCGAGAGACGCGAACGTCCGCTCCGAGTTCGCGGCCAAGGACATCAGCCCTGTGGATTTCTCAAAGAAACTGCTCGGCCAGATTGTCTTCCTCTACTTTCTCCAGAAGAAGGGATGGCTCGGTCTCGAACGCAAACAGGCATGGGGCGATGGCCCGCGCGATTTCCTGCGACAGTTGTTTGACGGCAAGGTCATGCCTTACACGAACTTCTTCAATGACGTTCTTGAGCCGCTCTTCTATGAGGCCCTCGCCAAGGAACATGACGAGGATTTCAATACCCACTTTCAGCGGAAGATTCCTTTCCTGAATGGAGGGCTCTTCGATCCGATCCGGGACTACGATTGGGTTGAAACCGACATTCTCTTGCCCAACGATCTCTTTGCCAACAGCGAACCCGCCGCGCACGGCGACATCGGCACCGGCATTCTGGACGTGTTCGACCGCTTCAATTTCACGGTGGACGAAGCTGAACCGCTCGAAAAGGACGTGGCCGTTGACCCGGAAATGCTGGGCAAGGTCTTCGAACGCCTGCTCGACGCGCAGGAACGCAAGGGGAAAGGGTCGTTCTACACCCCGCGCGAGATCGTTCACTACATGTGCCGCCAATCGCTGTGCTATTGTCTCCTGAATCGTCTGGCCGGGAAGTGCGCCGCCGATGACATCGCCCGTTTTCTCGATCTCGGCGACCGTTCGGCGGATTTCGAAGCCAACTTGAACGATTCCCACTGGAACAAGCGATTGCCCGACACGATCCGCGAGCATGCGCCGGAGATCGATGCGGTACTGGAAAGCCTCGCCGTTTGCGATCCTGCCATCGGTTCCGGCGCTTTCCCGGTCGGCATGCTGCTGGAGATTGTCCGGGCGCGCGAAATCCTGGCCAGTATCGAGAAGATGCCTACCCGCTCCCGTTATGAACTGAAAGCGCACGCCATTCAGAATTGTCTCTACGGCGTGGATATTGACCCCGGCGCGGTGGATGTCGCCAAACTGCGCCTATGGCTTTCCCTGGTGGTGGACGAGTATGACCGCTCCCGGATCGAACCGCTGCCGAATCTGGATTACAAGATCATGCAGGGCAATTCCCTCCTCGACACATTCGAAGGGACAAAACTGTTCGATGCATCGCTCCTGCCCGAGTCCCACGCTCAGACCGACCGGCGCATTGAGGAAATCAAGGCAAAGATCACCGAATGGCAGCGGACGCTCGTGGAATTGCATAAGGAAGGCAGGTTATCGCGAGTCAAACGCAAGGAGATCGAGCAGGAGGTCAAGAAATTGCAGGACCGTCTGGCCGCCCTGAATGGCGAGAACGGTCAGGTGCAGAAAGCGGTTGTTCGGGAGAACGTGGTGCGCGACGACTATCTCACGGCGGCCTTTTCCGGCGCTTCCATGCGCAAGGCCCAGGAACTGCGCGAGTTGCACAAGGTCTTCTTCCAGACCACTAGCCGCCAGAAACGGCGCGAACTTCGTCGGAAACTCGACACGCTGGAATGGGATTTCATCGCCGCCACGCTTCGGGAGCAGGGGCAGGCCGAGGCCGAGAAGGCACTGGCCAAGCAGCGCAATGCCGCCGTCAAACCCTTCTTTCTCTGGCAGTTGCACTTCGCGGAGGTGTTTCAGGACAAAGGTGGCTTCGATATCGTCATCGGGAACCCGCCATACGTCCGCGCCGACGCCGGGGCGGCGCACGTCAAAATGCGGCGCGAAATCGAACTCAGCGGCCAATACGAGACCCTCTGGGAGAAGTGGGATCTGTACATCCCCTTCATCGAACGCGGCTACAAGTCCCTCAAGCCCGGTGGCGTCATCACTTACATCGTTTCCGACGCCTTCTGCCAATCCAAATATGCCCAGAAAGCCCAGAACTGGTATCTCAAGAACGCCGCTGTCCTGCGACTGGATTTCTTCAGCAAGATCCAGATCTTCGATGCCGCCGTCCGCAACGTCACCTTCTTCTTTCAACGCGCCGACGGCCAGATGAACAAGCCGGAACGGCGGGTGCATGCCCCGGAGTTTGGCAAGGTGACAACGTTGGGCAGCGACGAGCAACCGAAACTCACATATCGGGCGTTCTTCCCGGAGGAGAATGACACTCGAGGTTTTCGCAACCCCACTCTTGAACTCACAGAAATCAGTTACGTCAGTTTCGGTTGTCGGCCAAACAGTGATGAAAGGGTCGCCCGCGGGGAATTCGTGGTGGCGGACCTCCTCGCCGATCGCAAGGATCGGGATCATCCTAAGCCCTACATTGAAGCCAAGGAAATGGGGCGGTGGGTCTACGAGCAATCTCGTTGGCTGGAATGGGGCACCAGTCGGTCACCTTCGTTGCTGGCCCGTCCTACGTTCGAGGAATTGTACGAAGTTCCGGAGAAGATCGTCGTCGCGGATGTTTCAGGGGCAGAGAACCGCGCTGCGTACGATAGGGCACACATCTATCACTCTCACACACTCATTTCGGTCGTGCCATGGCATAGTCTTGCTGGTGTTCGCAACAACTCCATCAGGAAGACCGCCAGGTACGCGGATGACGACCCGCCGCGTCCCGATCTGCCCCGGCGTGAGGAACTGGAGAAGACCAGCCGCCGGTTTGAGGTGAAATATCTGCTGGCCGTGATGAACTCCAGCGGTGCGCGCGACTTCCTGCGCGCTCATCGCCGGAGCAACATACATCTCTATCCAGACGACTGGAAGAAGCTCCCGATCCCGGACGCCACCCCCGAGCAGCAAGCCCCCATCGTCGTCCTCGTTGACCGCATTCTCGCCGCCAAAAAGCAAGACCCAAACGCGGATATCAGTGCGCTGGAACAAGAGACGGATCGTCTGGTCCGCGGTCTTTACGACCTGACGCCGGAGGAGATCGCGCAGATCGAAGGCGCGTTGGCCAACACCCGCCGGGCGGGCGGGAAGGACGATGTCCTGGAGGAGGAAGCTGACCAATGAAGGTGCGGATTCATCCCCATGCGCGGGAACGCATGCGCGAGCGTGGCACTACGGAAGCCGAAGTGGCGGCGACGGTCTTGGAAGGCGAACGGTTCCCGGCCAAGTACGGACGAACGGGGTTCCGCCGGAACTTCCCGTTCGAGGGAGATTGGCAGGGACGCGCGTACGCGACCAAACAGGTGGAGGCGTATGCCGTGCAAGAGAAGGAATGGCTTGTCATTACGGTGCTTGTGAAGTACTTCTGAGGCGAGGAGAACGAACATGAAGCTTACCTACGATCCAAAGTGCAACATCGCGTACTTGCGGTTGCACGAGAAGACGGCCCAGGTGACCACGATCCGTGTGAGCGACGAACTGAACGTGGACATGACGCCGGATGGCACTGTGTACGGCATTGAGCTTCTGAACGCGAACGCGCAACTCGAACAGGAAGACAACGGCGCGTTGGTCCTGATTGATTCGGCAATGACCCGGCGGCATCAACGACCGCTGGCCGTGCGCGAGAAGAAGACCGGCTATGCGACACGATCGGTGGGCAGCAAATGAACGCATACTCCGGCCACATTCAAGCGGAATCATGAAGACACTGGACAAACTCTTTGGGCGGCTTGAGGCATTGATCCGCGAGGATCGATTTGAGGACCTCGAAACGGAAGGCATCGAACTCAAGCCGGTCCCGGCCACGGGTGGTGACTGGCGCTCGCTGACAGAGTCTGTCTGCGCTTTCCTGAATGCCCGTGGGGGCCTAGTTGTCCTGGGAATCAAAGAGGAACAACGCCCCGAAAGGCGTTATCGCGTGACCGGTTGGAGGCCGGAAGCCGAACCTCAGATCGTCGCGCTCGCCAAGAGGTTTACCGACCGACGCTGGCAACCGATAGATGTCGCCGAGTGGCTTCCGGTCCGAGAAGAACAGGACTTCATGGGACAGCGCCTGCTGGTGCTTTACGTGGACGAACTGCCCGCGGAGCGCAAGTTCTGCTTCCTGGATAGAGAGGCGTATGAGCGCGTGCTCACGGGCGATCGGAAAATACCGGAGGCCCGGATACTTGCCCAGGAGGAGTACAAGGAAGAAGTCCTGCAGGCGCGCGAATTGACCCTTGTTCCCGCTGCCAAGATCGAGGATCTCAACCTCGACCGCCTGAACGATTATATTCAACTCCTGAACCGGCAGACGAAGATCGAAACCATGAAGGCCGATCTGAACGCAGCGCTTCCGTTCCTAACGCGCAAAGCCTTCGTTGTGGGCGGGCAGGTGACGACACTTGGCGTGCTGGTTTGCGGGCAACATCCGGCGGACCTGCTCGACTACCGTTGCCGCGTGCACTGCTATGTGGACGTTCCACAGGAACTTGCCCAGGACAAACAGGTTTTGGCTGACAACGTCCTGCCCCTCATGGAAGGTAGTCTGGGTTACACCTTGCGTAACACGCAGGTCGGTGTGAGCGTTGCCGGGGGTGGCACCAGTCTGCCGCAATACCCGGAAACGCTCCTGCGGGAGACCGTCAACAATGCACTGGCGCATCGCGACTACTCGATCAACAAGAACGTCACCATCGTTATTCGACCGGGGCGACAAGTTGAAATACGCAATCCGGGTACGCTGAGGCGCAGTCTGCTCATCGAACACGCGGAAGCACCGATTCCTTTGCACCGCATCGTTCCGGAAGCCAAACCCCGTAATCCGAAATTGGCCGCCGTGCTGATGGTCTACAACAAATGGGAAGGTCGCGGTATCGGCATGGCGACGCTCACCAATCTGTGCCTTCAGGATCAGATTGACCTGCCGTACTACCGGCTTTACACGGAAGATGAAGTCGGTCTCTGCCTGAATTGTGGCCGACTGGTTGACGAACGGATCAAGGAACTGTTCAAGTCGTTTGACGGATATATTGAGAAGAAACTCCAGGGAAGGTCTTTGACCGAAGCGCAACAACGTGTGCTGGCGTACTTGATCAAGAGCGAGTGGGCCAATCGCGAGTTGCGATACACGGTCCTGCTGACCCCCGACAACAATCACTTTCAGGAACTCCACAATCTCGAATCGGCGGGTCTCATTTCCAGACATCCCGACAGCCCGCCATTGCACCCCGTCTATGTCACGGACCGGGTATTGATGACGGATGACTACACGGGCCTGTTGCGAGAACGGTTCGGAACGCTCGCCTTCGACTCATTGAACGACCTCCTGAAGGATGTGCTGGGGATTGTCTACCGCTTTGGCGAATACAGCAAGATTCCTCATGTGAGCGCGAAACAGGCGGCGTTCCTTCTGTGGTGGAAACAGGCCAAACCGGCTTCCGACATCCAAGGCTTCGATGCGTTCTACCGGAAGGTTCGTTACGCTTTCAACAAACTGGAAAAAGGTTCTTTCATCCGTCGCCGCGACAACAAACCCCGGTACGAATTGGCCGATCCCTCGCACCTCCGAAAGACGGCCGTGCATTGACGTATTGGGGCGGTCATCGTTTGGGCCAGAATGGTCACCGCCGCAGAGCGAATAGGGGTAGTCCGGCGCCCATTGTCATATGAAAACTTCCCAAATCACGGAGAACGCCAAGGCGATTCTCCTGCTTTGCGGGCGGTTTGGCGCAGGCGACGACACCGGCGCGCAACCGCTAAACATCAAGGAATACGACGAGTTGGCAACGTGGTTGCTCAGCAAGAAGTGGTGGCCGGCGGACCTCCTGAGCGAAGAGCACCAAGGATCCTTGAGCGACGCCTTTGCCCCCATGGAACCAGCGCGGGTGAAAGCTTTGCTGGCGCGCGGGGCGAGCATGGCCATTGCGATCGAGAAGTGGGTCAACAAGGGACTCTGGGTTCTCTGCCGGAGTGACGAAGCCTATCCGCAGCGACTCAAACAGCACCTGAAGCGCTGCGCGCCGCCGATTCTGTACGGCGCGGGCGACCAGTCGTTGTTGTCCAAGGGCGGTTTGGCGGTTGTGGGATCCAGACACATTGACGCGGAAGCGGAGGCGTTCGCGCGCGCCGTGGGACGCAGCGCGGCTCAGTCCGGCATGCAGTTGATTTCCGGCGCGGCGCGCGGGGTTGACGAAACCGCCATGCACGGCGCATTTGAGGAGGGCGGGTCTGTCATCGGGGTCATGGCGGATAGTCTCTTGCGAGCGGCGGTTGCAGGGAAATACCGCGAGGGAATCCGAAACGGGCAACTGGTGTTGATCTCCACGTATAACCCGGAAGCGGGATTCAACGTCGGCAACGCGATGGGCCGGAACAAGTACATCTACGCGCTGGCCGACTTCGCGGTGGTGGTCAGTTCGGACTATCAGGAGGGCGGAACCTGGGCGGGCGCCGATGAGGAATTGCGGCGCGAGAGCGGTCGGCCAGTCTTCGTCAGAACCGGTGCGGGTGTTCCAAGAGGCAACACCGAATTACTGCGTAGAGGAGCAAAGCCTTTCCCGGCGAACGCTCTCACGGTCGGTCTCAAGGACGCCCTGAATGCCGCAATCGCATCGCGTGCCGAGGCTCCGGCCGCGACCTCGCGAGATGAAGTCCTTGCAACAGATGAAACGTCTTCTGTTGAGGTGACACCAGCAACATATCCGGAGTCCACCGTCGAGGTGGGCGCAACCAGTATGGCGGTGCGTGAAGCGCCAGCCGTGCTGCCGCCGTCCGTGTACGAAGCGGTGAAGCCCCTCATTCTGAACGCCTTGGACAAACCGAGGAAACTCGATGAACTGGTCAGGTCGCTGAAGGTCCGGAAGATGCAACTGCAGGACTGGGTGCAGCTTCTGATGAAAGATGGCGTCATCGAAGAGCGGACCGTTCGGAAGACCAAGAAACTTGCCCTACGCAAGCCTGACGAAGAACTCAAGTTGTCGTAGGTCATGCCGTGATCGTGAGGCATATCCTTGCCCTTCGACACCCGGCACCTTGCGGGCGCAGAGCGAAGACTGGCGGAGGGGGAGGGATTTGAACCCCCGTTACCCTTGCGGGTAAACATGATTTCGAGTCATGCGCATTCAACCGGGCTCTGCCACCCCTCCGGCTCTTCTCGTACAGGAATTTCGCGCGAATGCCGGTCCTCCCGTTTGACGTTCAAGCCCCATTGACTCCAACGTCCCCGCCATCGGAACCGCCCTGAAGGGCCTCGCCGGTGAGCACCGGAGAACCGGAAACATCGGCACGGAAGATACGAAACCGACCGGACACCGTCAAGGAAGCATCAAGGGCGCGGCGATGAAAACCTGTTGCAGAGCCATCGCAGGGCGGTACACTTGACATCGCAAAAGCCTTTGGACGATCATGCCGATCATGACGGGAACCGACAAGAAGACGCCACTTTGGGACACGCCGTAAGAGGAACACATCATGATACCAGAAGGTCTTTACTACACGAAGGATCACGAGTGGCTGAAAATCGAGGGCGCCGAGGCCGTGGTCGGCATTACGGATCACGCCCAGTCCGCGCTGGGCGACCTCACGTTCGTCGAGATGCCCAAGGTTGGCAAGACCGTGAAGGCGCACGATCCGCTGGCGGTCGTGGAATCGGTCAAGGCCGCGAGCGATATCTATGCGCCGGTGGCCGGAACGGTGGCGGCGGCGAATGACGCGCTGGCCAAGGCGCCGGAAACGATCAACCAGGCTCCGTACGAGGCAGGCTGGATCTGCCGCCTGAAGGACTTCGACAAAGCCGGTCTCAAAGCGCTTCTCACGGCGGAGCAGTACCGCAAACTGCTCGCGGAAAGCTGAGATGCCTTACATCCCCAACACCGCCGCGGACCGGTCGGCGATGCTGAAAGCCATTGGCGTGGCGAGCGTGGACGAACTGTTCGCCGACATCCCCGCCAAGGTGCGCATTGGCGACTTGCGGATTCCCGAAGGCCGAAGCGAATCGCAGGTCGTGGACCACTTGAGCCGGCTCGCGCAGAGCAACGTGCAGAATCTCACCTCCTTTGTCGGCGGCGGATTCTACGATCACTTCATCCCGGCGTGCGTGGATCAACTGGCGTCGCGGAGCGAGTTCTATACGGCCTATACGCCGTATCAGCCGGAGGCGTCGCAGGGGACCCTTCAGGCGGTGTTCGAGTATCAGACCGCCATTTGCAGGATCACGGGCATGGACGTGGCGAACGCCTCGCTCTACGACGGAGGCACGGCCCTCTACGAGGCGGCCATGATGGCCGTCCGGATCACGGGGCGGAAGAAGATCGTCCTCGACAGCGGCGTCAATCCCATTTACCGCAACATGCTCTACTGCTACACGAGCAATCTCGCCGTGGACTTCCAGGAGATCGAGGTTGTCCACGGCCAAAGCGACCGGCACAGGATCGCAGACGCGCTGGACGAGAATACCGCGGCGATCATCCTCCAGAATCCCAATTTCTTCGGCGGTGTGGATGATTTCTCCGACATCGTTGAGTTGGCGCACGCGAAAGGCTGTCTGGCCGTGGTTTCCGCGTATCCGATTTCGCTGGGACTGCTGAAGACGCCCGGCGCCATGAAGGCCGACATTGTAACCGGCGAAGGGCAGAGCCTGGGACTACCGCTTTCGTTCGGCGGCCCGTACCTGGGCTTCATGGCCACGCGCATGGAACATGTCCGCAAGATGCCTGGCCGATTGGTCGGCCAGACCGAAGACGCGCAGGGCCGGCGCGGATTCGTGCTTACGCTTCAGGCGCGCGAACAACACATCCGCCGCGAGAAGGCGATGTCCAACATCTGCTCCAACGAAGCGCTCTGCGCCCTGCGGGCCTTGATTTATCTGTCGTGGCTCGGGCGCCAAGGTTTCCGCGAACTCGCCCGGATCTGCGCGCAGAAGGCGGAATACGCCAAGACCCGGCTGAGCGCCATTCCCGGCGTGAAGGTGAAGGAAAGCGCGCCGACCTTCAACGAGTTCACTCTCGAACTTCCGTGCGACGCCCGGGACGCGGTCAGCCGCCTGATTGACAAGGGCTTTGCCGCCGGGTTCCCGCTGGGCCGGTACTACAAGGGAATGGACAACTACCTGCTGGTCGCCGTGACCGAGAAGCGCTCCCGCGAGGAGATCGGCCACTTTGCCGAGGCGCTGGAGGGAATTCTATGAACCGCCTGATTTTCGAGAAGTCCGTGTCCGGCCGCCGGGCCGACAACCTGCCTCGGCTCGCGCCGTCCGAAGCAGGCGTCAAACTGCGCATCCCGAAGAAGTACTATCGGGACGACGAGGCGGCCTTGCCTGAACTGTCCGAACTCGACGTGGTCCGGCACTTCACCAATCTTTCGCGCAAGAACTTCAGCGTGGACGGCAACATGTATCCGCTCGGGTCGTGTACGATGAAATATAATCCCAAGGTGTGCGAGAAGATCGCCGCGCTGGAAGGTTTTTCGTCGCTGCATCCGCTGCTTCCGCAACTGCGCGGCGGCGGCATGTTGACTCAGGGCGCGTTGGAGGTCCTGCACGAGACCGAGCGGCTCCTCAGCGAAATCGTCGGCATGGATGCGTTCAGCCTCCAGCCGTCCGCCGGCGCGCACGGCGAATTGACCGGCATGATGCTGATCGCGGCGTATCATCGCGACAAGGGCAACAAAAAGACCAAGGTCATCATTCCGGACTCCGCGCACGGGACCAATCCATCCAGCGCGGCCATTGCGGGGTTCACCGTGGTGAGCGTTCCGACCGGGCCGGACGGGGACATTGACTTCGCGAAATACGAGGCGGCCCTGGACGACGAGGTGGCGGCGCTCATGATGACGTGTCCCAACACGCTTGGACTGTTCGAGAAAGACATCCTGCGGATTGCGGAATTGGCGCACAAGCGCGATGCCTTGCTTTATTACGACGGAGCGAATCTCAACGCGCTGCTGGGCCGGTGTCGGCCGGGCGACCTCGGGTTCGACGTTGTGCACGTCAACTTGCACAAGACCTTTGCCACGCCGCACGGCGGCGGCGGGCCCGGTTCCGGCCCGGTGGGAGTGAAGGCGCGGCTGGTTCCGTTCCTGCCCACGAGCATCGTCATCAAGCGCAATGACGGCACGTATGCGCTGGAATACGAGCGGGAGAAGAGCATCGGCTACATCGCGCCGTTCTATGGAAACTTCGGCATCATCCTGCGGGCCTACGCCTACATGCTCCTGCTGGGGCGCGAGGGCCTGCGTCGAGTGAGCGACAACGCCGTCCTCAACGCCAACTACATGCAGGCGCGGCTCAAGGGCCGCTACGAACTTCCGTATGACCGCCGGTGCATGCACGAGTGCGTGTTCAGCGCAGCCCGCCAGTCCCTGAAGGGTGTGCATGCGATTGACCTCGCCAAGGCGCTCGTCGAACGCGGCATTCATCCGCCGACCGTCTACTTCCCGCTCGTGGTCAAGGAAGCGCTCATGATCGAGCCGACCGAGACCGAGTCCAAGGAGCAGATGGACGAGTTCATCGAGGTCATGCTCGAACTCGCCGACTTGGCCGACAAGGACCCCGGCCAGTTTGCCGCCATGCCGCGCAACACGCCCGTCGGCCGCCTCGACGAAGTCAAAGCCGCGAAGGACATGCGGTTCAAGGCGTAGAAGGCGTAGGCGCCAGGGTTCAGGTGTCAGGGTTCAGGGGAGCCGCCGGTCCAAGGCCGTCAGATGGAAGAACCGATGAGGCGCGTCTACTGAAATCGTCCTCGTCCTTCGTCCTCGTCCTCGATTGTTCCAATTCGAGAACGAGGACGAGCACGAGGATGACGGGGCGAGGGCTGCGCTTCCGCCGTCGCGGGTACGCTATGGCGGGACGCGCCGCACGGCGGGCTGACACAGTCGCGAGCCTGGATCGGCCGTCGCAGGGACGCGCCGGCCCACCGTCCTCCGTAGAATGGCGCTCCGCGCCGTTCCGGTTGGAGAATGGCTCCAAAGGCTGCACCAAAATCGG
>Ga0182021_10003079_pt1 | contig 19594 bp, 14 predicted proteins | sample 612E3MmetaG_FD_120493 | JGI IMG/M metagenome (GOLD analysis project Ga0182021, IMG submission 120493) | Permafrost microbial communities from Stordalen Mire, Sweden - 612E3M metaG (Illumina Assembly) | ecosystem: Environmental > Terrestrial > Soil > Wetlands > Permafrost | place: Sweden... | reverse complement strand
GCCTGGATCGCGCTTGACGCGATCACGCGTGCGCTCTACCGGCGCTATCTGTCGCACCGGGGGCTTCTGGAGTGGGCCTCAGCGCAGGTGTTGCACGACCGCGCCCGGTCCGGATCGGCCTGGCTCCTTTTTTCGATGGGCGCGGCGAGCCTCTTCAGCGTGGTCCTTGGTCTTGCAGTCTGGTTCGCGGTCCCGCAGAACCTCTGGCTTGCCGCGCCCTGGCTCGCGCTCTGGTTCGTCTCCCCCCTGGTTGGCTGGCTTCTCAACCGGCGTCCTGAACAACGAGAGCCGCGGTCGCTCGTGTCGAAGGACGACAGGCAGTTTCTCCGGATTATTGCCCGGCGCACGTGGCGGTATTTCACCGATTTCGTCAACGAGAAATCTTCCTGGCTTCCCCCGGATAACTACCAGGTGTCATATCAGAACAGACTGGCGATGCGGACGAGCCCGACAAACATTGGTCTCTGGCTTGCCAGCGTCGCCGCGGCGCACGATCTCGGGTACGTCACGGTGGATGAAGTTATCCAGAAGCTGACGCTGTCGATGGGGACGATTGCCGGTCTGGAGCGCCATGAAGGGCATCTCCTCAACTGGTATGATATTCAGACACTTCTTCCGCTGACTCCGCGGTACGTTTCGACAGCCGACAGCGGGAATCTGATAGGCGCCCTCTGGTCGATCGAACACGGACTTGCGAAGATCAGTCATGAGCCCCTCTTCGACCGCGAAGCATTCGCGGGATTCAGGGACGCCGGGCAGATCCTGAGGCAGTCCCTGCTTACAGGACAGCCTTCCCCTCCGGATACGCGCGTCCTCGATACATTGCTGAAGAGATGGGAGTCTCCCCCTTCCGGGATCGCGGAATTGATCGCGATGCTCCGGCAGACGGAACATGACGTCGGAGATATTGTCGCCGCCGGAACTGCCGGGGGGGAGGGGGCGTACTGGGGAGAGCAGGTCCGGAACCAGATCGGAGCATGGCTGAACATTGCGGATCGCTACCTTGTATGGATTGAAATCCTGGGTGAGAAATCGGCGGAGGAGGCCGGACTGATGGATCCGAATGCCCGGGATGCATTCCGCGGCGCGCTTCTGTGCGCGCCGTCTCTTCACGACCTCGCCAGCGGGAATCTTGCATGGGTCCCGTATCTCAGGGGAAAGCGTGAAGAAGAGAAAGCTGACGACAGCGGGATAGCCCTCTGGATCGACCGCGCTCTTGAGGCCCTCGACAAATCGAAATGGCTCGCGGGTGAGGTGCTTGCAGCCGGTGCTCAACTGGCCCTGGATATCCACCGGCTGAGCGAGTCCATAAATATGCGATTCCTCTATGATGTCCCCCGGAGGCTTTTCTCCATCGGGTACAATGTTTCTGAGGGGCGGCTGGATCATGCCTACTACGATCTCCTTGCAAGCGAGGCGCGCCTCGGGAGTTTCGTTGCGATCGCACGGGGGGACATACCCGCCGAACACTGGTTCGCAATGAGCAGGCCGTACGGCGCCGTAGGTCGGCGCGAGGTCCTCCTGAGCTGGACCGGCACGATGTTCGAATACCTGATGCCGCTCCTGTTCCAACGGTCATACCCGAACTCGATGCTTCATAAAGCGACGGGTGACGCCGTCGCGGTGCAGATCGCGTATGGCCGCAGGCACCACGTGCCGTGGGGAATTTCGGAATCCGCCTCCGCCGATCTGGACGTTCAGAAGACCTATCAGTACAGCGCCTTCGGCGTCCCGGAACTCGCGCTCAAGCGCGGCCAGGTGGAAAAAATCGTGATTGCCCCCTATGCCACTCTTCTGGCCCTGGCGCTGGCCCCGGGGGAGACTGTGCGCAATTTGAAACGGCTGGCCGGCCTGGGGATGCTGAATGGCTACGGATACTACGAAGCGATCGATTTCAGCCACCAGCCGGATCGCGAAGGGGAAGCCGGTGCGATCGTGCGTGCCTATATGGCCCACCATCAGGGGATGGGTTTTCTTTCGCTCATCAATTTCCTTCGCAGCAACACCCTTCAAAACGCCTTTCATGCCGACCCGCGCGTGCGGGCGGTCGAGCCCCTGCTCCATGAGCGCATCCCGCACCTTCCCCCCCTGGATCAGGTCTCCGAACATGTGCGCGTTGCATCCGTCGCCGCCGTCGGCGAAACCGCTCTCTCGGTGAGCCAGTTCGATACCCCCAATACGTCGACGCCGCGGACGCAGCTTCTTTCCAACGGCCGGTACTGCCTGATGGTGACAAATGCCGGGGGCGGCTACAGCCACTGGCGCGACATCGAGATCACGCGCTGGAGGTCGGACCGGACAGAGGATCCCTGGGGGACATTCTGCTACATTCGTGACGCGGATTCCGGCCGTCTCTGGTGCAATACCTACCAGCCCGTCGGGGGGGGCGTTGAAGGATTCAGCGCCAACTTCTCGATTGACAGGGCGGTGTTCCGGCGCGTCGACAGCGACATCGAAAGTGAGACCGAAATCATCGTTGCACCGGAAGATGACGTCGAGATCCGGCGTATGACGATGATAAACCGTTCCCTCCGGACGCGCCGTCTCGATCTGACGTCCTACATCGAGCTCTCGATGGCGACGCACAACGCGGATCGCCAGCACCCCGCGTTCAACAAGCTCTTCATACAGACGGAGGCGGTGCCGGAGCAGAATGCACTTCTCGCCCACCGGCGGCCCCGCGAGGCCGGCGATTCTCCGATATGGGTGGGGCACCGGTTTACGCTCGAACAGGCTGACGACGTCCCTCTCCGATTTGAAACCGACCGCGCGCGCTTCATCGGCCGGGGGCGCACGCTCGCCGCACCGATGGGCGCAGTCCAGGATCCGGGGGACAGCCAGGGTTTCGTCATCGACCCCGTACTCAGTCTGCGTCAGGAGTTGACTCTCGGTCCCCGTCAGCGCGTCCAGATTTCGATGATTCTCGCGGCGGCCGGAACGCGTGCGGAAGTCCTGGGCCAGCTGGCGAAGTACGGCGATACCCATGCCATAGACCGCGCGATGGAGCTTGTATGGGCCTCGGCCCAGCTTGAGCTGCGTCTCCTCAGGATCCAACCCGATGAAGCGCGGCGATACCAGAAGCTGGCGAGCCATCTCCTCTTTCCCAATCCGCTTTTGCGTTCCCCGTCGGAACGCATCATGAAAAACCGCAAAGGCCAGTCGGGGCTGTGGGCGTATGCGATTTCCGGGGACCTCCCCATAGCCCTTGTTGCCGTCGGCGAAGAGAATGATCTGGTCCTGGTGCGCCAGATGCTTCAGGCGCACGCGTACTGGCGGATGCATGGACTTGCGACAGATTTAGTCATACTAAACGAGGAGGCGGGCGGTTACCGCCGACCGCTTGATGAAGCGCTGGGACTCCTGATCAAGGCCCACGGTCCGCCCCCGGGGGAGGACCGGCGTGGAGGCGTGTACCTGCGGAACGAGGATCATATCCCGGCGGAAGACCTGACTCTTCTGAGGACCGTGGCAAGTGTCGTCGTTGTCGGGGCGCGCGGGTCGCTTCCCCAGCAATTCGGCCTTTCGATGGAAGCCAACGATGTCCCCCGATTTGCAGGCTCGAAACGCGATCTCCGGGACGCCTCGGCTGCGCTCCCTTTCATGGATCTTGCGTACTTCAACAGTCTTGGAGGGTTCACGCCGGAAGGGCGTGAATACGCGATCTATCTGGGCCCGGGGATACACACGCCCGCGCCGTGGGTTAACGTTATCGCCAACCCCGGCTTCGGCACGATCGTGAGCGAGACCGGCGCCGGCTTCACATGGCAGGGGAACAGCGAGCGGAACAGGCTCACGGAGTGGTCGAATGATCCCGTGATGGATCCTCCATCGGAAGCGCTCTACATAAGGGATGAGGAATCGGGCGTTTTCTGGACCCCCTGTGCGTCGCCGATTCGTGAAGAGACCGCGTACCGCGCGCGGCACGGAGCGGGGTATACGGTGTTCGAGCACAACAGCCACGGGATCGAACAGGAACTTACGGTCTTTGTCCCCGTCGACGACCGTGGGGGAGAGCCGGTGAAGATTCTTACGCTTTCTCTCAGGAACGATTCCGGCAGGCACCGCAGGCTCTCGGTGACGCACTATGCGGAATGGACTCTGGGTGAATTTCGCGAGTCATCACAGATGCATGTTGTCACCCACTGGGATGAAGAAGTCGAAGCGCTGATCGCCCGGAATTACTACAATCCTGACTATGCCGACAGGATCGCATTTGCGGCAATGAGCGAACCCGCCGGATCGTACACGGGAGACAGGACGGCTTTTCTGGGTCGCAACCGGTCGATGAAAAACCCGGCGGCGATGAGGCGAACCCGGCTCTCCCGGCGAACCGGAGCAGGCCTGGATCCGTGTGCGGCAGTGCAGTCGATGGTGAGCCTCGCTCCCGGCGGACAGATCGCGATCACCTGCGTCCTGGGGCAGGCCCGTTCGATGGAGGAGGTGCATGCCCTTGTTCGACTCTGCCGGGATGCGAATGCCGTCGAAGCTGCGTTCGCCAGGACGAAAACATGGTGGGACGACCGGCTCGGCGCCGTCGAGGTCCATACCCCCGAGCTGGCCGCGGATTTCCTTGTGAATCGCTGGCTTCTTGTTCAGGCTGTCTCCTGCCGTCTCTGGGCCCGATCCGCGTCGTATCAATCCGGCGGCGCTTTTGGATTCCGCGATCAATTGCAGGACGTGATGGCTCTTGTGTATGCGCATCCCGCACTTGCCCGCGAACACATACTTCTCGCGGCGAGCCGTCAGTTCTCGGAGGGGGACGTTCAGCACTGGTGGCATCCTCCCGGCGGCATGGGGATCCGCTCAAGGATCTCCGATGACCTCCTGTGGCTCCCGTTTGTGATGACACAGTACGTAAGGATTACCGGCGATGCGGGAATCCTGCGGGAGATGATCAGCTTCCTTGACGCACCCGTGCTGAAGGACGACCAGGTCGAGAGTCTTCAGACCCCGGGGATCTCCCCGGAACGCGCGTCGCTCTTCGAGCACTGCCTGCGGGCGGTCACGCACAGCCGGAAGTTCGGAGCGCATGGGTTGCCTCTGATGGGGTCCGGTGACTGGAACGACGGCTTGAATCTCGTCGGGGCCGGAGGGAAAGGGGAGAGCGTGTGGCTCGCGTGGTTTATGGCGGAGGTCCTGAAGGGGATGTCCGAGATGTCAGGCCTTCTTGGGCGGACGGACATTGCCGTAGCCTATGATCGGGAGCGGCAGGACCTCGTAGACCGTGTCGAAACGTCCGCGTGGGACGGGGAGTGGTATATCCGGGCGACGTTCGATGACGGATCCCTTCTTGGGTCGTCCACGAACGCGGAAGCGAAGATCGATTCTCTCCCCCAGTCATGGGCGTGGCTGAGCGGCGCCGCGCGGCCTGACAGGGCGGAGCAGGCGCTGGAATCTGCGTGGAGACGTCTTGTCCGGGCGGATGATGGTCTCGTCCTTCTCTTTGAACCCCCCTTTGATACGATGGAGCCGTCGCCAGGGTACATCAAGGGGTACCCGCCCGGAGTCAGGGAGAACGGCGGTCAGTACACTCACGCTGCGGTGTGGATGGCGATGGCAATGGCGCGGAGCGGAGACGGCACAAGGGCGGCGGGCATTCTGCGCATGATCAATCCCATAGAACGCGCACGTGACCCGCTGAGCGTGTGGCGCTATGGCGTCGAGCCGTACGTGATCGCTGCGGACGTCTACAGTTTACCGGGGCGCGTGGGCCAGGGGGGATGGTCATGGTATACGGGCTCGGCCGGTTGGATGTACAGGGCGTGGGTGGAAGAGATCCTCGGACTGCACGTGCGGGGGGAGTTCATGAACATCGATCCGGTCATCCCGGGATGGTGGGACGGGTTCCGGATTATCTACCGTCACGGCGAATCGGTCTACGAGGTTCACGTGAATAACCCGGATCACTGTGAGAATGGCGTCTCCCGGGTCGAAATGGACGGTGAGTGGGTGCCGGGGGGCATGATCTCCCTTGGGAGGGAGCTTGTGAAGCACCGGATCGTCGTGCGCATGGGAAAAGAGGATGCGGAGGAATCTACCGGTGTGCGAAATTCCACTCTCCCATACCGCCGCGTAGATTCCCCGCGGTGAACCCGTTTTTCTTCAGCAGGAGCGCCGCGCTCGCGCATCATCTCGCACTCCGGACCGGAGCAGAGTCTTTCAGAAACACAATGTACTCGCTATTCCAGTAATCGTATCTGTCCACGATCGTGAGTGATGAATTCCCGAGCAGGCTCTCCTCCGTAAGTCCCGTCTGAAAAAACCGGGGGTTTGAGGAATACGGATCCCAGAGTATCAGGCAGCGTGTGTATTTTGCGAGCTTCCGGGCATCCAGCTTCTCGTAATGCGGCCCTCCCGAAGGGGCCACGTCGAGGGCGAACGCCGCGAGTGAGTTGTTGCTCAGCAGTGTAAGATCGGGGTACGCCCTGTGGACGGCCCGTGTCATCTCGAGGACGATTTTTTCGTAGTTCTCCCACCTGCGGGGATGCGTCGTCAGCGTGCAGTTGAATATGACGAGACAGAAAACGGCGAGAGAAAGTGCAAGCTTCCACCCCTCTCGCTTCAGCGACTCGAGGGCTTCCGAGAACCCGAACACGGATACAAGACCGACGAAAGGTCCGACGACCGCAATGTACCGGAATTCGCCGATGCTCCCCGTCCAGTGGAAGTACTCCGCTCCGGCCAGCGTATTGACAACGATGTTGAGTGCTATAAGGAAGAAGAGGAGTCCAAACTCGGCGATCCTCCTGTGCCGGATGATGAGGATGAAGGCTCCGGCAAACAGGAGGACCTGTGCGATCCCGAAGATCCTGTGCAGATTTTCCGCGTAATGCATGACGGGAATCCCGGGGACGTACTTTCCAAGATGGGAAAAAACCGACCACTCGGTGAAGAACGTCATGACGTTCCCCGAGATCACTGCGGAAGTCCCTATCCAAATCGCGGGACCGATAAGCACAAGGGGGAGGATGCGCCACTCCTTTCGCCGGAGGGAAAGAAGGAAGAGGAGGAGCGCGAACCCGAACATCTCAAACCGGAAGAGAAAGACCGCCGAGGCAATGGCAAGGCTCCACCCGTGCCTTCCCTTCAGATGATACATGTAGGAAAGCGACAGCACGAGCGCGGCCGGCATCTCGGCCAGGCATGCATAGGAAATGTCGAAAAGGACCGGCTGGAGCCCCGTGAGTATGATGACCCATGCTGCATGGCGGATATTCATAAGGACCGCGGTGCGGTATGTGACGAGAAGGAGACAGATGTACAGGACGAGAGAGAAGAACATGGCACACGTGTGCCCGAACTGTGCCGGCAGGGCGAAGAGCCACAGAAGCCCCGGCCGGTGCCATGTCTCGACCGTATACGGGAGGGCGGTCAGGACAAACCGGCTGTAGAGATAATGAGCACACTCATCGACCGGGAAGAACCCCTGTGAGCGGAGAATCCAGACTGATTCGATGACTGCCACGACGCCGAGGAAGAACGGGAGAAGCGGATTGTTCAATCGGATCTTCATGAAAGCCACTCAACCTGAGGTTGTTCAGGACATCCGGTATCGTCACTGGTCATGAATCGGCCTGGCGGGGGTTAACTCCGTTTCCATCCTTCCAGCCTATGGTATCCCGGGGCGAACCCGGACATATTTGATATAACCAAATGAAAGGAAAATATCATGCGTTCCATGCTTATTTCTGCCGCAGTCCTGTTCCTGTTCGGCACAGCCTGCGCACAGCACCTGAGCATCAATATCGGCGTCCAGCCGGTCTGGGGCCCGGTCGGCTATGACCACGTTGAATACTACTACCTTCCCGATATCGATGCCTATTACTACGTTCCCCAGCATCAGTTCATCTACCTTGAGGGAGGGCAGTGGCGGCGGTCGGAAAACCTGCCGGGGCGCTACGGAAAATTCGACCTGTACAATTCCCATAAAGTCGTTGTCAACGAGCGGACGCCGTACAGGCACTCACAGGTCTACAGAGACAAATACGGCTCATTCAAGGGAGCCCACGATCAGCAGCCGATTCGCGACAGCCACGAAACAAGGTATTTCGTGAATAAGGACCACCCGGAACACGCGAAATGGGCCGAACAGAACAGGGAGGGGAACCGCGGCAATGGAAATGGAAGAGGGGGGAGAGGAAAGAACGGCAACGGAAGAGGGAACGGCCAGGAGAGATAAAGCGCGGATGATCTGAAACGGGAACGGCCCCGCTCTGCACGAGCGGGGCCGTTCGTCTTCAAGCCGCGTTCACCGCGCCTAGTAGTTCGACCAGCCGGCGCTGCTGGAATCCGATGAGTAGGAGTCCATCTTCTTGTGCTCCTCCTTCTTCCGTCCGGGTTGAGTCTGCCGCCTGTCGTTACGCGGCGCAACCCTCCCCGACTGGGGGTTCCGTTTGTCATTGCGCGGAGCTGTCCGGCCCGACTGCGTGTGCCGGTTTTCCTGATGAGGCGCGTTCCGACCGGGACCTGTATGCCGCTGGTCGTTGCGGGGCGCCGGGCGCCCGCTCCTGTGGGTGGAGGAGTCGTGCGCTGCCGCGTGCTCCTGGTGGGGAGCCGCCGTAAATCCGGGATACGCGTTCACGACGTACCGTTTCCCTACGAACTTTTCGATCCGCGTCAGGTACTGGAGTTCTTCGCGCGCGACGAACGTGATGGCGTCTCCGCTCGCGCCCGCTCTCCCGGTCCGGCCGATGCGGTGTATGTAGTCCTCCGGGTACTGGGGGATGTCATAGTTGACGACATGTGAAATGCCGCTTACGTCGATCCCCCGGGCGGCGATGTCGGTCGCCACAAGAACCCGGAATTTTCCTTCCTTGAATCCCTCGAGCGCCTTCTCCCTCTGGGATTGAGTCCGGTTCGAGTGGATCGCGGCGGAGGCAATGCCCGTCCTTTCGAGGCGCCTGCTGATCTTGTCGGCCCCGTGCTTTGTCCTGGAGAAGACGAGAACGCTCTGCATCCTTTCCGCCTCCAGCGCGTGAACGAGGAGGTCGATCTTGGACCCCTGCGGGGCGCTGTAGAAGTGCTGGACGATTGTCTCCGCCGGATTGCGGCGTTCCCCCACCTGGACGGTCTGAGGGTCGTGCAATATGTTCGACGCGAGCGATTTGATGTCGGGCGAGATTGTTGCGGAGAAGAGCATCGTCTGCCGTTTCGACGGAATCGCGGCGATGATTTTCTTGACGTCGTTGATGAATCCCATGTCGAGCATCCTGTCCGCCTCGTCGAGGACGAGTATCCGGATCCCCGAGAGATCGACGGTCCTGCGCTGCATGTGATCCAGCAGTCTTCCGGGCGTGGCGACGACGATATCCGTGCCGCGGCGGAGAGCCTTTACCTGCTGGTCCATCCCTGCACCGCCGTAGATCGAGACGGACCGGAGGGAGAGGAACTTCCCGTATTTGACTGCAGAGAGCTGAACCTGCTGGCAGAGCTCCCGTGTCGGCGTGAGAACGAGCGCCCGGGGAATCTTACCCCCGGCGGGCGTGCCGTTTCCCGGCGCAAGATGGTGGAGTATGGGGAGAACGAATGCCGCTGTCTTCCCCGTCCCGGTCTGTGCGCATGCGATGACGTCTTTCCCCGCAACTGCGGGTGCAATGGCAAGCGACTGGATGGGGGTGGGCACCGTATATCCCGCTGCGCCGATCCCCTTGATGATGTGGTCTGAAAGACCAAATTTTGTAAAACCCATGAAACAAACCTCTAGTGTGAAATGATAATTAAGTGATCCCGTCAGCCCGGACATAGTCTCGGCAACGAGAGAGTCTACTCTACCATGAAACCGGCTGGGATCAGGAACGCAGGAGGGTGGGTTGCATTCATCATCGGAAAGCGAGTCTCGCGTCCGCTTCCGAGCAGGGTCGTTCGGTTGCGGTATGCTGCTGGTATGCAGTGCAACAATATAAACATCGTTTCGCTCAATTCCTAATAATTTCTTATATTTCCTGTAACCAGGTTCGACACCCCACGAGAACAGCATGGATTCCATGAATACGTCAGCAGATGTCGTGATCGTCGGCGCAGGCCCGGCAGGTCTTTCCTGCGCCATAGAGGCGAAAAACGCGGGGCTCAGCGTCATCGTGCTTGAAAAAGGGAGCCTCGTTGATTATATCCGCAGGTTTCCGGCGAACCTCGTCTGGTTTTCCACACCCGAGCTCCTCGAGATAGGGGGAGTCCCGTTCGTAATATCCACAGTCCGTCCGACGCGCGTCGACACGCTGAATTACTACCAGAAGGTCGTCAGATTCCACAGGCTTGACGTCAGGTGCTTCGACGGGGTCAGGACTATCCACCGTTCCCCGGAAGGGTTTGAGATCGGGACTGCCGGAGGTGCCCTTTACACGGGACGGAATGTCGTGGTCGCGACGGGATACTTCGACAACCCCAACCGGCTCGGCGTGCCCGGTGAGGATCTCCCCCATGTCCGGCACTACTACGATGAGCCGTTCATGTACTTCGATTCAGACGTCGTCGTTGTCGGGGGGAGAAATTCGGCGGTGGAGGCCGCGCTCGACCTTTACAGGCACGGTGCGAGGGTCCGCCTGGTCCACCGCGGCGAGCGTCTCAGCGAGGGGGTGAAGTACTGGATACTCCCCGACATCGAGAACAGGATCAAGGCGGGTGAGATACAGGCGTCATTCCGCTCCACTGTCCTGACAATCCAATCCGGGGCGGTGACAGTGAAAACGCCCGGCGGAACAGAGCGCCTCCCCGCGGCGTTCGTCTTCATACTCGTCGGCTTTCACCCCGACGTCACGCACATGCGTGAATTCGGGATCAGAATCGATCCGGAGACGCTCGCTCCGGAGCACGACCCGTCGACGCTTGAGACAAACGTCCCCGGAATGTACGTTGCGGGCTCCGCCGTCGCGGGGAAGTACAACAACAAGATATTCGTCGAGAACGGCCGGCTTCACGGGCGCGTCATCGTCAGTGCGATTCTCGCCTCCGTCGCTTGAGAAATCTTGATTCTCTCCCCTTATTTCTGTACTTTTAAAAATATGTCCGATCCAACCCTCCGCCGGGCGCGCCGGGCGGAAACGCACATTCCATCCGCAATGCATGGAAAGGTCCCTAATGAAGGAAGGCAAAATCGTCCAGGTTATCGGACCCGTTGTCGATATCGAGTTCTCGGACGGCTCACTCCCGGAAATCCTCAATGCCATCAGGATCCCCCGCACCAATACCGAGGGACAAAAGGAGGACCTGATTGTGGAGATCCAGCAGCATCTCGGCGACAACCGTGTCCGCACAATCGCCATGGATTCAACGGACGGCCTCGTGCGGGGGATGAAATGCATAGATACAGACAGCCCGATCACGGTCCCCGTGGGACCCGCGACGCTCGGGCGCCTCATTAACGTCATCGGTGACGGGATTGACGGGCTGGGAGAGATCAAAGCCGAAAAACGGTACGCGATCCACCGGCCCGCTCCGGCGTTTGAAGAGCTCTCGACCAAAAAAGAGATGTTCGAGACGGGGATAAAGGTGATCGACCTTCTCGAGCCGTATTCGAAGGGGGGGAAGACCGGCCTCTTCGGCGGCGCCGGCGTCGGCAAGACCGTCATTATACAGGAGCTGATTCACAATATCGCAAAGCAGCACGGCGGACTTTCAGTGTTCGCCGGGGTGGGGGAACGGATGCGCGAGGGAAATGACCTCTGGCTTGAGATGAAAGGGACGGGGGTAATCGAAAAAACCGCGCTCGTATTCGGTCAGATGAACGAGCCCCCCGGAGCGCGAGCGCGCGTCGGACTCACGGCGCTCACGATCGCCGAGTATTTCCGCGACGAGGAGGGGCGCGATGTCCTCCTGTTCATCGACAATATATTCAGGTTTGTTCAGGCGGGATCCGAAGTGTCCGCGCTCCTCGGCCGCATGCCGTCGGCGGTCGGCTACCAGCCGACGCTCGGCACGGAGATGGGGGAGCTGCAGGAACGGATCACCTCCACGAAGAAGGGGTCCATAACCTCCGTGCAGGCGATCTACGTCCCCGCCGACGACCTCACCGACCCCGCTCCGGCGACGGTATTTTCGCACCTCGATGCCACGACGGTTCTCAGCCGCCAGATCGTGGAGCTGGGCATCTATCCGGCTGTCGACCCGCTGGATTCCACCTCCCGCATACTCGAGCCGGGGATCGTCGGCGAGGAGCATTACGAGGTGGCGAAGAAGGTCAAGCAGATCCTCCAGACATACAAAGACCTTCAGGACATCATCAGCATACTCGGGATGGACGAGCTTTCCGACGAGGACAAACTCACGGTTGCGCGGGCGCGCAAAATACAGAAATTCCTCTCACAGCCTTTCCATGTGGCCGAGGAATTCACCGGGCTGCCGGGAAAATATGTGAAGCTCGAAGATACGATACGGAGCTTCAAAGGGATCATCAACGGGGAGCATGATGATCTCCCCGAGGCGGCGTTCTCCATGGTCGGGGCGATTGAAGAGGCGATTGAGAAAGCCAAACAACTGCAGGCGGCCTGACAGCGCATGTACGAAAGATCTTTTCAGCTCGAGATCATTGCACCAACACGCGTCGTGTTCGAAGGCGAGGCGTCGAGCGTGAGCGCGCCGGGCACCCTGGGAGGCTTCCAGGTGCTCTTCAACCATGCGCCGCTTCTCTCCTCGCTCGACGCCGGACCCCTGAAGGTGAAGAGCACCGCCGGGGTGGACACGGTGTATGCCACGGGGGGCGGATACCTTGAAGTACGCGACAACAAGGTCGTCGTCCTTGTGGAGAGCGCGGAGCTCCCCAGGGATATCGACGTCGAGAGGGCCCGCGCCGCGCGTGAGCGCGCTGAGGGAAGGCTGAAGTCCCACGACCCCTCGCTCGACATGGTGCGCGCGGAGCTCGCGCTTGCCCGGGCCCTGAACAGATTGCGCCTCGCCGGACGGCGCTGAGCACGGATTCTCCCCTCCTTCGCGGGGAACCGCGTGTGCATCCCGGCCGCCGCGTTGACATTCCCCGGCCGTTCGGCTATATTTCGGACCGGATTCCCCTGATCCCCCTGTCAGTGAACCCCATGGATAACGATACGGTCCTCCTCCTCAGGAGACTCCAGCAGCGCCTGGTCGATGAGGGTCACCGCGTTCAGGGGGAGATGATGGGGAAAGTGGCGGAGCGGATATCCGCTTCGGCCGATCTCGACCTCGCGCTTGAACGGCTCTACTCCATGCAGGGATGGGATGGGATCGCACTCCGGCTCATGTGGTACGCCCAGCGTGCGCGGGCTGGGGGATCGGGCGCGCGCCGCGAAGCGCTCATCGACCATCAGCTCGAGGAGCTCCACGGGCTCCTGATGACGGCGCCGCAGGCGAGTACTCAGGATCCTCCGCCGGGGCGTCAGGACGGGGCGAACGTCCTCACAGGCGAAGTATTCGAGGCGCTTCATCATTTTAATACCGCGCTCGAGGAACTCAAGCATTCGGCGTTTGAAGGGGAGCGGTTTCAGGGGATGCGCGAAGGTCTTGTCGATTCCGCTCTCTCCCACGCCGGACGGCTCCATCAGGTCTCGTCCGCGTCGGGAAACGACCTGCTCGCCCAGTTCGCCGCCACATTCTCCATGTTTCTCCGCTATGTCATCGAACGCGACCTCTTCGACGACGTCCGCGTCGCCCACCTGATCGACAACGCGACCCAGTCGCTCCAGGGGCTCCTCGAGAGCCTGGGGACGGAAGACTACGGTGCGTTGATTCAGACGATCGATATGCTGCAGAATCCGGAAACGCTTCTCGAATAACAGGGCGGGGACAATGGCTGCAACGTGCGGTGTGATAATGGCCGGTGGTGTCGGGACCCGTTTCTGGCCCCGGAGCAGGGAAAAGTTCCCGAAGCATCTCCTTCCCATCGTCGGGAAGGATACGATGTTACAGAATACGGTGAAGCGCCTCGATCCGCTCGTGCTCCCCGGGGACACGTTCGTCGTGACGAACCGGCTCCAGAAATCCGCCGTGATGAAACAGCTCCCGCAGATCCCCGAGGAACACGTTATCGTGGAGCCGGTGGGACGGAATACCGCCCCTTGCATAGGCCTGGCCGCCCTTCACGTCAGAAGGCTGGATCCGGAGGCGGTGATGGTTGTCCTCCCCGCAGATCATATCATCCGCGACGAAGAGGCGTTTCGCAGCGCACTGTCGCTCGCGGTCGCGACGGCGCGGGAATCGTCGAGCCTTCTGACAATCGGCATCACGCCGACACACCCTGAGACGGGATACGGCTACATCCAGTTTGTGAACGACGACACCGCGGAGAACCCGTACAGGGAACAGGGCGTGATGAGGGTCAAGACGTTCGCCGAAAAACCGAATGCGCAGACGGCGGAGCAATTCCTGGCGAGCGGTGATTTCCTGTGGAACAGCGGCATGTTCGTCTGGCGCGTGGACGCCATCCTGGAGCAGATAAGGATATGCCTTCCCGATATGTACGCCCAACTCGAGAAGATCGACGACGCCATCGGCGGACCCCACTACCAGCAGACGCTTGAAACCGCGTACGGGATGATCCGCGGTATATCGATCGACTACGGCGTGATGGAGAAATCGGGCAGCGTCTATGTCATACCGGGCTCGTTCGGGTGGAACGACCTCGGCTCCTGGGATGAAGTCTCAAGGGTCTCCGGGAAAGACGACAACGGGAATTCGATTACGGGGAAGGTGATTCAGAAGGACACGAAGAACACGTACATTTATTCGCCTGACAAGGTCGTCGCGACTGTGGGGGTGGAGGATCTTATCATCGTCAACACCGACGATGCTCTTCTGATTTGCAGGAAGGGGAGGTCCCAGGACGTCAAGGAGATTGCGGATTACCTGAAACGGAAACAGATGAACGAGTATCTCTAAAGAGATGGCCTCCCTGCGGGGCACGGCGTTCTTTTTCATTCCGGCAATTATCCTCCTGGCCGGGTGCGGCGCGGGTTCCCCCCGGTTTACGTCGCGGGACCGCCCGGATCCTTCTTCGCGTGAGCCCGAGCCCTCTTCCCGGCTTGCCGGGGTCGCGTCCTATTACGCGGATGATTTCAACGGACGGAAGACCGCCAGTGGCGAGCTCTATGACATGAACGGGATGACCGCCGCTCACAGGACTCTCCCCTTTGGAACGAAAGTGAAGGTGACGAACATGGATACCGGTAAGTCCGTCGTCGTTCGGATCAACGACAGGGGTCCCTTCAAGGATGATCGCGTCATCGACCTTTCGCTCGGCGCTGCAAAACAGCTGGGTTTGATATCCATGGGGACCGCGCGCGTGATTCTCCGGATCGTGGAACTCGGGTTTCAATCGAAATGACGCCTCAAGGACGGGGACTTGTCACTGAGCAGGATGTCCGCGCGGCCCACTCTGCGGGGAAGAAGACGCTCGAAATCGACCCGGGGTCGCTTGTCACTCCTCTTGCCGCCGAATTTGCGGCTGCTTCCGGCATCGGGATTGTCACGCGCGTCGAGACAGTAAAGCCTCCCTCTCCGTCTCCCGCTCCTTCCCCCGCACCTGGGGCCTCCCTGCTTCCCGCAGAAGGGAGCAGAGTCGCATTCGGTTCGGACCATGGAGGTTATCTTCTCAAACAGAGCCTCATCAAGTACGCGGAAACGCTGGGCTATGCCGTACTGGACGTTGGAACCTCCAGCGAAGAGCCGTGTGACTACCCTGATTTTGCCTATGCTGTCGCACGAGCTGTCTCCACGGGGGAAGCCTGGCGGGGTGTGGCGATCGACGGTGCAGGAATCGGCTCCTCAATTGCGGCGAACAAGGTTCCCGGAATCAGGGCGGCTTGCTGCCACAACGAATTCGTGGCAAGGAATTCGAGAGAACACAATGATGCAAATGTCCTCACACTCGGAAGCCGCGTGACCGGGATTGAGGTTTGCAAGGAAATCCTCCGAATCTGGCTGGAATCCTGGTTCGCAGGGGGGAGGCACAAAGGCAGGGTGGACAAGATCATCGATATTGAACGGCGTTATCTCAAATAAATCAATAGGTTACAGGAAAGACCGACCCGGCCCGCCGTCATTTGGCGGGCTTCTTTTTAGTCCCGCAGCGGTTTTGCGGGCCTTTTTTTGTGACCTCTCTCACGCAGAGAGAAAACTCCTTGACTCTCATGGTGATTCAGATTAGATTTACACCGATTTCTTGATGACCCAGCCTATCCTGTTCATTTGTCAGCAGTTGCTCCATATCACAATCTTTGCTGGAACCTCTAGGAATTCTCGTTCGTTTTAGGTAACATAATATCGGGATTCTCAAGTTTGTTTCACAATCAGCAGGGATTAATGAAGAAACCGGTCCTGACATTTCTCTTCTTTGTGCTGGCTACCATGTATGGGTGCACGCCTTCCAGCGAGGACATTGCCGGAAAGGGCGATCCCCGCACATACGGGAGGGAGGAAATCGATACTCTGGCGGTCGCTTCCGGCGAGAGCCCGGAACTCCTCGATGTGGCCACGGAACGGTTCATACGAACCTACGGTCCCACGATCAAGAGATACTCAGAACGCTACGGCTTCGACTGGAGGCTGGTCCTGGCGATTATGAAGCAGGAATCAAGATTTTCGAGAGTCGCGGAGAGTCACATGGGTGCTGAAGGGCTCATGCAGTTGATGCCTGTGACGGGGGAGGAGATGGCGAGGAAACTGGATCTTGATGACCTGTCACACCCGGAACACAATATCGAAGCGGGGATATACTACCTGAGGGAGCTCTATAACCTGTTCGAGGGTTCGGGGGAGGCTGACAGGCTGAAACTCACGCTGGCGGCGTACAATGCGGGGCTTTCCCGGGTTTTTGACGCACAGGAACTTGCCTCGTATCTGCAGGAGAAGCCGACCCAGTGGCAATCGGTAAAAGACGCGCTTCCGCTTCTCTCCAAGCGATACTACACTCTCCACAGAAGCGTCTGGGGGCAGGACAAACCGAAATCCGGATGGTTCGGCAACGCGGGTCAGACGCTCAAATACGTCGACTCGGTGATGGACTATTACGACGATTTCAGGCTGGCACTGAACTGATCACGCGCTGATGGCCGTGTTCCCTCCCCGTCAGGGGAGGAGTATGGCGCACGCAACGACGGTTGTCCATATCCCGTCTTTGTGCCCTTCGGCGGACTGCGTGACGTTGAACGATTTGACGATCTTCCCGCTCATCTTGTATAGCTTTTCCCTCTCATCCCAGGCGATTCCGGAATCGAATTCCACGCCGAGCGTCGTGGCGAGCATCGTCGCCGCGAGATCTTCGGCGTACTCCCCCGCTTTTTCGTCCGTCTCACCATACGGGTGGTGCTCCGAAAGATAGCCGTACTGCGATGTGTCGGAGGGGGTGGCGACGCCGATCGATGCCGCCACGAGCCGGTTCGGCTCGTTCGTCGCGTTCCTGGCCATCACGCAGAACGTGATCTGTCCCGGCTGGAGTGACTTTAAACCTTCCTCCGTGGGGATGCGCTTGCATCCGGGGGGATAGATGCTCGACACGGTCACGAGATTGCACTTCTCTATCTTTGCGTCGCGGAGGGCGAGCTCGAACGACTGCAGGTAATCCTTGTGGCGGCCCACTCCTTTTGTGAAGAACATCTTCGCCGGTACGTACAATGTCTTATCTCCCTCTTTGCTGTAATGTGGTGTGATGGATTGTTGTGTAGCTATGCCGGGCGGACGCGGCGGAAACCCCGTTTCCCGACCCGCACGACGGGCCCCCCGGAGATGTCGAGGACTGCGTTGTGATCCTGTATCCTGGCCCCTTCCACGCTCACCGCTCCCTGGTCGATCATCCGCCGCGCCTCGTTCCTGGAGGGGACGAGCCCCGCATCGACGAGGAGAGGGATGATGCCGATCCGTCCTTCCGGAGCGGCGAGCGCGACCTCCTGGATCTCGTCCGGTGATTCCTTCTCGCGGAACATCCTGTTGAATTCCCGTTCTGCCCCCTCCGCCTCAGCGGCGGAGTGATACAGCGTGACAAGGGCCTTTGCGAGGTCCCTCTTCACCGTGCTCGGGTTTGTCGACGGGTCCGCCAGACGGGACCTGATCGCCGCGAGTGTGTCCGCGGGAGTGTCCGTTGCGAGAAGGTAGTAGTCCTGTATGAGTGCGTCCGGAATGCGCATCGTTTTTCCGAATATCTCGCGCGGCGACTCGCTGAATCCGATGTAATTGTCGAGCGATTTGCTCATTTTCTCGACGCCGTCCGTTCCGGGGAGTATAGGCATCGTAATCGTGACCTGGGGTTCGATCCCGTATTCCCGCTGGATATCGCGCCCGACGAGAAGGTTGAATTTCTGGTCCGTCCCCCCGAGTTCCACGTCGGACCGCGTCGCCACGGAATCCATTGCCTGGGCGAGCGGGTAGAGGAATTCGTGCATGCTTATCGGTTCCCCCGCCCTGTAGCGGCGCTCGAAATCATCCCTCTCGAGCATGCGGGCGACCGTGTATTTGCTCGCAAGCGCGATAACGTCGGCGAATGTCATCGTGCCGAGCCACTCGGAATTGTACAGCATCTGGACCTTTGCTGACGAGAGGATTTTCGTCGCCTGCTCGAAATAGCTCTGTCCGTTGGCGCGTGTCTCCTCCAGGGAGAGGGGGGGGCGCGTCTTGTTCCTCCCGGAAGGATCGCCGATCATCCCCGTGAAGTCCCCCACGATGAGGATGGCCTGATGCCCGAGGTCCTGGAACTGGCGGAGTTTGCGGAGCACGACGGAATGCCCCAGGTGGAGGTCGGGCCTGCTCGGGTCGCACCCGAGCTTGATCCTGAGCGGGGTGTTGGAACGAATGGAGGCACTGATCTTCCGCTCGAGGTCTTCCACGCGGATGATTTCAGCGGTGCCGCGGGAGATGATGTCGAGCTGTTCGTTCAGCGGCGGGAACAAAGTCGGAGTCTACCTTGCTAGATGTCTGCGGATTGAACGTTCTGCTTCGCGTTTGGCGATGTCCTGCCTCTTGTCGTATTCCCTCTTCCCCCTGCACACGCCCAGTTGAATCTTGGCGAGCCCGTGGAAGAAGTAGAGTTTCAGCGGGATGAGCGTGAGCCCCTTTTCCCTCAACCGCGAAGCGATTTTCCGGATTTCCTTCTTGTGGAGGAGCAGCTTCCTTCGGCGGAGCGGATCGACGTTGCTGTAGCTGCCGTGCGCGTAGGGGCTGACGTGCATCCCGAAAAGCCAGATTTCCCCGTCCTTCAGAAGGGCGTAGCTGTCGGCGAGATTTGCGTTCCCCTGCCGGAGAGACTTCACTTCCGTGCCCGTGAGCACGATCCCCGTTTCGTAGGTCTCCAGGACTGCGTATTCGTGCCTGGCTTTCCGGTTGGTCGTGACCGGCGTCTCTTGCGGTTCTTCCCGAGCGGCCATCGTCCCTCACCGAATTTGCGCTAAGTATACCGAAATGGAAACGGAAAATCAATGAATTCTTTCCGCGCGGGGCGTTCATTGACTTTCAGGGAGGGGTTCTCTATATTTTTGTCTACGTTTTGCCACAGCAGCCGCGTCGGGCACGAAGGGAATTGTCTTTCCCTTTTTTGTTGTTTCCAGGGAGGAACGGATGGCCGACCCACAGTACAATCTCCTCATCATCGGCGGTGGCCCGGGGGGGTACACTGCGGCGATACGGGGGGCGCAGCTCGGCATGC
>Ga0182021_10003078_pt1 | contig 19596 bp, 15 predicted proteins | sample 612E3MmetaG_FD_120493 | JGI IMG/M metagenome (GOLD analysis project Ga0182021, IMG submission 120493) | Permafrost microbial communities from Stordalen Mire, Sweden - 612E3M metaG (Illumina Assembly) | ecosystem: Environmental > Terrestrial > Soil > Wetlands > Permafrost | place: Sweden... | reverse complement strand
TCGTAGATTTAGCTTTTTTGGCGTCGTAGGTTATTTTACAGGCCAGCCGGACTGGCGTCGCATTTTGCAGTCGGATTGCCGCGCTCGGATCGTAGGCGACGACGATCCCGGCGGGATTTGCGCGTAATCGTGGTCGCAGCCGAACTGCGGTCGTACGCCTTTGCGCCAAAATGGTCGTCCGCCTTCGCCAACTACGGCGGGACAAGTAGCATTTTGGGCCGTGCTGGCGTCGTAGGGCCGTCTGGATGAGCCAATCGCTACGATGCGAGGGTGGCTTTGGTGCTGGGCCGCGGTCGCGTCGTAAGCGTTTTGACCAAAGCGGTCGTCCTCCTTCGCCAAGCTACGGCGGATACGGCAAGGTTTTGAGCCGAGGTCGGCCGGGAGTAGAGGCAATTGGCGCGCAGAAGTTTTTGCCGAGGCTGAGGACGTTTGTTGCGCCTACGTAAAATTGCGTAGTCTGCAAACTGGACTCGCCAGCCACTTTGCCGCTGCCTCTTACGCGATATATGAATACGCCATCTATGCCGGGGGCAAAACGACGCGCGCGACGCCGGCGCAGATTGGTTTTCGGGCTGATTTTAGTCGGCGGCGGTGCATGTCAATTTTTTGTCGGGCACACCTCTCCCGTCGCGCCCGCCTCTGGAGGCGGTGTCGCGGCATCCAACATTCAGGCGATTCCGAACGCCAGCCGTGTTCACGCGCCGGTTGCCGCGGTGGCGGGGCTCGCGGAGCAAACTCGTGCGGTCGTGCCGAACGCTAGGGTGCACCCTGCACGCCCTGGGTATCGCCCCATAATACGTTTTTCCTTTAATTCAACCTCAACGATCGGCTTATCATGAATCTAATCCGGACTCTTCCCCAGAAACTGTACGCATGTTTTCTTGTTTTCCTCAGGATGCTCTTTGCGGGTGGCACGGTGGGAGGGGTTGTTTCGGCGGTGAGTTCACAGGCGCGCGCGGATGAAGGTTGTACGTTCTGGGGCACTTGTTATGGTTATAGTTATGACTGTGAATACTATGATATCTGTGATTGTACTTGTGAAAATCCTTGTGAGGGTTACAATCCTTTCTCCGCGAGCAATGGGGATGCAAAGCGTACGATCGAAGACTTGAATGGCGGGACGATGCAGCCGGCCCATGGTGCTCGTATTTCGAGACAGGGTCTTTCTTGGAAACGCAATCACGCAACCAAGGTGCAGCGGGATGCTGCGAGTTATTTTGGCGGAGGCGGCACTTGGCGGCATAACTGGCAATACGCTCTTTCCGAGGTACCAGGAACGGACGGCACTCCGCCGAGCTTGGTCTTTGTTAGCCCAGCCGGCACGCGGCACATCTTGAAACCTGGAGCCAAAGATCAATGGGCTGAGGGTCCCGGTTTGCCCGAAACCGCCATGGAGAAGGATGGCGGGATTGAGGTCAAGAATAGCCAGGGAGTCACCTATTTCTTCGCGCGGAGCGGTGGAACCCAGGTTGGCGCGACCGGCAACCGTTATCAGATGACGCGTTTGACCAACATCCAAGGATTGGTCACCTACCTGCAATACGACCAACAGGGGTGGCTGACGAGTGTTACGGACCCGGGCGGTCGGAGTCTGCGTCTGGCCTATCGCGACATACCGGGCATCGGCGGTTCCCGGTTTGTCCTTGCGACCGTGCAGCAGGCTCCGGGCTCGGGCCAATGGGCAGAGTATATTGTACCCGCCGAGCTGCGCAACCAACTGTTGCGACATCTGCGATTCCGGGCGGCGGACCATACCGAGGTGGGGGTGGCGGAGGTGCAGTTCTTTGCGCCGGACTCAAGTCAACCTTTGACCGGCAAAGTCACCGGAAGCAACCCATCTGCTCAGGCGGCTTTTGATGGCGATCCGCATACGAGTTTTGTCAGCACGGTTGATACGGTGGGCTATTGCGGTCTGGATCTCGGAGGCACGGGCAGCCAGGATGCCCGAATCCGCATCCTCGCCCAGCCAGGACAGGAAGCGGCGTTGGCCAACGGTGTTTTTGAAGGCTACACTTCATCACCCACCACGACCCATGTGTTGACCCAGGTGCAGATGAGCGACGGGCGCTCCGTCAACTACGACTACGCAGTCGTGGCAGACAAGCTCGATGGACTTTCTTATGTGGGGTTGAGCGCGGCTCACTACGGTGATAATACGACCGCAACCTACCACTACGGCTTTGCCAACGATGGCAGCAAGCCGCTGCTGACGGAAGCCGACGATCCGCGGTATGACGGCAAGCTCAAACATGTGCGTTATGCGTACCACCAGGATCTTTTCGAAAGCCGCGGCGGTGCGATCCATCAGGAAATCGGCGGGGACACCGGCGCGGTGCTCTCGATCTTGGAGTTCGACCCGGCCCAGCCCAATCGGCGGATCGTCAACTATGGGGACTTGCGCACGGTAACTTACCTCGTGGACGAATCTACTCCGGGTGAATTTCGGGTTACGGATCGGACCGATTCGCTGGGGCGGAGCGAACATCGCGAGTACGCGAACTCCGACAGCAGCGGTCAGCCGGTCGCGATGATCGACCATGCTGGGCGCCGGACCGAACGCGTCCGCGACGAACGCGGTCGCTTGCTGAAGGTAACTCGCGACGGTAAGATCCTGAGGCAGATCACGCGCGACGCCGATGGCCACATCCAGAAGGTAACGGGACGTGATGGCTATAGCGAGACGTACACTATGGATGACCACGGTCGCCGTGTCGGTAACCAGCACCAGGATGGATCGAGTGTGGGCATGACATACGATGCGCTTGGCCGGGTAGCCACGCAGACTTCGCCCACAGGCGGAGTGATGACCTTCAGATACGATGAAAGTGGGTTGCTCACCGCCAAGTTCGATGCCAACGGGCGTAAGATGGTGTATGCCTACGACAAAAATAATCGGCTCGCCTCCAAAACCGACGCGTTAGGCCGCACGACCGGCTACGAATACAACGAACGCGGCCTCAAGACGAAGATCACCCAGGGTAGCAAAACCCAACTTTTTGTTTACGACCAATACGGGCGGATGACGGAACAGATCAACGAGCAGGGGCAATCCGAGCGGAGGACCTATGATGAACTCGGCCGGGTGGTGCGTCAGGTGGACCGGGTGGGCCGCGTCACGACTTACGAATACGCCCAGTTGCCAGGTGGCTGTAGTTGTAGCACCTTCGGGAACAAGCCGACCAAGATTGTGGGACCCGATGGCGTTCAGATCCTGCGTCTTTACGATACCGAAGGCAGGTTGCTGTCCCAGACCAACGCTGCTGGCACACCGGATTCCGCGACCACCATTTATGCCTACGATCAGGATGACAATCTGATTGCGTCTACCGATCCGCTGGGTCAGGTTACTCGTTATACCTATAACGACGATAAGAGGCGTTTGAGCATGACCGATCCGCTTGGTCGCGTGACGCGTTGGACCTACAACGACGCGGGAGATCTCGATAGCAAGACAACGCCGGACGGCTATGCGATCAAAAAGCTTTACGATGCGAGACACCGGATCACGCAGGTGACCGACGCTGTTGGGCATGTTACGCGTTATGAGTACGACGCGGCGGGCCACATGATAGAGGTAACCGATGCCGCCGGGAAAAAAACCTCTTATACCTACGATGCCGGTGGCCAGCAAACATCGGGCACTTATCCGGACGGGACCAAACAAACATGGGAACGCGATGCGGGCGGGAGGGTGGTCAAAGCCGTTTCGCCGGATGGCGTAGCAAGCGTGCTCACCTATGACGAGAACGACCATGTGCTCAGCCAGACCGACACGGTCGCGAGCAGCGGAGTAATCCGGGTACAAACGTTTGCTTACGATACGCTCGGGCACCGGACCGCGTGGACGGATGCGCTGGGCCATACGACCCGGTGGACCTACGACTCCCGCGGCAACGTGTTGACCGTCGCTAGCCCCGATGGCACGGTGGCCAGCAATACCTACGACTCCCAGAATCATCTCCTCACAGCCACCGACGCCGCGGGCGGCACTACCATGTACACCTACGATGTCACCGGCAACCAGGTTTCCCTGACCGACGCCAAGGGCAACACTTACAGTTTCACCAACGACGCCACGCACCGGAAGACCGCCATGATCTATCCCAATGGCTCCCAAGAGAAGTGGACTTACAACCTTGCCGGCCAATTGACCGCCTACACCAATCGCGCCGGCCAGACCAAGACCGTGGCTTACAACGCCGCCGGCCAATCCCTCTCCGAAACCTGGATCGCCGCCCCTCAATCCCTCAATCCCTCAGTCCCTTACTCCCCCCTGCCGTCCCTCCCTGCTCCCACTACCTACTCCTATGATGCGGCAGGTCACCTGACGCAGGTGGACAACGGCCAGGCCAAACTGACCTACACGTACGGCGACACGGGCCGCGTCGCGAGCGAGACGAGCGACCTCGCTGCGCTAGTGCCCGGCCTCGATTCGCAGACCGTCAGCTACAGCTTCGACGAACTCGGCCGGCAGGCCAGCCTGACCTATCCCGATCGCACAAAGGTGCGCTATGAGTACGATGCCCGCGGACGCTTGACGACCATCGATGACGACAATCATGGACGTGCCTTGGCCGAATACTCCTACGATCAGTTTGGCCGTCCGGCCAAACTGACGCGTGACAACGGTGTGGTCACGAGCTACACATATGACATGGCTGGGCAATTGACCGACATCGTCCACGCGCAAGGCAAGGAAGTCCTTGCCGCCACGCACTACACACTCGACGTCGACGGCCGCCGCACCGCGCAAATCCGCGAAGACAACGTAACCGAGACCTATGGCTACGATGCCACCAGCCAGCTCACGAGCGTCGACTACGGCGCTGTAGGCCCGACCGCTGGTCGGGCTAGCAACGAAACCTTCTCTTACGACTCAGTAGGCAACCGTACCCAGGTGCTCTCGACTTTCAACGCTCAGCTTTCGACGACTGCGTACGCCACCAACGCCCTCAACCAATACATTAAGGTCGCTGGCACCGCCTTCACCTACGACGCAAACGGCAACCTCGTAGACGACGGAAAGCAAACCTACCGTTACGACTCCCTAAATCGCCTGATCTCGGTCGAGCCCTCCGCTTCCTTTGCGTCCTCTGCGTTAAATATGGTTCGAGCCGATTTCTCCTATGACGCACGCAACCGCTGCATCTTGCGCAGATATTATACGAAGGGTTCTCAAGGGCAGTGGGTTTTGGATAACGCCAGCTCCCGCGCTGCGACGTACGATACTGGATGGAATCTGCTTTCGGAGCGTAAGCTCAATGGCGACCAGGTCGGCGAGTACATCCATGGTTTACGTACGGATGAAATCCTCTCCGTGCAAATCGGTTCGCAGACGGTCTATCCGTTGGTGGATGGTCTTGGCAGCACCGTGGCCCTGGCCGACGACAAAGGCAAAATCACTGAACGCGTCCGCTATAGCGCTTTCGGCACCCCGCATGTCCTGTCGGCCGACTACCGTTCACTGTCCACCGGTTCCACCTACCGTTTCCTCTTCACTGGACGCGAATGGTTGGCCAACGTTGGCCTTAACGATCACCGCAATCGATACTACTCGACGGGGTTGGGGCGGTGGCTAACAACTGATCCAATTGGATACATTGGAGATATTGATCTATATAGATATGTCAAAAATGGCCCGATTCTGCTCAATGACTCAGCAGGGCTATTCGAGCATCCTACCGACTATCAGCCGGTGGATAGTACAAAAAACACAATTGTATGCAATAACGGCTGGTTGACGGTTCAAAATGCTAATACATATCCGGATTCAAGTTGTACGCAGGCCCATGAGCAGGTGCATTTGAACGAATGGATTGCGCGCTATGGTGTGGGGGTTTGTATCGGCGAGCCGGACGGGGTTCAGCCAGTCGGAGGGAGCAACTATTTGGCCTTTTTGAAAACTAGCGAATGTCATGCCTATACTGCAGGCAGAGCCTGTAGGCATGCAATGGTTAATAACAATCAGGTGCCGTGTAGCTTTGCGTGGAACATGCTTCAAGATATGGCACGTGATGATCGCGAAATAGCTGCAAATTGCCCATGAAAACATTTCACTTAATAATGTTTATGGTGGTTTTGGCGGGGTGTTGCAAAAATGAAACCAAGCCGATTAGCTCAAAAATCGGCGAAGTAAAGGCTTTCTCCGCCTCAGATGCGTTAGTAGAGGCACTGCGTGCATTACCTCATGATAAAATAGAGCGATTGGAAAAATATACCATACAGATTAAGAATGGAGGCCATGGCAAATGGCGAGTTGAATTTACAAACAGTGTCCCTATCGCGGCTGTGGACGACGGTTTTTATGTGGTTATTGATAGGCAAAGTGGAGGGGCAATTTATTACGAAGGAGAGTGAGGATGGTAATCCGCTGAACCAATATACAAGGCCAATCCGAGAGGGTCAGACGTGTTCCGGGCCGAGATAAGCGTCGTTTGGTCCGGATTTTCGTCGTGGGCTTTAAAATTGCCGTGCCGGGAGGGCTGAAAACGGAGGGGTTTAAATGTCTGTGGTAGTCGTTCGCTTTCGGGGCAAGTCGTAAGGGGCGGTTCTTAGTCTTTAATGTCCTAACTTGTTGCTTCTGCGTGCAACTGCCACGCTTCCGCGATAGCCGTTGCCTTGGCCTTTGCGAGAGACCCCAAGGGCGGGTAATTCGGCTTGTTGCGGCACAATTGGGGATTAGGTACAGGTGGAGGCAAATATCCCTCCTACAACAATCTATAAAAACCGGACTGACTCATGACGATGAATTCTGTGATAGTAAGCTTGGCAGCTCTGGCCTGCGGTGTAACCGCGCGGGCCGAGCTGTCGTGGTCGGCCACCGAATTGAAACTCGGCGCTGAGCCAAACCAACCGTCTGTGTTGGGCGAGTACCGATTTGACAACAAAGGAGCCGGGGCCGTTCGGATTTCGTCGGCGAAACCCAGTTGCCCCTGTCTGAAGCTGGAATTCCCGCGCGAGGCCATCCAACCGGGATCGGGAGGGGCGATTGTGGTCGAGTACGAAATCGGCGGGCGTACCGGCCATCAGGAAGCAAAGATTACGGTGACCAGCAGCGATGCGCCCGACCGGCCCACCGTGCTGACGCTCAGCGTGAACATCCCAGAAGAGGTGTCGCTCCAGCCGCGTTTCGTCTATTGGCAGCGCGGAGAACCAGGCGAGAAGAAGTTTTTGGAGATCGTCGTTGCTGATCCGAAGAAGTTTTCGGTCGAGTCCGCGAGTTGCGCCGACCCGGCGTTTGCCGTCACGATGGAGCCAGTAGTCACGCCCGGGCATTATAAGCTGGCGATCAAACCGACGGATGCGACGCGGCCCGCGCAGGCGGTGGTGCGCATAGAGCTGCGCACGGAAGGGCGCTTGGAAATACGCACCGCCTATGTCGCCGTTAAGTGAGGCCAGATTTCGCAGATTTATAAACCACTAAAGTACACTAATTGACGCTAATGAATGCGTATCAAACTGACGGAGATTGGCCCACGAGAATTTTCCCCCGGATTGCTCGGATGGGCACGGATGCGGATTGTTTACCACGAAACACACGAAAAGCGTTAAGGGAGGGGTTGCCCGCGAATGGCGCGAATGATCGCGAATCTGATTCACCACAAAGGCACTGAGGACACGAAGTGTTCTCTGCGGCCTCCTGTAAGATCCGGATCGAAGTTTTGGCCGCGATTCGGCGCGAAGGCTCGCGAATTAGGGTACCCTCGGAAAGCACGGAAGAATTTTACCACGGATTTTTCGGATGGGCACGGATTCAGATTGTTTACCACGAAAAACACGAAACACGCGAAAAAATGGAGTTGCAGAAGAACCGATCACTCCAATCGAGGCACTGAAAAGTGAACTCGAACACGGTCACGCTCTCTTGTTGGTCTTCCTTTCGTGTGTTTTGTGTGTTTCGTGGTGACCTCCGATCGCATCGTTCTGGATTAGCGCCCATTAGCGAAAATTAGCGGTTAAACCACCTGCCGAATTCACAATGAATAAAACGATTGGCATTGCCACAGGGAAGCGGTGGGTGCGGCAGGCCGCGGCCATCGTGTTGCTCGCGGCGATTCCGGCGTTGGTCGCTGCGCTCTGGCATCCGCACAAACCCGCATGGACGAGGTCCACCGGCGACACTCAGGAAATCTCGTGGGATCAAGCACGTGCTCTAAAGAACGGAGTCTTGTGGATCGACGCGCGGAAGGCCGATGACTTTCGGCGGGGCCACATCGACGGCGCCCTGTCGCTCGATGAAGCGCGATGGGAAGACTCGTTGCCCGCGGTGATCGCGGCATGGCAACCGGGTGCCGCCATCGTGGTGTACTGCGATGGGGCGGATTGCGGTCTCAGCCGCTCGGTCGCGCGCAGGCTGAAGCGAGAGCTGGGGGTGTCCGAGGTGTATGTGCTGAAAGGAGGGCGGCGCGCATGGCCCAAGACCACCAAACCTTGATCTACGGCACGGCCCGATCCCTGCTCGCGGCAGTGTTCGTTTATGCGGGTGTGAGCAAGGCGCTGGACCCGGCGCAATTTGCCGAGGCGATCGATCGCTATCGGATCTTGCCGTGGCCACTCGCCGCGGGGCTGGGACTGTATTTACCCTGGCTTGAGATCGTCGCCGGCGTCGCCGTGTTCTCCAAGCGGCTCCGACCCGGCGCGCTCGGCATCCTGGCCGGGCTGGGCTGGGTTTTTGTGGTGGCCATAGCTTCTGCGCTGGTGCGAGGCCTGGACATCACGTGCGGATGTTTTGGCACTGGCGAAGGCACTTCCTTGACCTTCAGCCTGGTTCGTAGCCTGACATTGGCCGGCCTGGGTACTTTTCTTTGGCTGCGCAATGCGAAAGGTCCGGAGAGGAGGGCGTTTTGACTAACTGTCAGACGCAAACATACCGCTGTTTATATGTATAAGTTTCATGGCATCGTCCGATGGAGTTTTGGGTGGTACACTCCGAATGAAGTGGCGTTCATGGTGGCGGAGCTGTTGCTTCTATTGTTTGCCGTTTCAGCTGAGATCATAGTCTGGAAGAAAAGGACGGTCTGGCTCCCCGTGGCCTTTGCTCTGCTTTCGGTCCCTTTGGCCTATGGGTTGTGCCGGACCTTTTCCCGGGGCATGATTCTGGCCGTGTTTGGCTCTTTCAGCGTCGCGGGATTGTTACTCGTCCGCCTCGGTCGCCGACCAAGCTCCCGCTCCGTTGGTCGGCCCGTCTTGCTCCTAACGCTGGCCATGGCGGCCGTATTGATAGTATCATTGATTGTAACAGATGCCTACCAACGGCTGTCGCCCGAAAATTCTGCCGGAGATGCTTCCGTGCTCAACCGCATCGCGATTTGGAAATCTTTTCTGCCGATGCTGGCTGGGGCACCCTGGCTGGGTTGGGGGCAGGGACATAGTCCGGCGGTTTTTAGCAATTGGTTCCAGGATCCCGCCTCACCGATTACTTATATAAGTTTGGTCTCCAGTTATTTGGACATTGGGATGGACCACGGGCTGTTGGGCATCTGGCTCTTGCTCGTCGGCGGAATTGGTATGCTTCTGTTCCCACTGGCTGTGGTAGGTCGCGAGCATCCATCGGCCGACGCCAACAGTGCCGACAAGATTCGCGGAGTTTACGTCATTGCCATGGGTGCGCTTTGGCTGACGGCCAACATCTTCAACAGCTATGTCAGCCGTCCGTGGCTGTTCTTTGGAGTAGCCATCCCTTATGGATGCTTGTTCTTTCTTGAAGTGCGGCATAACGGATGGAATACAGCACGGCGTACGGCAAAGTGGGCGGTTGCTGGCGCAACGGTGATCAGTCTGACATTGTTCGTGGCGGCTAAGTATGCCGCCCAAAAGGGCGATATCGTTTGCTCCAAGGTTGCGGCAACTCGCGTTATGCTTTGCCACCGCTCCGCACCGGCTTCGGGCAAACGTTTTCGCATTCTCTTCGATCAAGTTGCCTTGGGCATATCTCCTGGAAAAGCGCTTCGAAAATGGTTCATGGAAGCGCCGGACGCTGCCGCGGTTGAGACTGAGCTGTATCCCTTTGTGACTGATCGGCTGGACGAATGCACCGAACCGCCTGACCAAGTGCTGGCCTATGGAACCGCTTGCGTGGCGGCAGCCAGGCGGAACTGGCCTGGCGGACTCACCCTCCTGTTTCCGTCTACCTCGCCGCCTCGCACCGGAGGCCATCAGTCCTCCGTCGTCCTGTATCTTCCGGCCACGAACGAATTGGGCCTTAACGAAAGCTGGGTTGCTTGGGCAAAACAGGTCGGCGCTGACGTACGGATCGTTCCCGAGTCTGGCCTGGCGCGATGCCTGAGCCTCAATCCCTTCCACTTGTGAAGCACCCATTGCGATTGACAGTGATTGTCGCCGGAGCGTTCGCCTGCGGGATTTTGCCGAATCCAACGGTGCAAGCGGAAACTTGGTCGGTATCCAGAGCTGCGTTGCATCAGATCAACCTGATGGGCACGCTGGCCTTGGATCTTCCGCTTTGGGATTACCGGTCTCCAGCAGGATTATATATCCCAGTTTCGTTGCGCCACGATATCTTCATTTCCGTCGAGGGATACCCCGAGAGCCGATTTGTAATTCCGCAGTTGGTTACGTATGTGACGCCCATTAGCAGCAACGAATGGCTGTGGTGCAAGCCCGGCGGTCGGAAACTGAAGTTCTCATTTGAAGGTGGTCGCTTGTCCGCCGAGGCGGGTCGGTACCTGATGACCAGAAGGGAAGGCGGGACCTGTACCATCACGGCCCGCGACACGAGCACCTATTCTTATCGAAATTTCCAATTGAAGAGTTTTACCAACGTTGCTGGTTTGACTCTGACGGTATCGTCAAATGGAGGATTGATTCAAAAGATACTTGAGACATATTCTGGCAAGACCCGGGAATTGGTGGCGGTGGATTACGCGGCCGGTCGACCCATCAGGATATGTTTCGATCAGAAAGATGTCTTGCTGCTGGAATATGGCGGGGTTGATGGAGCACAACTGGAGCGGGTGTCAGCAAACGGCCACGACCCGGTCTATCAAATGTCATACGAAAATGCGCTGCTCTCGTCCTGCGAAAGGACCGGCGAAAAACCGGTGCATTTCGCGTGGACCACGAATCCCGAATTTCGCCGCGGCGATCGGCAAAGGGGGTCGCCGGTATGGCTCGAAGCGGACGATAGCTTCCGCTACGCTTATCGGATTGAGGATATTTGGACAATCATGAGCGCAACCAATGATCACCGGGACAAAGAGGTGATGATATACAACCGGCTCACGGGCGAGTTTAGCGAGTCGGGCGCAAAAGTATTCGATAACTACCTTGGCCATGGCAACCAGAATTCAGCCATCTCGCAGCCCAATAACCATGAATAGTGCAATCGTATTTTTCGCCATTGTCGCGCGTCCCGCGATTAGGTAACAGCGCCCCCATTCTGGTCTCCCCCGACGCAATTGTCCCCTTGCCTTGGCTCAAATAACCCATTTTTAATATTACTACATGCAAAAACGCGAAGGCGGAAGAAAATCGGGATTTTGGAGCAGATATTTGGATGCGGTAAAAACAATCTTTCGCGGGGAGCCCCTCCCTGCCGGAATCGTCTCAAAGCCTCGCTCGCTCGGGATTAGCAATTGCTACAGGTATAGATTACATGGGCTTTCGATGGAGTCGACAATTCAACTGCCCAATTTGGACTGCGCACCGGCGCAAGCGGTGAGTGACGCAACCGTTGAGATCGGCACGGTACCCCGCGACCTGGCGGATTGCGTTGAGCGTGGGGCGAGATTCCAGGTCTCGCCGAGCGGGCTTTTGATTTGGATGGACCATGTTGCGCGATATTCGGTGGCCAACGGGAATCAAATTACCGTTGAGCCGTTGGCCGATTCGACGAACGGAGAAGTGGGGGAATTGCTCCTGTCCATTCCAATTGCCGCATTGCTGCTCCAACGCGGGACGATCATATTGCATGCCAGTGCGGTCGCTACGCCCCAAGGAGCCATCCTGATTGTCGGTCGTTCGGTGGCCGGCAAATCCGCCTTGGCGACATGGTTGGCCCAGCAAAAGATTCCGGTTATGTCCGACGACATATGCACGGTGGTATTTGATTCCAAGGGCAACCCGTGCGTAAACCCGGGTCCGGCGCGGATTCGTTTATTGCCTGAGATAGCCGACATGATTTTGAGCAAACAAATGCCGCGACCCGGTGCGAAAGGGATTCTGCAAAAGATATCCGTAGAGTTCGAAGGCCTGCATTGCAGAGAGCAAATGCCATTAAGGAAAATCTATTTGCTCGAAATCGGCAACTCGGCCAGCGAGGAGCTGGGCCAGGTCACCGAGATTTCAGATCGGGCAAAGATTCTGACGCAATATACTTATGGCCGGCAATTCCTACGACCAATGAACCTGCAATCGGTCCTTGGGGAAAAATTGCAGAAATTGGCCGAAAAGGCGCAGATTGCGCAGTACATGCGGCCGAAAGGCGCGAATACGTTGCCTAATCTGGGCGCACTGATTCTGAACGATATCAGAAAATGAGCAAAATTACATGGCTGGCGAGTTATCCCAAATCCGGGAACACCTGGTTTCGGGTGTTCCTGACAAATTATCTCAAAGAGGACGGCCAACCGGCCGACATCAACAAACTATCCATCGCCAATTTTAGCGATCGGCAATGGTGGGATGATGCGCTGGGGTGGAACACGAGCGACTTTACCGAGGAGGCCATTTCCGACGCCCGTTTTGACATCCAGGATAGCATCGCAGCACGGTCGCTGCAAAATCCCATTTTCAAAACGCACGATTCCTTTTTGGATTCCAGATCGAAGATCCGCCTGTTTTCACCCGCGGCAATCCGTGGATCGATTTATATCGTCAGAAATCCCCTCGATGTGGCGCTTTCTTTTGCCAATCACATGAATCAACCTGTCGACGTGGCCATCAAGAAGATGAACAATATGGACGCTCGTTTGGCGGATAACTCCGCCGCGACCCGACCACAGTTGACGCAATCACTCGGCAATTGGAGCTGGCATGTCACCAGTTGGGCCGACTCACCGGATAGCAAAGTGCACGTAATGAAATATGAGGACATGTTGGCCCAACCGGCACTTACTTTCACCAGAGCCTGCGAATTCATCGGATTGCCATTGGATGACCAGAAGATACAAAGAGCGCTCGAATACTCGAAATTTGAGACGCTGAAAGGACAGGAGGAGATTTCGGGATTCCGCGAAAAACCGCGAAAGTGCGAGCACTTTTTCAACGAAGGTCGGGCGGGACGCTGGCGGGAAGGGCTTACCAAGCGGCAGGTGAACGAAATCGTAAAGGTTCACGGCGGGGTGATGAAACGTTTCGGATACGATCCCAGGTGAGCAAAGACTTTCCCGCAAAACAGCAACCAGTGTTTCGTCATACTTTCCATCCAAATGATCAACCTACAGACCTATAAACCGTGGCCGGCGTCTTGGTTTCTATTCTTCGCAATGGTTTGTATTACGCCTGCGGCGGTGGTGCGAATTGGCACTGAAATTCCCGCTGCAACGAAGTTAACCGCATCGATGGATATACTAGAGAAAATTGATTGGCTGGTGGTTGGGCCGATCCATTTTGATCTTAACCTGGAAGATCCTAAAATTGGAGGTCTCGACGATGGGAAGCGAATGCGATTTAGCGAGGCGTTTCTGCAAAAACTACTTGCGGACGCATCAAGAGTTTCGGACGGAATGCCGCTGAGCACAGACGATGGTATTCGGCGGCGATTGGCCGTTAAGGCAGCTACAATAAATTGCTATAAAACGCTCCGTATATTTGAGCCACATGAAAAAGTGAACGACTATTTCTTTGGAATCGCAGAGATAGAATGCGACAAGCCTTCACAATATTGTGCCTTGATCGGCAATGATGAAGGCATCGATGTCTGGCTAAATGGTAAATTGATAGGCCAAACAAACGATACCAACGATGTGGCAACGCCAAATTACGTCTTGCCAATGGATTTAAACAAAGGTGTTAACGAAGTCATAATAAGGGTAAAGAACACAACGCGAAAATCTGGATTTTCATTCCAGATAGCGCCCAATGTCCCCGCCGCAATCAAATTGGCGCTGGCCACCGGCAGTGTGATTCAGAAGCCAGTCTGTAGCGCCACAGCGGGGATGGCTATCCGCATCGCAACAGCGATTAAAGATCTGCGACTTGCTATAGACGTGAGAAACGAAGTCAATGAAACGGTCTTTGCCAATGACGATATGCAGAACGGCTGCACGCTAAAATTGGCGGAAGTTTTATCGCCGGATGTATACGTTGTAACTGTAAAATGCGCTGGCGAAACATATACGCAAAGCATTATCGTGGGAGACGTCGACCTGGTGGCAAAACAATTGGCTGGCCGGACGGAGCATTGTCCTGGGAATCCGCCCGACGGCGCAAAAATCAATCTTGATACGATACGGCGGAGGATGGAGATTCTATTAAACGCACCGAATCGCATGGAAGACGATCGTGGATGGCAACGAAAGGTTGCTTACACTTTGTCTGAATGGAGATCCTGTTTGAGCGCAATGGAGGCGGGGAGAAATGTCTTCAAGGGCGTGGTCGGGCTGCATCTGCGGGGATTTCGGTCACAAATAGACGGACAAATCCAGCATTATAGGGTATTTGTACCGGCGGCATATGACCCGTTGAAGAAGGCGTTGCCGTTGTTTATTGTGTTTCCGACAGTGACGTCGGCTTCCCGCCCGTTTATCGAGAGCGCGTTTGTCGCCGACCATGCGGGCGCGATGATGCTCGCCCGTTATGCCGAGAGGATGAATGCCGGCATTGTTTGGATTGGCTATCGCGGTATGCCAATTGGGTCGCCTTGTGAGGCGACGCACCTTGATGAGGTGCTTGGTGAAGTCAATCGAGACTACCGGATCGACAGGCAGAGAATCGTTCTTGTGGCAACCTGCAGTGGCGCGATACCGGCCGAGATGGCCGCTATAGAATTCCCGAAACGGTTTGCCGGTCTTGCGATCCTGGATGGGGAGTTTAACGGACGAATGCCTTTGACGGAGACCGCTTCGTGTTTTTTGGATTCGATGGAATATCGCATGTGGACGTCGCGGAGTGGATCCGCCCGTACGGCGCTCGCGAGAAGTGACATCCCGGTTTATGTTGTTCATGACGGCGATCGAGATCCTGGGCACGGCGAAATTGAGACCACGCTTCGGTTCCTCCGCCTGGCGGATAGTATGAAAAGAGATGTGACTTTCTGCGATCTCACCGAAGCGAAGTTTTTTAGTACTTGGGAGTCGTGGGAAACGATGTTCGAGTGGGGATCAGGTCAGACAAACAAGGACGTTGATGAAAAGCGTATTGTACCGATTTCGCCAGACGACCAAGCGTGGCCCGTAGCTAGGGTGTTTGCAGGCAAATTCACTCTGGTCGAGGGGACGCATGGCTCGGAGTCCGAGAACGCAGCGATCCGAGAGATTGGTGCCTCTTTGCAGGAAGCGTGGCACGCCAGATACTATCAATCGTGCAAGATCCAGACCGATGAGGCTTACCTTTCGGAAACTAAGGCAGACGGAAATGTGGTTTTAATCGGAAATGCGGCGACAAACCGGGTTTGGGGTGCGATTGATGCGAAGATTCCCGTTAAATTGAGCCAAACGTCGGTGGAGCTCTTTGGCGAAGAATGGCAGGGCTCGAACCTAAGCGTTCAGGTAGCATGCGATTATCCAGGTGTGCCTGATCGCTTGGTATTGCTAGTCGGGGCCTGGGATATTAAGCAGAGCCATTTTGGCACTTTTGATCTTTCGGCTGATGGCTGGTTTCGATTCGCGGTTTGGACAGAGAACGATGGAGCAGCACAGCTGGTTTTTGCCGATCGGTAAACTTTGCCGCGATCGATCCGGAGCGGCCGGCGCGACCGGTAATAGATCGAGACGATCAGCTCCGGTCGAGAATCATGCCTGCCGCCATCGTCGCGTGGGTGAATTCATCCACGAGGATGAAACTGCCCGTTTCGCGGTTGCGCCGATAGCTGTCGACGAACAGCGAGGCGCTGGCGCGTATATTTACCCTCCCGATGTCGTTCATCCCGATCTCGAAGTCGTTTTCCTTCTTGTGCAGCGTCATGACGTCCACCTTGTAGCGCACCGTGCGTACGACTGCACGCACTTCGCGGGTGGTATGTCGCAGGAGATACCGCCCGCCTGGCTGCAGTTTCTTGTCGGAAAACCAGCATACCATCGCCTCCAGATTCTGCACTGCCTCAGGCTGGTTGGTGGGCTTGGCCAGCATGTCGCCGCGGGATATGTCCAAATCGTCTTCCAGCGTCATGACCACTGACATGGGCGTGAAAGCCTCTGCCACTTCGCCCTCGGTGCTATGGATGGTGCGGATTCGCGTGAGGAAACCGGATGGCAACGCGATTACTTCGTCGCCGGGCTTAAAAACGCCGGCGGCTACGCGGCCGGCCAGGCCGCGAAAGTCGTGATACATCTGGTTTCCCGGGCGGATCACAGTTTGAACGGGAAACCGGGCATCCACATGGTTGTGATCGCTGCCCGCGTATACCGTTTCGAGGGTGTAGAGTAGGGGACTGCTTTCAAACCATGGCATACGCCCCGACCGCACCACGACATTGTCGCCGAGCAGGGCTGAAACCGGGATGAACTTGATGTCTGGGATCTCCAGGCGGGAGGCAAACTCAGTGAAGCAAGCGACGATCTCTTCAAAACGCGCTTCAGACCAGTCAACCAGATCCATTTTGTTCACACACAGTATGAGATGCGGAATCCGCAGCAGCGACGCAATGAAAGCGTGGCGCCGGGTTTGTTCAGTCAACCCCTGACGGGCGTCAACCAGAACGAGTGCCAGGTTGGCCGTGGAGGCGCCGGTCACCATGTTACGAGTGTATTGAAAATGGCCAGGGGTGTCGGCAATGACGAACTTCCGTCGCGGTGTGGCGAAATAGCGGTAGGCCACATCAATTGTGATACCCTGCTCCCTTTCTGCGCGCAGGCCGTCGGTGAGGAGTGCCAGGTTCAGCTGGTCTTCACCCCGCTGTTGGGTGGCCCGTTCGATGGCCGCGAGCTGGTCGTCCATGATGGCCTTGGACTCGTAGAGCAGGCGTCCGATCAAGGTGGACTTTCCGTCGTCGACGCTGCCGGCGGTCGACACCCGCAGGAGATCGGCTGCACGCACGATTTGCAGTGAATTTGGCTGGTCGGATTTCGAAACCACTGTGGCGGCCGGGCTCATGTTTTTAAACGGCTGACGAAAATATCGATGTTGGCAGAATCACTCCGCCGGACCGATTAGAAGTATCCCGCCCTCTTGCGGTCCTCCATCGCGGCTTCGGAACGACGGTCGTCAGCGCGCCCGCCACGCTCGGTCACACGCGCGGTAGCGACCTCCCGAATGATTTCTCCCACGGATGCGGCGCTACTCTCCATGCCCCCGGTGCACGTCATATCACCTACGGTGCGAAATCGAACCTCCCGCCGTTCAAAAGCTTCACCATCCAACAGTCGTAGGTTTGGAGAGCGGGCCAGATACATGCCATCGCGCCGGACGACCTCGCGTTCGTGCGAGAAGTAAATCGAGGGGACCTCGAGTTTCTCACGTTCGATATAGAGCCACACATCGAGCTCCGTCCAGTTGGAGAGCGGGAAAATTCTGAAATGTTCGCCCGGGTGCTTTCGCCCGTTGAACAGATTCCAGAGCTCAGGCCGCTGATTTTTTGGATCCCATTGCCCGAACTCGTCACGGTGCGAAAAAATACGTTCCTTGGCCCGGGCTTTTTCTTCATCGCGCCGTGCCCCTCCGATGCAGGCATCGAGCTTTAACTCGGTAATCACGTCCAGGAGCGTCACCGTTTGCAGGGCATTACGCGATGGATTGATCCCTCTCTCCTCGGTGGCCCGGCCCGCGTGGATCGTGTCTTCGACCTTTCGCACAACTAGATTCGCGCCGGTCCGACGGACGAGATTATCACGAAAGGCCAGCGTTTCAGGAAAGTTGTGGCCCGTGTCGATATGAACCAGCGGGAAGGGAAATTTGGCTGGCCAGAACGCTTTTTGGGCGAGGCGTACCAGCACCAGCGAATCCTTTCCCCCGGAGAACAACAAAGCCGGTCGCTCGAACTGTGCTACCGCCTCGCGTAGCACAAAGATTGCCTCATGTTCAAGATAGGCGGATTGGGTAAGATTATAGGAACTCACGATTTCGACCGAAGGTGGGGCGCGACAAATGAATAAAGTTCGTTGAGCCCACTTTTGATGGACGTTGTTCCCGTATCGATAACGCACTGGACCTCGTCCGGCAGCAGTGCCTCGAAGGGTGCGCTATGTCCGGTGAATTGGGAGATCTGATTGGTTGCAGCCTTGTGATAGAGCCCTTTGGTGTCCCGTTGAGCGCATACTGCGTAAGTGGCAGCCAGATAAACACCAAGAAAATCGTCTGGCCCGATAATCTCACGGATCATTGCCCGGTTCGCTCGCAACGGAGTAATAAAGGAGCAGATGGCTACGATACCGGCTTCGACAAATAGCTTGGCCGCCTCGGCGGCGCGCCGAAGATTTTCGGCCCGATCTGCCTCGCTGAAGCCAAGTCCACGGTTGAGCCCTGCTCGCAGATGATCTCCATCCAGAAGGGCCGTTGTGAATCCGTCCTGGGCCAATCGCGAATCGAGTTCAGTCGCTAGCGTACTCTTGCCTGAACCCGAAAGGCCAAATAGCCAGATCGCCCGACCGTGCTGGTGCAGATTCCGCTCTTTTTGAAATCGGCCAAGGTCGGGGTACGAGGGGTTAATTAGACGCTGGTCTGCGTTCATCGTTATCTTTCAATTATTTATGCCACACACACCGGCGTAGTGGTCAAGCCTTTAAGGTGTGTTGCCCAAGGGGGGAGGTTGGTGATGATCGAGCATTGTCATGGAATTGTCGTTACGTTGTGCAGGGGCGAACAGCGGGGCGTCAGAATAGGCTGACGCCCAGTTGGCAATCAACGGCAGAGGCGGGGCCACCCCTGCAGCGTGACCACGTCCGGGCTTGTCGCTCTCCGTCTCCGTCACAAAGGCCATGGCGCGGCTTGTGGTTTACCATCCGAACGCGGCAACACGGGATCCCGCCCCTGCGGGTGTTGTCCCTCGCCAATCGGAACTCCCCCGCACGCAGTCAAGGCAGCAGCGTTCATCTCGAAGCGGGTCAGCCGCTCGACTTTTCAGGTTATGTCGGAGCGCGTCTATGTTGGCCGTGGGAGCTTGAGCAACGCAAAATGACCAATGCTTCCGATCTCCGCGATTTCGTGTACGACCGGGAGCAGGTGGCGACCGAGGGATTGAGCGCCGTTTGATACGACGGCCTGCTCCTCTGCCGCGTTCTTCAATTCCAGAGGCTACGGAGGGAGGCGAATCCGGCGTGAGCGTGTGCCCGTCCGGCGGATTCGCGGCCTTGCTTCGCGTCGGATTCCGACGCTGGCCACTCGCCGCGCGTCACTGTCGGTTTCCCCTTCTCCCCCGTCTACGAGATTTCCGTGGGAAACCCCTTCTGTGCCCCTCCCGCTGCGAGCCGGGTCGCCTTGGTGCGATGAGGCTACAGCAGATCGGATGTGCGGCGTTCCTCCTTGACCAGGCTTGCGGGACCGGTC
>Ga0182021_10003077_pt1 | contig 19599 bp, 13 predicted proteins | sample 612E3MmetaG_FD_120493 | JGI IMG/M metagenome (GOLD analysis project Ga0182021, IMG submission 120493) | Permafrost microbial communities from Stordalen Mire, Sweden - 612E3M metaG (Illumina Assembly) | ecosystem: Environmental > Terrestrial > Soil > Wetlands > Permafrost | place: Sweden... | reverse complement strand
GCAAGGCAGGCGATTTCAATTGGGGAACGACGCTCTGGCACGAGTTCACGCACGTGATCACTCTGCAGATGACTCAATACAACATTCCACGCTGGTATTCGGAGGGCCTATCGGTATACGAAGAAGAGCGCGCCCGCCCCGGATGGGGCGATGATCTGACGGCGGCGTTCATGAAGGCGTACAAGGACGGCAAGTTGCTCAAGGTGAGCGAGCTGAATGCCGGCATGATGCGGCCGGATTCCCCGGAACAAATCGAGCTTTCCTACTATCAGGCAGCCCTCTTCTGCACGATGATTGAGGAAAAATTCGGCTTCGACAAGATCAAACAATCGCTGGCCCTGTACGCGAAGAATAAGCCCACCGAGGAAGTGTTTCGCGAAACGCTCGGTTGGGATGCTCGTGCCCTGGATGCACAATATGCTGCATTTCTGGATACGAAACTTAAAGCGCTTGCTCCCCGGCTCGATTTCCAGCGTCTTGCTGCCGATGTTGTTGCCAAGGAGCCGCCTGGAAAACCTGCGCTGGAGGCGATTCTCAAGAAAAATCCGGATGACTTCTTTGCCAATCTGCAGCTGGGAACAGAACTGCGTCAGGAGAAAGACGCCCGCAGCGCGGAAATCTACCTCAAGAAAGCCGAAAGCCTGTTCCCCGCCTTCGTCGAACCGGGAAACCCATACGAGCTCTTGGGCGATCTGTATCTGGAACGCGGGAGTGAGAACGAAGCCCTCGCGCAATTCATCGGATTGGTCAGCTATGACGAGACCGCCGTCGCGCCCCTGGCGCACGCGGCGGAGATTTACCGCAAGCGGAAAGACTGGGCCGACGAAACAAAAATGCTCGAGCTGTCCGTCTATATCGATCCATACGATACCCAGGTTCAGGCCTTGCTTGGAGAATCAGCCGTGAATGCCGAAAACTGGACCTCGGCGATTGCTGCCTATCAGGTTCTCCTTGGATTGAATCCGCAGGATCCAGCCGGCGCGCACTACAATCTGGCGAGGGCGTTTTTCGGCGCCGGGAAGAAGGCGGAGGCGAAGCACGAGGTGCTGCGCGCTCTGGAGATTGCGCCGACGTTTGAGAAGGCGCAGGAGTTATTGTTAAAGATCAACGGAGGCATTCGGTGAGATTCCTTATGCGCAGAAACGCATGGCGCCGCTTTACGAACGGCGCGATCGGCCGGTTCCTCTGCCGCAAGGCCGTGTGGCCAGTGTTTTTTGTCGCGCTGCTTTCGGCGGGAATCTGGTGGGCGTACGGACAGGAAGAACTGCCGCGCAATGAATCCAAGTTCTCGTGGGGGCGCGTCAGATACAAGTACGACCCGTCTTTCCGTTGGAACACCATTATCGGAGATGCTCATGGGCCGCCATGGAGCCACGACTGGCCGCGATCCGAGGAAAATTTCATGAAGATCATGGCGGAACTCACAAAGCTTGACGTGAATCCCGGCGGCCACATCTTTACTTTCGAAACGGACGATTGCTTCAAGTACCCGGCCGCTTATCTCTGCGAAGTGGGCTATATCACGCTCTCGCCGAAAGAAATTCAAAACATGCGCGAGTATCTCCTCCGGGGTGGATTCCTGGTAGTGGACGATTTTCGTGGGAGAGAAATGTACAATTTCCTGGACGTGATGCGGCAGGTCTTTCCCGAGCGCAACATGGAAGAAGTGCCGCGCACGGATCCGATCTGGACCTGCTTCTACGACGTTTCCAACGTCTGGATTGAACCTCCCTATTCGCGATTCAACAGACCGGCCTATTACGGGTTCAGGGATGACAGCGGCCGGCTCATGATGATCATCAACTACAACAACGACATCAGCGAGTACTGGGAGTGGTCCGCGGATCCGTTTTTCAAAGTCGAGGATACGAATGAGGCGTTCAAGTATGGCGTCAATTATCTCATGTATGCCCTGACGCACTAGTGGGCGATTGGGAGCGCGGTGGCTGTTTGACAGAATTCCAGGTACCATCGCTCCCGCGCGACAGTGAAAGAGTGGCAAAGAGAAAGGGAAGCAACAGATGGAACTGACCCAACAGGCTGTCAATGAAGATGCGGCATGCGTGGAGAAATTGAATCGAGGCTACCGCCAGATCCTGACTGAATTGAGGAAGGTCATCATTGCCCAGGACGCAGTCGTCGAGCAGGTGATGATATGTTTGCTCGTAGGGGCCCATTCGATGATCACGGGCGTGCCGGGGCTGGCAAAAACCCTGTTGATCAAAACGATGGCGAGCATTCTGGACCTGCGCTTCAAACGGATCCAGTTCACCCCCGATCTGATGCCGGCAGACATCACCGGGACGGACATCATTCAGGAGGATGCGACCAGCGGCAAGCGTCAGCTAGTCTTCGTCAAGGGTCCCATCTTTGCCAACATTCTACTGGCGGATGAAATCAACCGCACGCCTCCCAAGACTCAGGCCGCGCTCCTGGAAGCGATGGAGGAATTGCAGGTAACCGTTCAAGGAATCACGTATACGATGGACCGGCCGTTTTTCGTGCTTGCGACGCAAAACCCGATTGAATTGGAAGGGACCTACCCCCTTCCGGAAGCGCAGCTCGACCGTTTCATGTTCAACATCATCATTGATTATTTGAATGAACAGGATGAACTGCGCGTCGTGAACGAAACGACCGTGCTGAAGCAGACCGATATCACCAGAACGCTGACCGGTGAAGAAATCGTCGAGTTCCAGAAACTCGTGCGCCGCGTCCCGATTCCCGAATCGGTCGCGCGCTATGCGGTGGCGCTCGCGCGCGCCAGCCGTCCCCAAAACGGAGGGTTCGATTTTATCAAGGAATGGGTGAACTGGGGGGCCAGTCTGCGCGCCTCGCAATACCTGGTGCTGGGCGGTAAGGCCCGCGCGCTGCTGAACGGCCGATTCAACGTGTCGATCGAGGACATCCAGGCATTGGCATATCCGATCATGCGGCACAGGATCCTGACCAATTTCCACGCGGAATCGCAAAAGGTGACGACCGACCAGATCATCGGCCGGCTGTTGGAGTCGGTGCCGACGCCCAAATCGGGCCTATAAGAATGGACAAGCCGGCAAGATGTGCGGCATGACCAGGGAAAAGAAATGATTCACGCGCAACAATCCGCTCCTCAACCGACGCGTTTCATCGATCCGGCGACGCTGTCACGCATTTCCAGCCTCGAGCTGGTCGCGCGCACGGTGGTGGAGGGATTCATTTCGGGGTTGCATCGCTCCCCGCACCTGGGCTTCAGCGTGAACTTTGCGGAGTACAGGCACTATCGGCCGGGAGACGACATCCGCAAGATCGACTGGAAGGTGTTCGGCCGCACCGATCGTTTTTATGTAAAGGAATACGAGGGGGACACGAACACCGGCATCCACTTGGTGGTCGACTGCAGCCGCTCCATGGGCTACGGCAGCCGCGGTGTCACCAAGCTCGAATACGGGCAATATCTGGCGGCGTCCCTCGGATACTTTGCCTTCCAGCAACGCGACAGCGTGGGATTTGCATCTTTCAATAATCAGGTCCGCGAACAGGTGCCGGCCCGCAGCAGTCTGGGGCATTTGAACACAGTGCTGCATGCCATTGAACGCCTCAATGCCGCGGAAACAAGCAACTTTGCCGTGCCGCTGGCGCAAATCGGCGAACGCTTTCGGCGTCACGGGATCGTGATTGTGATTTCTGACTTATACGACTCTGCCGACCAGGTGATGATGGGCCTGCGCAATCTTGCTTTCCGCGGCAATGACGTCATCGTTTTCCATGTTTTGGATCCGGCCGAATTGCGATTCGATTTCGATAAGCACGCCCAGTTCATCGACATGGAGACCGGCGAAAAGATGCATGTGATTCCCGATTTCCTGAGGCAGGAGTATCTGAAACTGATCCGCAACCAGATCGCCGATTTCGAAATGGAATGCCAGAAGGACCGGATGGACTATGCGCTTCTGGATACATCCGAGCCTCTCGACAAGGCTTTATTCAAGTATCTTGCGAGGCGACAGCAGCTGTTTTAGAGGTTTGCAATGAGTTTTGTGACGCCGTGGTTCTTGCTGGGAGGATTGGTGCTTGCGGTGCCCATCCTGCTCCATCTCATCAGGCGGGAGAGCGCACAGAAGATCGAGTTCTCCACGCTGATGTTTCTTCGCAAGGTGAGCAAGCGCACCATACGTTATCAGAAACTTCGTCATTTGCTCCTTTTTCTCCTGCGCCTCCTCGCGCTCCTGTTGCTCGTGTTTGCCTTCATGCGTCCGTTTTTGAACAGGCCCCAGGCTTCGGCCGCGCCGGGTGGACGCGCGACGGTCGCGCACGTCATTATGCTCGACAACTCAATGAGCATGGCCTATGGCGACCGTTGGGCCCGCGCACGCGCAGCGGCGGCGGGAATTGTGCGCAGCGCGCAGCCGGGAGACAAGGTCTCCTTGCTGGAGTTTTCAGATCGGACCAATGTGCTCACCCTGCCCGCTACCGATTTTGGCGTGGTCCTGGATCTGATCGACAACGGCACGGAACTCACCGACCGGCCAACACGATATGGCCAGGCACTCAAAATTGCCGAAAAGGCAGCCCTGGATTCCGGGGCCGACAAACGAATCATTCATCTGATCTCCGATTTCCAAAAGAGCGGTTGGGCAGCCGATGAACACGATTTTCGCCTTGGTTCCCAAGTCGAACTGCAGTGCACGGACCTGGGTTCGGATCAATATAGCAATCTGGCGATCGGGGACATCCAGTTGGTCGAGGGCGACGAGGAAAAGGGTGGCGGACTCAAGATTCGATTCTCCATATTCAATTTCGGGACGGAGGATCGTAACGGAACGCGCGTCACCATGTCGGTGGATGGACGCACCGTCACTGAAAGGCGTGTGGATACTGCTAAAGGCGCCGTGCAGGGGGTGGAGTTCGACCTGCCCGGCCTTACTTCCGGCTTGCACAACGTGGCACTCGAGGTCGACGATCCGCTCCTGACTCGTGACAATCGTTTTTCAATGACCCTGCAGGAGCGTACCAAGATCCCCGTGCTTTCGGTGGAGGTCCCCAACTCAGGCCGCGGAGGGCGCGCGCCGAGTTTCTTTCTCGCCAACGCGCTGAATATTTCGGCCCTTTCGCCATATCGCCTCTCCGCCATTACGCCACAGCAGTTTGCCTCGATGGGTGCGGTTACTGGGGGCCTGCTCATCTGGAACAACACTTCGGGCGGCGGCGCCGAAATGCAAAAGAAACTCCAGGATTACGTGAGAGGCGGCGGCGGGCTCATGATTGTGCTCGCGGATTTCGCGTTGGCCGCGGACTTCACCCGAACGTTCGGGACCTGGCTTCCGCTTAAGATCGGAGAATCGCCGGCCAATCCTCGCCATAACGCGGGTGCGTCGCTTCCGGAGGATTTCGCGCTTCTGACAGACCTGCGCATGGATCACCCGATTTTCCATCCGTTCAGCGAACCGCATTCCGGGACATTTTCCAGCGCCCGGTTTTCCAATCATGCGCGCATCCAGGCTGCCGCCGGCGCACAGGTGCTTGCACGCTTCGACGATGGCGATCCGGCTTTAGTGGCGGCGGATATAGACAAGGGCCGTGTTCTCATTTTTGCATCGTCCGCCGACGATACGACCAATGATTTGCCGGTCCACGCGGTATATGCGCCCTTTTGGCATCAGATTCTGCGCTATCTTGAGAATTATCGGCAGGAACGGCAGTGGATGGATGTCGGCGATACTATTGCTCCCCGCAAACTGCTCGTGGAAGCGGCAGTTCGCCAGGGGAAGCGCGATGTCAATCTGAATCAGGCGATCGTGGTGATGGATCCTGCCAGGCAACGGATTGATGTGGCGCCGGGCTCGGATGCCCTGTCCGTGGATCGGGCGGGATTTTATGAGATTCGCACCGCTGATCTGAACACCAGCGTCGCGGCGAACCCGTCGCTGCGCGAATCCGACCTCAGTCACGGCAATGCGGAGGAAATGGCCGCTGGATGGGTTTCGATCGACTCCAAAGCGCAAACATATATTCCTAATGACGAGGGCCTCACTGCCGAGGAACAGGACAGGAGGGCTCGCCTGTGGCGCTATCTGCTGTTCGCCGTGCTGGCGCTGCTGATTGTCGAGGGTCTGCTCGCCAATCGCTTCATCTTGAAGACCGAATAGGAGTACCATATCTGCTTGGGAAGTGCCGCCGTGCGGCCAGGAGGAGAGCATGAATTCTTATGAAAGTCTGCTGTCGCGCATCCGCATGGTTCGCCGCCGCTGGCGTATGCAGAAGCTGGTGAAGGGGATTGCGCTCTTTCTGATTGCTGCCATCGCGCTCCTGATCCTGGGAATTTGGGGAGCGAATCTCTTCGGCTTCAGATCCGGCGCAGTATGGGCGATGCGTTTCGTCACGGCCGGAGCGACGGTGTATGTTGCCCTGCATTTTTTTGTCGCACCCTTCCGGCGCCGCATCTCCGACATACAGATTGCCCAATACATCGAGGAACGCTATCCCGATCTTGAGGATCGCCTGGTCACGGCAGTTGAATTCGGCGAGGGAAAAGGCATTGCTCCCGGAATGCTCGATCTGCTGATCAAAGACGCCATGGAGAAGACCAGCCGCATCGACTTCTCCGTTTTTGTGAATCGGAAGCGCCTGACAGTCTATGGCACCGCCGGCGCCGTGACCTTGCTGGTTCTGATTGCGCTCCTCAATTGGGGGCCTCCGTTTTTCCAGTACGGCTTTGACCGGCTATACGTTCAGTGGGCCGACGCCGCGCCCCGAACTCCCTTTGTGATTGCAGTTACGCCGGGGGACGCGGAGATTGCCAAGGGACTCGACCAGCAAATCAAAGCCCAGCTGATCGGTTTTGACTCGGGAAATGTGAAGCTCTTCACACAATCCGCGAACTCCTCGGATTGGACTCCGGCCGCGATGGAGCCGGAGCCGTACGGCAACGGATTCCTCTACCTGCTTGTCGAAGTGAAATCGGACACGCGTTACTACGTTGCGTCCGGAGACGTCAGGTCCAAGACTTTTACTATTAAGGTCAACAATGCTCCCAGAGTGGACAAGATCGATTTGACCTACAAGTTTCCGGCCTACACCGGCATGCCCGAGCAGACGGTCGAAGGTGAAGGAGACATCTCTGCCATCAAGGGCACACACGTAGAGCTCAGAATTCACGCAAGTGAGCAAACCGAATCTGCGCGGCTCCTCTTTGACGATCAAACGACGTTGCCTCTTGCCTCTTCCGGCGACCAGAATTTCACGGGAGCACTGACGCTGAAGCGCTCGGGTTCGTATGTCGTTCAGTTTGTCGATGCGAGACGCAATTCGTATGCTGCCTCTCCGGAATACGAGATGGAGGCGCTTGCCGATGCCCCGCCGAAAGTCACGATCACCAAGCCGATGCGCGATATCCGCGCCACGAGCGTCGAAGAGGTGTACACGGAGGTCAAGGCGGAAGACGATATAGGTGTGAGCCAGGTACAGCTTCACTACTCCGTCAATGGAGATCCGGAGAAGGTCGTGGACCTGTATAGCGGCAAGACCAGCGAGAAGGTCGTCGTCTCACCGCATACGTTTTTCCTGGAAGATTTCGGACTGCAGCCCGGAGACCTGATCTCCTACTACGCCAAAGCCGTAGACAACAACAATGCCACCGGTCCGGGAGCCGGTGCTTCGGACATCTATTTCATCCATGTGCGTCCATTCGATCAAAGATACATTCAAAGTCAACAGGGAAGCACGGGAAGCGGCGGCGCGCAGGGGCAACAGGAAATGAGCCTGCACGAAAACGATATTATTAGCGCAACCTACAAGCTTATACGCGACAAAGACACGATGGACCCCAAGAAGTATGCGGACGACTTAAAGGCGCTCGCGCTGGCTCAAAGCAAGCTGCAGGCGCAGAACCAGGGCATCTTCGATCGCTTGTCGCGCAGAGGGGCGCTGCAGGTGAACAAGGATTGGTCCAAGCTGGGCGATTACATGAAAGGCGCCGATGACGCCATGGGAAAGGCAGCCGTGCTCCTTGGCGCCGAAAAACCTACAGATGCCCTTCCCGAAGAACGGCGCGCCCTGCAGCAGTTGGAGCGTGCCGAAGCCCTGTTTAACGAGATCCAGGTGTCCTTTCAAAACCAGGGAGGACAAGGAGGAGGCCAGAGTTCGGGGGCGCGCGCCGAGGATTTGGCGGATCTCTTCGAGCTGGAGATGAACAAGCTCAAGAACCAGTATGAGACTGTGCAGCGTGGAGAACAGCAGGCGCGCGACCAGCAGGTTGACGAAGCCATGGAGCGCCTGAAAGAGCTTGCGCAGCGCCAGCAGCAGCTTAATGAGCGCAACCGTATGACGGGCCGGCCGCCTGGAAGCAGCGTGGCATCATCGGGTGGTGGCGGGCAAGGTCAACAGCAAGGCCAGCAGGGTCAGACCCAAGGAGGGCAGCAGGCTCGGGGAAGTTCAAATTCCTCAAACGGCAGTTCTGCGCAAAATCAACAGCAACTGCTGAATGACGCCGAAAACCTTCAGCGCCAGTTGCAACGTTTATCGCGCGAGCGGAGTTCTCCGGAGCTGAACCAGGCCAGCAATCAGCTGCAGCAGGCAATCCAGCAAATGAGGCAGTCGTTGCAAGAGCAACAGCGCAACGGCGGGGAGCCGAGTGCTCAGGGACTCAGGGCGCTCCAGCAGCTGCAGCAGGCACAGCGCTCGCTTTCAAGGGGGCAGCAAACCGATTTGAATCAGGGATTGCAGCAGGCAATCGAGGAATCCCGGGCGGCTCTCAACGAGGAAAACCGCATCCGTTCCGACGTCGATAAGTTGACGCAGGACCGCCAGAATGGGGCTGCGCAGGAAGCCCAACAGCAGCGCGAAAGCCTCGGAGAACGGAAGGGCGAGCTGGCCGATCGCGTCCAGAACCTGCAGGGACAGATCGAGAACTTGCAGCAGCAGGCACGGAAGACACAACCCGAGGTAAACAACAAGCTGGGACAAGCTGCCGGCACGATCCGCGACAGCCGGCTGCCCGATCGAATCCGCGACAATAGTCAACCTCAGATGCAGAGTGAGAATTTTATCCAGGAGCGATTGCAGCAGGTCAATAAGCAACTCGAAGCCTCTCAGAGTGCTATGAGCCAGACGCAGGAAAGCAAGCAGGAGGACGCTCTCAACAGAACGAGGCAACTGGCGGAAGGACTCCAGTCCATGCAACAACGACTGCAAAACGCTTTGGGCGAGCAAGGCCAGCGCGGGCAGCAGGGCCAGCAACAGGCACAACAAGGCCAACGTGGACAGCAAGGACAACAGCAAGGCCAAGGCCAGCAGGGTCAAGGCCAGCAAGGCCAAGGTCAGCAGAATCAGGGCCAGGGTGGGCAGCAGGCTCGGGGAGGCAACCCGAATCAAAGCACTTCTGGCAGCCGCCCTCCGCAGGGAGATGTCACCGGAGCGATGGGTGATGCCCGGCCTCCGGGAGGCGGTGGTTACAATGCAGGCGACGCACGCCAGCAGCAGAGCGAATTGCAGCAGCGATTGACGGATGCTCGTGATCTAGGACGCCTGTTGGATCGAAGTTCGACTCCCGCGCAAAACCTTGATCAGGTATTGCAACAGCTGCAGCGCATGACTGACTCCCGTCGATACAACAGCGCCGAGGGAATTGCCAGTCTGCGGATGGCCATCGACAAGCTTCATCAGGTGGAGCTTGACCTCGCACGAGACTTGCAGCGTTCGCTGCAGAATGACAAGTTCTTTTACGCGGAAGACAGTGAAGTGCCGGCCAGTTACAAGAAGCTGGTCGACGAATACTACAAGTCTTTGGCCAAGGTCAAGAAGTAGCAGCTATGCGATTCGTGATTACGGGAGGCGCCGGATTTCTTGGCAGTCACCTCTGCGATCGATTATTGCAGGACGGTCATGAGGTCATTTGCCTGGATAATTTGCTGACAGGGAGTATCGATAATATTTCCCACTTGATGGGCTGCGATCGGTTCCGGTTTCTCAAGCATGATGTCACGGAGTACATATTCCTTGGAGAACCAATCGACGGAGTGTTGCACTTTGCATCGCCGGCGAGTCCCCGAGACTATCTGGAATTTCCAATTCAGACGCTGAAGGTGGGGGCGCTGGGCACCCACAAGACGCTCGGGTTGGCCAAAAACAAGCGAGCACGATTTCTGCTAGCCAGCACGTCGGAGACGTATGGCGACCCGCTGGTGAACCCGCAGCCGGAGACTTACTGGGGCAACGTCAATCCGGTCGGTTTGCGCGGCGTTTATGACGAAGCCAAGCGCTTCGCCGAAGCCATGGCCATGGCGTACCATAGGACGCACGGCGTCGACACAAGAATTGCCCGCATTTTTAACACGTACGGCCCGCGCATGCGCCCGCATGACGGGCGCGTGGTTTCAAATTTTATTGTCCAGGCGTTGGAGGGAAATGCGCTGACAATTTACGGAGAAGGCGAACAGACGCGCAGCTTCTGCTATGTGGAGGATGAAGTCGATGGTTTGGTCAAGCTGCTCATGGCCCCTGATACCGAGGAGATTCACGGTCCTGTCAATATCGGGAATCCTCAGGAACTCACCGTGGCGGAGATTGCCCGAAAGATTCTGGCTCTGACTTCCTCCTCCAGTTCCATCGTCTATCAACCGCTGCCGGAAGACGACCCCAAGGTCCGGAGACCCGACATTACGCGCGCGCGGCAATTGCTTGGCTGGAGTCCGCGCATCTCGCTGGAAGAGGGCTTGCAGCGCACCATAACGTACTTCAGGACGCGCGTCGCTGCAAAGGGTGTGCGCATCGGATAGGTATTTTCATGAATGTCCCTCTACTTGATCTCAAAGCTCAGTATGCGACGATCCGCGACAAAGTCAGGGCTGCCGTCGATGGCGTGTTCGAAAGCCAGCGCTTTGTGCTCGGTCCCAATGTGGAAGCGCTGGAAGCCGAAACGGCCAGGTTGTGTGGCGTGTCCAGCGCAATCGGCCTGGCCTCGGGAACGGATGCTCTTCTGCTGTCGTTGAAGGCGGTCGGCACGGGCCCCGGAGATGCCGTGGTCACCGTCCCCTTCACATTTTTCGCAACCGCGGGAGCGGTCGTCAATTTGGGCGCAAGGCCGGTTTTCGTAGACATCGAACCCGCCGGTTACAACATGGATCCCAACCGGCTGGCCGAGCTCTTTGAGAATGACTGCATATTCGATATCCCCACGCGCAAACTCGTCCACCGTAAGTCGCGGGGCGTGATCAAGGCAATCGTGCCGGTTCATCTCTACGGCCAATGCGCTCAAATGGACGAGATTCTGGCAATCGCGTACCGCTACGGACTTCCTGTGATCGAAGACGCATGTCAGGCTCTGGGAGCAAAACATAATGATCGGTATGCCGGGTCGATGGGGGATCTGGGGTGCTTCAGTTTTTTCCCTTCGAAGAACCTTGGCGGAGCCGGGGATGGCGGCATGGTCGTGAGCGGCAACAAAGATCTTGCCAAGAAGATCCGATTGCTACGCACTCATGGAATGGAACCGAAATACTACCATTCGATCGTCGGCTTCAATAGCAGGCTGGATGAGATTCAGGCTGCCGTCCTGCGGGTAAAGCTCGGCTATCTCAATGAATGGAATCAAGCGCGCAGGCGCAATGCCGCGGCCTATTCCGCTGCTTTCCTGGATGCAGGACTGCTTGGAACCTTGAAGGTGCCTGCGGTCCTTGCCGGCAAGCAGCACATTTTTCACCAGTACGTAATTTGCTGCCCGAAGCGGGACGAACTGCGGGCCTTCCTTCAAAATCGCGGGATTGGCACGGATGTCTACTATCCTCTTCCGCTGCACAGGCAGGAGTGCTTCCGCAGTCTGGGGTACGATGTTGCGGATTTTCCGTGCTCCAATGATGCTGCCGCGCAATGTCTGGCGCTTCCGATCTATGCGGAACTTACTTCTGAGCAGATTGGATACGTTGTCCGTACTATGGCCGAGTTTTTCGCGTGAGGGGATCTCGTGCCTGGATAGTTTCTGGCGCGAAACTTGGCAGCGAGATCCACTGACCGAGTCCTGAGATTCGCTGGCGGAACTGCGAAGATCGGATGGCCGTGCCCCGACGGGGCGGACAGACAATAGCCGGGGGCAAGCGCGAAGGGGCGGTGGCCCCGCAGCGCGCGGCCCCCGGTTAGGACGAATCCTGCAAGAGCCCCGGCAGGGGCGAAAGACCTGTAGTTGCAAGCTTTATCTGTCGCCAGGGCTCGTGCGGGCTGGATCCTTTGACCCCGGGCGGCGCTTTGCTTGCCCGGAGCTATTCTCTGGCTCCAGGGCAGAACCTCTATGGCCAATGTTTTTACCATTTCATGCGGAAAGGTTGATATTCCTTCCCTATGGATATCAATTTGACAAGGCTATCTGCCTGATGCTCCAGAATCTCAGCAGGTGCATGCCTGCCGGAGCGCCAGCAAATTTTCTTGGTCCAGCTCTTTGGAAAAGCCGTTGCCAGCTGTCGGCGGCAACGTATCTTCAGAAGGCCTTCCTGGTTCAGTTCGGGACGAAAGCCACGCCCGAGCATGCCGAATACAAGCCGATCCGCAAACGGCGCCCGGAACTCCTCGATCAAGTCAAAAACGAGACTGCCTTGATCCCGCTGTGATCCATGCATCAAGCCAAAATACGGATCAAGCCCGGCGTTGACGACTGCGCGCCATACCTCGCCGTAGAGTATTCCGTAAACATAGTTGATGCATTGATTGACCGGGTCAGGCGCTGCTCGCGTGGTCCGGGCCTTAAATCCTAGCTCTGCGGGAGCCAGGTTGATCAGGTTGCGCCAGTAGATCGCTGCAGCGTGACCCTCATAGCCCATTGCTTGCTGCCGAATCTCGGCGGACTCGGGGTCGAGCATGCGAATCTGGGCAGCGAGCGTTCGAATTTCGGCTGCAGCCTTGGCAATCGCGCTTCCCGCGTTACCATCAGATCTGTGCCTATATTTGCCGAAGTATCGCAGCACGGCTGCCTGGTTTCCAGCCTTGGCCTCCAACATCTTGAGGCCGGCGATGACAACGTCCCGGTCCTCGCGACGCAGGACTTGCTGGCCTCGAAGGCTTGATCGCGTTGTTTTTACGGGGTTCAGCATTGCGATCGGCTGGCCGACTGGGGGCGAAAAGACCACGGGAATATCTCGCTCGGCGAGCTTCAGTTGCAGGTTTACGGAGATGTTCATGCCATATCCCTGGAGAAAGATAAGTCCAAGTTCATTTATGGGCGTCCTGCGGATCTCGACCTTGCGTTTCCTTATTACAAGTGATTCGTCGACCAACGTGAGATAGCTGCCATGCGCCAATACATAAAGTCTGCCTGGCGTCTGTACCACTCCAGAGCCGTCGGGATCGCCCATTGGAGTCTCCTCATCTCCAGGATCCTCCACGAGCAGTGCCGGCTTGGAAACTTGATTCACAGTCTCACCTCTCCCGCCTCCTTTCAATATCCAGGCTGGCAGGGCCTCGTGTTTGGCACCGTCCGGATAGATCTCGCGGACTGGCCGGTTCGACTCTGATTGCGCCGAGACTTCAATCTGTTGTCCCTCTTGCTGAGGCAAACAAAATCTCTCCCTACAGATCCATGCAGGGTCATCACGAACCTCGGGCGGTAAAGCCGTAAACGCGACCTGATCCATACGACCATCCAACGAGCGCATCTGCTGCTCGATTTCCTTTTCGCCTGGGAGGGCGAAGTAGTTGCGAAAGCCGCGGACGATCGCATTGATTGCAGCCAGTGAGGTTGAGCGCTGCAGCAGGTTTGACTGGGTGTTTCCGAGCACCTGAATCGGTTCGCACAAGGCTTCGACTACGCGGTCAAGTTTCTCCGGCTGAACCTGAATTGTAGGGCCTGTCAATCTGAATCCGAGAAAATCAACGCCGCTTGCAACGAGAACGTAACTGGTCTTTGCCGGCTTGACCTCGAGACGCAGCGGATCGCGCAAGAAATCCTCCAGCACCTGGAGCGCGGCGCGAGCCCGCTCCTCTCCAGATGCGAGCAGGATCATGTCGTCCGCGTAGCGGACGAACTTGATGCCGAGGTGTTCGAGGTGTTTGTCAAGCGAATCAAGATAGATGTTGCAGAGCAACGGAGAGAGAGGCTCGCCCTGCGGGACCCCGAGGTCGCTTGGCAGCAAATCGGTGAACTCAAGAACATCGGCCGTCAGCATGCCATGAATAAGATCCAAGATCCTCGGATCTCCCACTTTGCGGCCGAGAAATTCGAGAAGCACTTTGTGATCGATGTTGTCGAAACATTTTTTAATGTCAGCGATGACGGCCCAATCGAAACCCGTGGCGATATATGAACGTGACACTGCAATGGCATGATGCTCACTCCGCCTGGGACGAAAGGCAAAGCTGAATTGGCTGAAGGACGGCTCGAAGATGGGTTCCAGAATATGGAGGAGAGCTATCTCAACCACCCGATCACGGACACAGGCGATTCCGATCGGCCTCTTGCCGCCGTCGGATTTCGGAATATAAACCCTCTTAAGCGGTTGACATTGATACCGCCGCGTCGAGAGATCCTCTGCTAAGATCGAAAGTTCTTCTTCGAGGTTTTCTTCGAACATGGCCACCGTTACCTTGTCGACTCCGTGAGATGCTCTGAGTGCCCGAGCTTAAAGAGAGCCACGGGGCGCTGGCGGTCCGCAAGGTCATACCAGATCACCGGCCGATGATGTAGGTCCGCCATGTTCGTCTTATCGAGGATGGCAGCGCCACGGCCAGTCGTGTCCAAAATTACCAGAGCGCCCCTGGTCTCCCGTGACCGCAGGAGTCTGCGTAGCGCCAGATCGGCTGCCCGCATGGGATCTCCGAGGATCGCAATCGATCTTGGCATATTGGCCTGAGCTAACTCGCGGCAGGTGACCTGCCGGCGGATACAACCGCGTTGTCAGACGGCTTCGGCACGGCGGCCGGCTTCTGGCGGGCCGCTGCGGGCTTGTTGACGCGGAATGGCTGCTGCGCGTGCCACTCGCGCCATGTGACGAACAATTCCTTCTGGGGATAAGCGGCGGACAAAGCCTTGGCCATCGATTCCGAGACTAACCGGCGGTCTCTCCGGACAAATCGCTTGCCTTTTTTGTCGTGGCCCTCCGTGCGGTCGCATTCTGCCAACTGGTCCACCAGGCGCTCCAACGCCGTGACTTGTTGGTGAAGGTCACGGAGGGCGTGTCGCGCTACTGAAACATTTAAGACATAAGCATCTTCAAGCTGCATCTCGACTCCAGTCAGAAAACACCGAACCATGACTTGCCTCCAAAACTGCAAATATTCAGCCAGGTTTGCGGTTTCACCTTCCTGAACCAGGCTGAGAACCTGTCATTCCGCCGCTTCCTGCGGGGGTTGGCATTCTCCCTCGTGGTCGCAATCGTGGCCGTGGGCGGCTTCTTGCTGTAAGCCTGAACCTACATCAAAAACCGATCACGGGCACGATCACGGCCACGAACGGGTTAGCGGATCATTTTGCAACTGGGTGCGGGACAGATGGGCCAAATCATAGCGCCCAAGGGAAGCTGCAAATTTGCCTGTCGCACTCATGACCTCCAGCTGAAGAGTTGCTTCAACGATCTGCATATATCGTACTTCGAAAACAGGGACGGCGAAATTTGAAATGAGAGTGGTGAAGCAGTAGAATTCCAATTGGAATTTGCAATTGGAGTAAGGTCCCATGGCTGAATTCCTCTCACTCAATGACGTGCGCAACCAGACGGATCGGATACGTGCCCATCTTTCAGCCCTCATGTCTTCCAAAGCTCTGGTCATCCGACAGGGCGCCCGCCAGTGGCGCTTTCTGTCGGCGTGCGTCGAACGATTGATTTCTCCAAGGGCGCGCACGACGTTCGATAGTCTGTCGCCAGTGGAAGCGGCCCAGCTTAAGTTTGAGGTTGAAGACAAGCTTCGGCGCTTCTATATCCGCGACGGCAGGCCGTTGGAACTTGCCTTTCGGCTCATTCACCGCCGTGATTTTCCGAATTTCGATTTTGGGTCACGTAGCAGGTATCCGACACTTGCAGGTTACGTGCTTCTGGTACGCGACCTTTCCTCCGAGGTTGCTCCGCATCCTTCTCGATCCAGCCTCGCATCCTATCTTGAGCGGATCGTCATCGAGGCATTGGATGCAGAGTTCGCAGCCTATGCTGCGCTGCCGGAAGTAGTGCCTGAAAAACTATTTCGCTGGTATTCGAAGAAGGGAGCGGCCCACCGCCAGATTTTGCACATTCTCACCAGACATAAGGAGCGCGGCTGGGTCATATCAAATCCTTACAATCCTTCGCGGAAGCGGCTGATTTCCATCAAGGTGCGAAGGCTAACCGCCAATGAGGCAATCGTTGGAACCGTCGAGTACTGGTGTTTGCGGTGGTGGGATGTCAACAAGCAAAGCTACACATACCCATATCAGGAGACCAACAGACAAACTTATATACTGCATAAAGATAGCGAAGGATGGAGGATAGTCGAGTGCAACATGCCGTCGCCGCGCAGCAGTCTGCCGTATCACAGAATAAAACGGGGACAATAGGGGATTAAGAACGTGGCCGGCGTGAAATCCGGTCATCGGTGGCGATTCTCTACCCTTCCGTCCTTCGCGGCAATCCGCGAAAAACAATATCTTTTTGGCGCCTGTGTGTGTAAAATGCCTGCTTAGGATCATCTAATGCGCTGTTGCCGAGTGCGCCATGATGGGTTGCCTACGTAGATTGCCGCCTCCGTGTTTGCGGGTGACGCCAAAATTTCCTCCTGTCTCCGGGAGGTCCTATAATTGGTATTCTGGGAACGCAGAAGAAAGGAGATGATTCCATGGGCTTGGTGTTTGTAGAAGGCACCGTCACGGGTCCAACGGGGGCCCAGGCGAGCCTGCAATTGCTGGTGGACAGCGGGGCAACTTATACCTTGCTTCCAGATTCTACGTGGCAGACAATCGGCCTGGCGCCGAAGCGGTCCGTCCGCTTTACGCTCGCCGACGGCACAGTCGTCGAGCGCCGGGTCTCCGAATGTCACATTGCGCTCGCGCAGGGAGACGGTCACACGCCGGTTATCCTCGGCGATCCCGGCGACGAGGCACTCCTGGGAATAATCACCCTGGAGAATCTCGGCCTTGTCCTTAACCCTTTCAGCCGTACACTGCAGCCGATGCGGATGATGCTCGCGTAGCCCGTGAACCTCACAAAGACTTGGCGTTTCTCGCCAAGCCTTGGTCGCCGGGAGGTCCCATAAGTGATATTCTGGGAACTGTTAAACCGCAATCACTTAGAGTTTCCCTTATATACGTTCCTCACCGCAATTTCCACTAAACATTGACCTTCCCGATTTCGCAACCGACTTCGAAAATCAGTTTTCGAATGCTGATTGGGCAGCGGTTGCGTCGCTACGATAACCTATTGATTCTGCTGGACCTGCTGTCTATCGATTTACCCGCGTTTCCCTGACCTTCGAAAACCAGAATCATCATCGCTGGGATTGCATCCAAAAAGGCCAATCGTCGTGGTTGAGCCATCCAAATCTGAGCAAAGGGTTTGAAAGCGAACGCCAGAAGTCATGCCCCAAACAGTTTTCGAACGTCAATATCTCGCCAGGCAGAGCCCAAACGGAGGTGGCTATGAGAGGTAAGCAGAATACAACATGCGTTATGCCGAAGACATTCTTGCCATTTGCTCTTGGACACGAGACTGGATTCGGAATCTTGTTTTGGAATCAGAATGAATCGCACACGACGATTTCACAAGCTTCGGCTGATTTCTTCGTTCATTTGGCAGCCGCCAGCAGGGCTGCCGCTACGATTGAATGTTACCGGCGCGACCTGCGCCGGCTGGAGCGTGCCCTCGAGGACACGCGGATTAGCGGGATTACAGATGCCATGTTGGATCGAGCCGTGCTCACCTTGGGGCAAGCGCCTTCCACAGGTAGCCGTCTGGCTTCGGCCAGCATGAACCGCATGAAGAGTGTTTGGAAGTCGTTTTTTGCCTGGTGTTATATCTCGCATCGAATGTTTCATGGCCCGAGCCGCATGCTGAATCTGGCCAAATCTGAGTCCAAGCGCACCGCTGCGTTTCACCCAAACGAAATCCACGTGTTTCTCTCGGCGATCCGTGGCTCCACGGATCGCCCCGCTCGTCGCGATGAGGCGCTGTTTGCAGTCTATGCCTTTACCGGCATGCGCAGATCTGAAGCATTAGGTTTGCGGCTCGGCGACTATGATCAAGAAGGCAAGAGACTGAAAATTCGCGTGGCAAAGGGGACCTCAGCGAGAACTTGCGCGGTACCGTTTGTACTGGCCAAAATCCTCGATCGTTACCTCGAAGCCGCAAAAACCGAGCGGCAGCTGAGCGAGACCGCACCGTTATTCCCCGGCAAATCACCGAGCCAACCGCTTTCGCCCCGACGCGCTCAGGCCCGGTTCCATCACTGGCGACGCTTAAGCGGCATCCGCAGTGGAGTTACGATTCGGTCTTTTCGTGCTGGGTTCGGCACCATGCTCCATCGCGCTGGTGTGGATTCCATCTCGATTGCGCGGGCCTTGGGTCACGTAGACTGCCGGATGACTGAACGATATATTGACGAGGATCATACCGCATTACGTACTGCGATCGATCGCGCCATGATCCTGAGCTGATCGCGAAATACAGTCCAGGGCCATTTTGCATCCATATATTCGGCATCCCTTCATATTAAGAGCAGGCGCCGCTGGGGAACGCCTTTGCGGTCGGAGGAGGAATGAATCGCGCGAGACCAGGCAGGGGTGAAAGGCCCTCATTCGCATTTTTAATCTGTCGCCCTTGCAGGGCTTGTGTCCGCTGCATCCATTAACTCCGGGCGGCGCTATGGGGCCACCGCCCCTTCGCTTGCCCGCAGCTATTCTCTCGCTGCCCCTTCAGGGCAGAGCGGAACGCGTTTCGCAGTAGGAGCAATCGAGGAGCCTGTTCGAGAATAGGAAGGGACAGCAATCCCAGTGTACGAGCCGAAGCGTCGTGATGCAGGTGCGGCTAGGTTTCTCCGGAGTCCGACTGAAATTCATTATGAAACTGCGGGTCCGGAGGCTGCGGGCCGAGGTCCGAGGCTTGAAGATCGAGGGCTTGAATGCGCGGGCCGCCGACTGTGGGAAAGGCCTTGGTGTGTTTTTGCATGATCACGCCCAGGATCTCGATAGTCTGCCGTTTGAGGGGGATCATGGGACCACGGCTCAAGAGTGCAGCGATCTGCTTGGCACAACGTTCGTCCGCGTCGAGTGCCTTGAGTTCCCTTATGATGACGATCCTACATTTGCGCAGAATCAAGCGAAAATGGGAAATTCCCCGGCGGATTGCCTGGTTCATTTCATCGACCGATCCTGCTAGTTGCCGCGCAACTTCGGGATGGAGGCTGCAGTAACAGCGCGGCTGGCGCGCAAGGATCCCGCGCACGGGCAGAGTGCATTGATTGACCTGAACGTACTTGCCGATGGCACGGACACGATTTAGATACGTCTTGTCTGCTTGTGGAAGCTCAGACAACAGTTCCAGGTTTCTCAAAGCGACCGAGTCGACCTTAGCACGCAGCTTCTCCAGATTCCCCAGGATGTGGACCGTGTCCTCGTGAAGCGACGCATAACTGTCGATGTATTTCTCCTTGAATTCCTTAAAGATGCGGTCGAAGCGTGCG
>Ga0182021_10003075_pt1 | contig 19601 bp, 10 predicted proteins | sample 612E3MmetaG_FD_120493 | JGI IMG/M metagenome (GOLD analysis project Ga0182021, IMG submission 120493) | Permafrost microbial communities from Stordalen Mire, Sweden - 612E3M metaG (Illumina Assembly) | ecosystem: Environmental > Terrestrial > Soil > Wetlands > Permafrost | place: Sweden... | reverse complement strand
CTAATGGTCGCACGGGAGGTCGCGCGCCTGCGCGGGTGCGGCTTCGACCTGGACGTGACCCGCGAGGCGGTGGAATTTCTCCTGCGCGAAGGTTTCGATTCCCGCCTTGGCGCCCGGCCGTTGCGTCGTGCCGTCGAAAGCCAGCTGCAGGACGCGGTGGTCCGCGATTTGTTTGCGACCGGAGGAGGTCGCGGCACGGTATCGTTGGATTCTTCTACGCGCCGGCTGGTGATTCATGCATGAGCGTGGCGCAAGACAGCGGCTTGTCTTTGTTCGGATAGCGACAGCGATCCGGCGTTGGTCAGACGGCCGTCTTCGTGGCACCTCCGTGCCGGGTCACTCTGCGGCGGAGCAGAACTTTGACGGCTTCACGCGAGAAGATCGGATCCGTTGCCTTACTGGACCAGATAAATGCTTCACCCGGCTGCAACCGAGAGAGCTGTTCCGGTGTGAGGTTAAGCAAGGCTGCATTCGCCTTTTGAATGTGCTTCAACCACGCCGGTGAGTTGAAGCGATGCAAAATAATCTGCGAGGAAAGTTCGATCAGAGAAACCGGCACCGAAGGCGGGTCCTGACTGGCGACGAGGATACTGGTCCCCTTGTGGCGCATTTCCCGAACAACACTTACCAAGCCTTCCACCAGATCGGGGTTTCCGATATATTTGTGGGCTTCATCGAAAACTACTAGCTTGTTGAAAGAACGGCCATTGAAGGTGGCATCGGCGAAAAGCTGAAGCAGAACGACGAATAGTCCCAGCGCTTCGTCCTTTTCTACGAACTCGTCGCGCAGATCCACAATGAGGAGACGACCCGGGCGAATAAGTTCACTTATGCGGATTGAGTCGTCGATGTAATCCTCCGCCAAATCGAGACGAAGATTGGCAAGCTCGTTTAAATTGTCCGGAAGGCCCGCCTGTTTAATGGCTGAGCGCAAACCCGCCAAGGTTAGTTCATTCCGCATCGAACGCATGATCTGGTTGAGCCTGCGGATATAGGTGGCTTGGTTGCCGACCGCGCCCATGAGGAATCGCCAATGTCCGGCTTGCAGTTCGGATGAGGCGAACTTCAAAGGCAAAACTTCAACGTCGGGATACTCGGCGCGACGCATCGCCAGCTTCCCGGCAGGAACCAGCAGCACCATATCTTTGAAGGCTGCAGGACGAGCATGGTAGTCAGCTGCTAGTGCCGCCACAGCTTGGGCGTCGTCATTTGGCCGAATCATCGATGTGAACTCTGGTTTGTAATCCTGGGTTTGACTGTAATGAAAGACGACCGTTGCCAGAGGCTGAGGTAAACAATTGATGCCGGGGATCGAGAGAGACGCCATCTCGATGATGCTGCCCAACGTGTAACTCTTACCACCGCCTTGGACACCGAACAGACTGATTGTGTGCGTCTGGTTGAGGTCGAGTCCGACAGTGCGGCCCATGACTTGGCCCAGCATTCCAAACTGAGGTGAATCACCGGTCACGCCTAACAGAACATCATGGGCAGGTTTTGCTGATGATGTTTCCGGCGGTTCTGGAACGGAGGCGTGGGCTTCGGGTTGAACCGGTGCCGGTAGCGATACGGGGGCAACAGGTAGGATGAGGGGGGGCGCAGATGGTTCGGACGTGCTTTCAGATGTCGTGTCACCTTGGGGCACGGGCTCCAATCTGGGATGCGGCGGAAAGACCGGTGTGCGCTCTGGGACGTTTGTTTCCGATTTGCAGAAGGCGTCCGAGGACGCAGTGAGTTTTTCCCAAGATATCGTACGGGTGCGTTTTTCGCGAATGAAGGCCGCGCGCCCGAGCTTGGGCAGCTCCTTGGTGAGAAATTGCATGGCGGACGTTTCCTGTGCCGGCTCGATCCCCAAGGCTTCCGCAGCAGGAAACGCCCGGGTTTCCTGATCGGGCGACTTGGCAGGCAACGCTTCCAGAAGCTTGCGGATCAGATTCACTCCGATGCGGTGAAACTCTATGCCATTCCCCTCGACGAATTCCTCGGTGCCCTCCTTGTCGAAGTCGAAGACCAAGGCGCTGCGCGTGAACCGCAGTTTGTATCCGCCTTCCATCGTGCGAAGGAAGAACTTCGACTCTTGATAAGCTTCTGGCGAAAGGAAGTGGAGACGATGCGCGCGGTCGAGATAGAACTCGAGGAGGTTGATAAGCTCCTGAGTCTTGATGATCCGGTCGGGACGATCCGCCGCGCCAGCGCGTTCGGGATCAAAATGGTATTGGAGCGTACGTTCACTCTGATGAATCTGCTCGGCGATGGACTGGCGTAACTGGCTCAAAACATCTAGACTTCCCGCTGCCCGATAGCATTTCACTTCAACCAGGCTACAAGTGAGAACCGGTATTGGGCCGGAGGCGTCTAGATCAAACAGCGCCAAATCAGTGCGTCGGAGGGTTATTTCATCCTCCAACTTATCCGCGTTGCGTTGCAACGCACGGAACAAGTCGAGGTGTGCGTCTAAGGGGACAACCGCTTGGTCACGGAACACTTCCTGAAATTCGAGATAAAGTTTGGCCAAAGCCAGACCTAGGGCCTCCGCGCGCTGGCTTGGTGAAGATGCAAGTTTGAGCGCAAGCCTGCCAGAGAGCGCGCGGAGTTCACCCAAGAGGGCATGGGCGCGGTTGTGATAGGCACCCAGGTCATAATCCTGCAAAACGCGTTCAAACAATACGCGGATCTCAGTCTGCGATCGCGATGTGATCACAACTCGACGACCGCCATTGCCCGAAAGGTCAGGACTGTGATCGATCAGATATTCCGGGCGGCGACTGGCCGGATGATGGTCAAAGAATTCGATGCCAAGACTCTTGTCGATGGTGAACACCCAATCGCTGACATCATGCACTTGGTGAAGCAGCGCTTTTTGGTCTGGTTCCAACACGAGCGTGGAAAGCGGACGCAGAACAAGGCCGGCCTGGCCAGTGGAAATATTGGCTGCGACCGTAGAGATTGTCTCCGCCAAGCGGGCTAGTAGTTTAGGAAACTCTTCTGCCCCGGGGATCGGGGTGGCGTAGCCGTGGCGGGGTCGGCGATGCCACGCCACGACATCTGCCTCTTCCACATAGGTCACGGTAAAGTCCTGCAATAAACCATGAACCGGCGCACCTCCGTCTTCGCGCCGCGGTGGCTCGGCGCTGATGCTCTGCGCTGGGAAAACATCGAAAAGAAAACTCAAGTGGGCCGGAAATTCAGACGCGTTGGCGCGAAATGCGGCGAGATCTCGGACGGAAAAAGTCAATTTCGGTGCGAGATGATTTCCCGTCGGCGTGGCGAAAGCGTCCGCCTCAGCGACGGTGAGACTACTGCTGGGTGAAATGAGTTCGGCGAGGTCATCACCGCACCCGGGAGCATCTGGATCGGGCACAAAAAGACGAAGATCATAGCGCAAGTCGCGAAAATCCTCCTCTTTCTGGAGTTCCAAGAGCATCTCGGCAAGTAACCGCCCGCGTCCCGCGTTGAAACAATTCAACACCAAGGTTTGGATATACGGATGTTGAACCAAGTAGCGGCGTGTCCTATCAGCAAGGAAGCCGCCGTCCAAGCTAAAGCCCCCGAGGTTGGGTTCAGGGAGACCTAAAGCAGTACAAAGTTCGGCGATCAAGCCGCGCGGATCAGTCTCAGTGGATGCTCCGTAAACCGTCCAGAGAGGATGGAGACTATCAATCGGTGTGAGAAGCCGTCCAGACCCGGCAGGAAAGACCGCCGGAAAGTTCACCAAATTCAGGCGCTCAAGAAGCGAGTCGCGCGTGGCCGTAAGGAACTCCTTGGGTGCTTGTCTGGCCTTTTCCAACCAGTGGTCTGCAAGGGTCAGCCAAGTGGCGACCCAGAGGAGACGGAGTGGATGAGTGGGGCTTACCAAGAGTGCGGATCGATGGGCGCCGCGATGATCTGCGAGGTCAATCTTGGCCGTGTCCATCGCTACTAGTGTCTGCAGGCTCGCTAGGACCCGCGGTTGTTCATCTGGCGGTGCGGACTCAGCGCTCCGGAGCGCCTGAGAAAGAATGGACAGATAAAGCTGCGCGTAATTGGCGATCTCGTCACGTAGCGGGAACATGTCGGTGCTCTGAACAATCTGCTGTCCATCGGAGCCTCTGATTTTGGCGAACAACTCATGTCGACTGGCGCGGAAAGCATCCATTTCCGGCAACGACGGCCAACTAGTAGCGTCATTGAATACCTCGGCAACTTGACTGGAGGATATTACTAAACGCCACGACAACGTATCGTCCGGCGAAGCAAGAATTCGCTGCTCCAAGAGTTTCAGCACCCGCGAAACCGACACATGGACCAGGCCTTCACCCGCGAACTTGAACTCCAAGAGTTCATTCTTTCCCATGTAATCCTCGGCATCGACCCAAGCTCGGTGCGAACAGGTGATTTCTTTGGGATCGTGACCATCGGCGAGGGCCTTGAACCAGAAGTTAATCAACGCATGACTGTAGCTGGGAAATTTTGGAACCGCGCGTTGGGGCACCTCAACCTCAACGTCATCTGCCTTTACAACATAGAAGAGGTCGCTCTCGTTCGCTAACTGGCCCTCATCTGGACCGCCGATTAACGGGATGGGCTTCCCCTGAGCATTGACGATCGGAATGGGATCGCCATCCGCCGTGCAGGGCAAGACGCGCACGAAGTGCCAGCCGTCTTCCCAATCCACCTTGGCCACGCCGGTAAAACTCACGGAAGCATCTCGGCGCGGTCCGGACCAGACATTCTTCTTTTTGGTGAATGCGGTAGGGCCACCTTCCCGCGAGACAACTTGCAAGCGAAAATGATGAACGGCCGGCACGTTCTCCGGCGCGGGGTCGCAGTGAAACTTCACCTTGAAGTTTTTGGGACCACCCTTGCCAATTAACAGCACCTGCTGGCCAATCAAGTCCAACTTTTTGAGACGCGGATTGCTTTCGTTTTCCTGGATGACTGGCAAACCCAGTTCGGTGACCTCTACGTGAAGTTGCTGAGTGACCCCAGCCCCCGCTTCGAATTGCCACTTGTCGAACGAAACCGGCCAAAACTGCTTTTCATTAACGATGCGGCGAGTCCAAACCTGCGGATCTTCAAGGCCAGTTTCAGCTAGAAAGTCACTCAGCTTGGCACGAAACGCGCGGTCATTGAGCTTGAGGTCTAGAACGCGTCCACGATCTGACTTAGTGGAGAACGTCAGTTTGTCCACGCACTCCAGGTTTTTAGCGAGGCGGTTAGGAACGGCCACCGCGTCGTCGAGCAGGTGGAAATCGGGCACGAGCGCTAGTTCACACAGGGACGCTCCGACCACGTCAGGTTCATAGCCGTTGATGCGGATGCTAAGGAGAAAGCGGACGGCGGCGAGCGCGTCGGCCCAACGCCACTTCCGATCCTCAACCAAGCGCAAAATTCCGGGCACTGTAGTGCGCAAAGTTTCAGGCAACTGTTCTGTGAGGCGCGCTCGCAAGAGGAAGAAAGTATCCGCGATGGAGACCTGCTCGAACGTTGCCTCGGCGAAGGAATCCTCTGCGGCGGTGCGCAAGTCGTTGGGCACAAAAACCAACAGCGGGGACCGCAGTTGCCCCTCGGCAAACGGATTCCGCAACTCCACCAGCTTGCTGCTGGTGATCAAAAGTGGATCACCGTTGCGCACTTCTCGCGCAAGCACATGAACTTGCGCGGCGGTGCCGACCGTCTGCCTAAGATTGCGGGCTACTTCCAGCATCACGGCGGTGTCGAGATCCCCCACCCGCATGCAGTGGCCTGGTTGGCGCGTGGCGAGGACAGCCTGCAACCGCTCCTCGATGATGCGCTGCAACTCGGCATTGACATCAGCAGGAGTGACGCGGCGGAAATCTTGACTCATGCCAAGCCTCCCACCGGCGAAGCCGGCTGCCGGTTGATGCGATAACGAGGCGTAACATGCTGGGTAATGTAGGCGTCTGAGAGGTCCTGGAAAAAGCCAATCTCGCGCAGCTTGTTTTTGAACGCAGTCTTGTTCCTGCGGATGGCTTCGTAGTCCTCAATGGTGGGTTCACCAAACCCTTCCCCGCGGGGGAGCGAATCAATATGAAGACCGTAGCGTCCGCGCAGGAAGGCGAGCAGGCGATCAATCTGAATCTCCTCCGAATAGTAACGTCCCGTACCGCTGTCGAAGTGCAAGACGGCGATCTGTAGCAGCACTTCGAGCAATCGACTGTCGAGGATGAAGCGGCGCGGAGAGTTTTTAGAACGCTGCTGGGACAGGAGAGCGCCGGGACGATTCTTAAGCAGCAGCGAATCCATCGACCGGACAATGAACGTCCGCTGATAATCTCCGCGCAAGGCCATCAAGCACTCGACATAAGTAGTCAGATGATCCAAGCCGAGATTCTTCACGGCCTGCACTTCCGGGTCGAGGGTGTTGTCTTCGACCGTGGTGTCTTCCTCCAAACTTATCAAGCGTGACCCGAAATACTGCTCTCGATCGGTGGTGTGGCAGTCATCCAACAACCGCAAGACTTCACTCACGCTCAATTGGCGATTCGTGCCACCCTGCAAGCGGCCCGATTGAAGGAGATGCAAGGCAAATTCGTCCAGCTTCTTGGTCAGGAAGTAGGCGCGGACAAAACCGGGGATGCGGCGGTAATGCAGCTCGGCGCTGATTTCGGCAAGCTGGCTGAGCCGACTGCCGGGATGGTTCTCCACATCCACGAATAAGCCGATCTGGTAAGGGCAATCTCCCTGCGGACGATCTTCATTGGCGGGTTTCGCAGGACAATTGGACGCCTGGCAAATCGTTTCAATTCCCTTCCGCTTCACCAGCTCGGGCAGGAGCTTCATGAGCCGGAGATGATACAGCGCGAGATGGAAGGCTAGGAGGATCTTAAGGTAATCCACCATTACCGAACGCGGAATCTTGGTGCGGTATTGGAGAAGACGAACAAGGTCGTCGGCCATCAAATCGGCCGAGCCGATGCACAGTGGCGGAGTTACTACACGCGAGTCTTTCAGCGGTGCATCTTGGGTTACTTCGCGGGTATTCAGACTCAAGAGTGCCTGCGTCTCGACATCCACGGTAACGCTCGTGTCTTCCAGCTGGGTGTTGGGATCAACGCCTTCGAAGAAGAACTCTTTCATCCCGGCGATCGCCCGCTTGCCGAGATCGTTACGCGCGTGCCAGAGCATTTCGTAAATTTGCTGCGCAGCGCCGTAATCGCGGCAGTGGTTTGCGTTGCGGAAACGATAAGTGTAGCCGTGAAGTGGGCGCGGCGCGGCGACAGCCTCTTTGCCGGACTTGCCGCGATTTACCAGGTCCAACAAATGCGTCTGCAACCAGCCGCGGGTAACGTGTGGATATTTGTTGAAATCCTTGAAGCGGCTGGGTTGCGACAAAAAGTGGGCTTCAAAGGTGTCCACCGTGTTGTCTTTTTTGAAGAGCCGGCTGTCCTCGCCTTTGTGGTGAATGCGCGCAAAGAGCATCGTCAAGACCCGGTCCATCTCTAGAGTCTTGAAGTCCAAGAGACTGATCTTGGGCAGGCGAAAAATTTTGTCTCTGCTTTTAAGTGCCATAAGGCGTCGATTCTTCAGAGAGGCACATAGCCAACTGGCCTCCCGGGTAACGGGTCACAGAATAAAATTCATGCCCGGTGGGTGTAAGCAAAACCTCCTGATATGGCGCGGAGCCGAGGATGTTTTTGAAAACGGCAAGGGTGAGATAATAACCCTGCAACTCATCCACCGTTGGGCGATATCCCTGGTTCAGGCGGTTGAGCATCTCGAACACGTCAAGATTAATGACCAACTCGGCCTGCAATTCAGTTCCATCGGCGTAGCGCAGTAGCAATGCGGTCGGTGAGTGTTCGAGGTAGGGCGATGCTTGGGCAGGCTCTTGCGGCACCAATTCAAACCGCTCCGCCGGGAATACGCGATAGCTGCGCACCGTGGCGGCCTCGACCTGGCGTACTTGCAACGCGAGCTTGCCACGGAGGCGACGATTGTCGAAGACACCTTCCCCGCGATTCACCGCACGGATGATTTTCAGCGCTTCCGTCTTGGGATCGGGCCGTTGGGTCAGAATCGCTAGCATCTCGGACGCGGCACCATAGGGGATCAGGTTGCGCCAGGAATCATCCCGGGCCTCAAAGAAATGGCGGCGACGCAACATGGACACGTATTCGCGATGACTCTTGAAACGCGGGCCGTTGTGGTGAGTGGCGATGTCCCCAGGCAGTGCTTGGTAAGCCGCCGAGAGCAATGCCCGGTCGTAACCGACGCGCGGCGCGAAATCCATCAGCCCCGGTGAGGCGTCGGGCGGATGGAAGTCGAACGAGCGGTCGAGCTTCGGGTCGCTGATCTGGCCGACTTCAACTTCGCGCAGCAAGCGCAACAGACGGTCGTGCTGGACCGTGCCCACACCTGCCCAACTGTTGAAATAGAATCCGCGCAAAATTTCCGCGCGGTCACCTTGATGATAGAGCAAGTGGATTCCATCGCAGTCACGCGTGCCGGCTAGGGTGAAGGCGAGCGCCGACCGGAGATCACGCAGGGTAATGTGTAGCTTGGCGCGCAAGGTCACGAGCCGATACATCAACGCCAAACGCTCTAACACCTGCGGGCCGGCGGTGGGATTAGCAAAGGTCAGCGCATTGTGATGGACATAGCACTTGTCGCGTAAATCGCAGTTCTTGCAGGGTGCCCAGAACTTCGGCTCGACGAGGCGCTTGACCAGACGTTCGAGGATGGACGGCATTTCGCCGTACGGTGCCACCACGCTGCGCAGATTCAGGTTCACCACGGCAATGCCATCCTCCGGTAAACCGGTGCGCAGGCCGCGCTGCACTATCTGTTTGAGGCGCGGGTACTGCGCGCCGAATTGTTCGAGAAAATCAATCAAGCGGCCTTCATTGATGGCGATTATCCGCGTTTCGTTGTTCGGCCAATTGGAAGCGTCCACCCCGGCGAACGGCGCGAGGAATTGGGCCAACACATCGTCGTTGATCTTCTCCCCCTCGTCCTGGCTGCCGTCGTAGTTCGTTTGGAACTTTCTTCCCTTGAGTTCAAAGAGTGTCCCATTGCCGGTGCCGTAAGGTGTGACGGTCGCGCCCTGCTTGCGGGCTTCGTCTTCAACCTGCTGGATGAATGCAGTTTTACCATCGCCTGCGTTGCCGCTGATGAGGACCAGATGGAAGCCGCCGTCCAACGCGGCGGGCTGGAGAGCGCGATCGAGCGCCGTGGGCACATAGATCAACCGCCCCATTGCATCAAGTCCGCGCGTCCCGGCGTTGGTGCTGCGGCTCTGACTGTAGAGCGTGAGTAGATACGACACGAAAGGATTCGTATTCGGCTTGGGCTCGCCTGCCGAAGCGAGCAGCAACCAGCTTTCCGAGGTGATCTGAAACTCTTTTGTCGGGTTTGGTTGCCGCAACGTGGTGATGGCACGAAGCGCTTGGGCGAAATCGTCGGCAGTGGAGTAGCGATCGACTCTGCGCGGAGCGATGGCTTTGAGCATAGCTTTCAAAAACGCGGGCGAAAGGTCTTCAAAACCGGCAATCTCCTTCGGGCTGCGCGCGGGTGTGTCCTTCGGCGGTGTCTTCTCGTTCGGCCATGGATACTCGCCGGTCACGGCTTCATATAGGGTAATGCCCAAAGCGTAAACGTCGCGGTCCGTCCGATCCGCGTCAGTTTGTTCTACCGCGCGATCGAGATCCGGGGGAACATATTTGAGCGTACCTCCACCCCGGGCAGCTCGGTCACCGGCACGCATGGACACGTTGAAGTCCACAATCTTCACCGCCTTGTTCGTCCACATGAGGTTGGCGGGCTTGATGTCGCCATGGGTAACGTGGTTGCGGTGCAAATGTGCCAATCCCTCCGCGACTTGAATGCCAATCTGTTGAGCTTCGTTGAGCGAGAGTTTCTTGCCTGCAACCAGCCCATCGATACTGGTTCCCTCAACATATTCCATCACAAGAAAAGGCACGGATAAACCTTCAAGACAACCACCGTGGAATACGCGAACCACGCTGGGATGCTCCGGCAGATTGGCCAGCGTGCGATACTCCTGTCGCATACGTTCCATGGTGGAACTACGATCGGTGGTGATGATCTTAAGCGCGCGTGTGGCTTCGCAGTGAATGTCTACGACTCTATAAACGCGTCCGAAGCCGCCTTTGCCCAGCGGTATCTCGACCTGATACTGGTTTACCAAAAGCTCTCCTGGCGGGAGATTGGTGTAGTCGAGTGGCGTTCCGGGCGGCGTTGGCTCGGATTCGGATTCCGAGGAGGCCGCGGGCGGCGGAGCAAACAACACGTCGTAACCGGCCAGTGCCTCTGCCGCAGTGGACCGCTCGGCAGGGCCAAACTGGCACAGCTTTTCCAGCCACGCGTCAAATCCTTCCGGCAAGCCGGTGACGAGCGACGAGACCTTTTCGGGAAACACCTGCGTTGCGGCGAGAGCCGCGTCGAGCGTCTCAAACGTAGGCTTGCCGGTAAACATTTCATAGAGCGTCGCACCGGCGGCATACACGTCTGATGCGGCACTGCTCTGGAGCGGATCGTCCTTTAACTCGGGCGCAAAATAGGCGGGTTCAACCACTTCAGGCAACTCAAGGGCGAGGGTGCGGTCGCGCGGCGGACCGGGCCGGGCGAAATCGAAATCGAGCAGCCGCGTCTGCCCGTCGAGGCCAACAACGAGGGTTGAGGGTGACACGGCGCGATGCAGCACGCCGCTGGCGTGGCAATGGGCGAGCGCCGCCAGCACATCGCGTGCGACGCGCAACTTCTGATCCATGGTGAGCTGCAGACCAGGTTTGGAGAGATGCACACGCAGCGAGGTGCCCGGCGTATCGTTAAGCACCAACACGTAGGCGTCACCATTATCGGTCGGAAAAAAAGCATGTGCCGTGGGGATTGCGGGATGATGCGGCAATTGCCGCAAGGCCCGGAATGCATTGGCGATCCGCTCCTGATTATTCGCCCTTTCCGCCGCGGGGAGATAAGGATCGGCCTGATAAACGCGGACAATCACCCGTTGTGAATCGGGGAGAAAAATATCGCGCGCACGGTATTCCGTAAAATAGTCGTTGCCGGTGAGTCGCTCGGTGCATTGCCAAGAAGGGCGGAAGAAAGGCAAGCCCTGCTGTGCCCGAGCCTTGCCGGTGACAGTGGAGAGAATGTGACCGAGATGCGGCGCGGTGGGTGCGGGCGGCGGCGTGCGGCCGGGCAGCCGCGCGGCATCCATGAATTGACGCTCGCAGCCCTGCAAGGGCCAGGTGTGATCGCGGTCGCGGCCTTCGGGGTCGCGCAAGGCGGCATCGGGCGCGGTGAGCAGGACCACGGCTTCCACCCAGACGTGCCGGAGCGCCTGAAGGGGCGGATTGGCGGCGTTGGAAAGCAGACCGTGCAACAGGCGGGTGTGATGACGGAGCTTGGCGAGCGGCGAGGCAAAGGGTGTGCGGCCTTCCGGATGCCAGCGGCTGCCGGCGACGTGGATTTCGCCGTAGGTGGATTTGACATCCACGAGGTAAACAGCGTGGGGGGCGACGACCGCGATGTCTATCTCGAACCACTGGCCGTCATCACTGCGCAACTCGAAGTTGTGGATGACGCGGTAATCGGCCGGGAGATGATCCCGGAGATAACGGATGGCCTGATTTTCAGGCTCATTCGCTGGCTCGCCAATTTTGATGACTTGGGCCATAGGTCAACTGCCATGCTCCTCGATTGCGTTCTGAACAAGTTGAACAGCTTTGTTGTCACTCTTAAGCGCTCGGAAGTATTTCTCGTGAGCTTCGATGATTCGTTTTCCGAAACGATGCCGCTCTTCTTTCTCCGGCCACGGCACTAGGAGTTTATGCATCTGTGGATCGTGAACTCGCGGGATGCTGTTTCCGGCGGACTGGCGTTTTATTAACACCTGGCCAATGTCAGTGCGAAAGAAGGCAAACAGAAATGCACCATCCTCTGGTTCGTGAGGAACAATTCGATACATGTCGTCCGCAATGAACAACCTGTCCAACCATCCATACACGAAAAGTGGGCGAGCGAAGAGCCCATAAATTTGTCCTGCGGCTTGGAAGATAAGCCAGCCTTTCTGGACGATGAACTCATCGAAGTTGGGCGTGCGAAAGCTGACATAGCGAACGTCCTCAGCGGTGAGGTTGTAAGCCTCGTTACCGCTGGTGAACTCAACACCTTCGCTTGGACTTTCCACCCAAAGCCGCTTGAACATCGGTGGCTTGAAAAGACGGGCTGTGACATCCGCCAACCTCCTCACAGGCACAGAGCAGGCTTGCAACCCTTCGTCGGCCTCCACGGCTGCAAGGGAGTGATAGGTTGCGTCCAGACGGCAGTTCAAGTCCTTGGAGCGGATGCAACTGATTCCTGACCCGCGAACATTTTTGTGGTTCAGCGGCCTCAAGTTCAGAGCATGGCGTAGCTCCTCAGTCGTTGCATTGATTTCCGTCGCTGCCTCGGATCGCAATTCGGCGGCTTGTTCGACAAGGGTGTGGATTTCGTGTTCGAGGGCGTTGCCGAGGCGGGGCACGGGCAAGTCAGCAATATGCTCCGGGCCAAGGGATTGAATGATTGAACCGTAAGTGCCCGAGACTACGAGCGGGACACCAAACTTACTGCTGAGGTAAGCGTAGAGATAGCCCGAAGGAATTTTCTCTGGATCGGGCACGACTTTCAAAGTATGCTGCGAAGACCAAATTCCAGTCATGTCGGGACGGGCATAAACGATTCGGCCGATTGTGCCGGAGCAAGAGATGAGTGACATGCCCGGCTTGAGTTCCAGATGCCGCAGCATCCGGCCCTCTGCTTGCTTACGACTCAACAGCGGTAGTTCAGAAAGGTCTGCGTGAAGCATTGCGCTGCTTCCGACGAACGGAACGCCAAAATCTGGCGAGTCCACGTAAGTGCGAGAGAATTTCGGGCCGTTATAAATCCCGCCGTCGAACCCAGCGGTTAAAGTATGAAGCTTGTCATTGCGAAACGGAATATTTTCGAGCAGAATCTTAGTTTCGAGCGCGCCGCCAACGTAAGGCTTGGTATCGAGTCGGTATCCATAGCCTTGCATCCAAGAACTGCGAATGGTGGTAATTTTCATTGCTCCCACCCCTCCTTGTGTTTCGGAAACCATTCCTGAAGCTTTTTCCGAAGAAGGTGAAATGCTGGATCAACACACTTTCTAACGGAAATGGTTGAGCTGATCTCTGTGAAAATTGCAGAGGGAGGCCCGCTCTGGCAATGGTGAGACAAAGCTTCCACCAGCCCTTTCGGATTTTCCGGCTTATGGTCGGCCAGGGGCCAGGCCGGTGGTTGGCCGGCCAAAGCATTCGCGGGAACAAAGAAATGTTTTTCCCGATCCTTGTCCAAGCGCAACGATTGCTGCTGGAACAACGTCCACAACTGGTTTTCGTGGCCATTGAAACCGAAGGCTTCCACCACATGCGGGTTACGCTGCCAAATCCACGCCTCCAATTCCGGCTTGATCAAAATGACTTCAAAGCGATGGCGCTCCAACTTGGCTTCGGTCAGGACCAAGCGTTCAATATCCGCGATGAGCTGCTCCGGGGCGGGCGCGCCGTCCCAAGCATGATCCAAAACAATCAGGACCTTCTCGTAAATTTTCCCCTGCGCCAAAAGAATCGCGTGGGGATTCGACCAAACCCCAGGATCGTGTCCCGGATGGACGGAAATATCCTTTTCGGGACTGAAGGTCACCCCGTTTAATTCAACGGGGCCACAGCCCAAGGTTAAATGAAATTTTTTCCGCTCGAAGAAGCCCCGAATGGTCGCAGCACACTGACCATCCGCCGTCATGATCAGGAGTGGTTTCATCCGAGCACGCCTCCCGCCAACAGGGTGCCCAGATCCATGGATTTTTTCCATTCCTTCAGCGCCGGATGCAAGTTACCCCGGATGGCGGCGGCAGATCCTTTTTCATCCACGCTCAGGCAAACGACCTGATGCGGCTGACATTTGGCCAAGACCAGCGGGGAATGAGACGACACCAAAACCTGGGAACCGTGAATGGTCTGGAGGGCCTCCACCAACAATTCAATGCCCCGGGGATGCACGCCATTTTCCGGCTCCTCGTAAGTCAGTAACTCCGGGGTTCGGGTGAGATACGGCAAAATGGTAGTCGCCAGAATCATCAACGTGCCATCGGATAGACCGGAAGACGGGACCTTGGCCCCGTTGCGATAGTGGAGCCGCAGGTAGGCATGTTTATCATCCTCGCGGACGACCGGTTCAATGCGCTCCAGACCTTGAAGGGCAAGTCGGGAAAACTTCTGCCAGCGCTCAAAAGCGCGACTGGTGAGAGGCTTTTTAGTGGCGGCAGCCAACTCTGCCTCGGTTGGTTTCTCCAGGTCACACGCCAACCAAGCCAAAGTGGAGGCATCGCGCACGACGCTGGGTTGCCGGATGCGGCGATGCGGATTTCGCAGGGCGGACAACGAAGGCTGATAGGCACAAGCTCCGGTGGTCAATAAATCACGCAGCCACAGGGAGGCACCGTAGCGGCTGCGATCCGCGAAAATGTTGGCGAATGCCGGCTCGGTGGGCGGAAACGAATAATCGTTGCGAGGCCCCCGCTTTTCAGCTTCGGGTCGGAAAAACACCTTGCCGCCGCGCGACCGTTGGATGACGGGGAAAATTTGCTTGGAACTGGGAGACATCCATTCACCGATCAAACCACCCGTGGTCGGCCGCTTCTTATCGGCGCTGTCGGTGAGCAATAATAGATATTCCTGGGCAATTTGAAGCGTGTCATTGAACAGTTCGAATTCGACCTCGTAACGAATACGGGTGAACCACCAATCCGGATGTTTCCGCAATTTATCCACCGCCCGGCCGCCGTCCCGGGCGCGTTTCTTCTCCAAACGCAGCGCCTGTTTTTCCACCAAGGCGGAGACTTGCTCCGGCGGGAGCTTGGCTTCGACCGTCAAAATAAAATTTCCACCTGAATGCTTGTGAATCAAATCGCCCGCATAGTCCGCACGCGGCCGCGGATGCGTAGGGGTGGGTTCAAAAAACGCCTTCTCGATGCTGCGGGTAGCGAGCATTTCACCCAGCACGATGGGAATATCCAACAACGTGGTTTTGCCCGCGCCGTTCGGCCCGACGAAGACTTGAAAGCGATCGAGCGAGAGGTCGAGTGTTTCAAAGCAGCGATACCGGTAGGCTTCGATGCGAGTGATCATACGCCGGGTTCAGGGTGTTTCTGCCGGAACGCCTCATAGGCATCGCCAATCGGCGGAAAATCATCGTCCAATTCCGGTTCGTTCAAGGTCCGCCTACGGACTTCGTAATGGCCGTTGGTCTTGACTTTCACCTCATCAATGCGCGTCCGCATTTTATTGGTGCCGTCGGGATTGTGCTTGTAAAGCGGATTGCCACGCCGATCCACGCCGGCATTTTCGGCCACGGCCATGAAAATGGGGTATTCCTTCACGTGGCCCTGTGCCTCGGCATCCATCTCCGTCTCGGTTTTCTTTTTCAGGAACAGCAGGCTAGTGAGAATGCCGACGTTGGCCTCAACAATGAAGGCTTCGACCGGGACTTCGACGCACGCGAGCACCCAGCACTGACGCAGAATCCAGCGGCGGATGTATTCGTCGCCGGGGTTGCCGAGAATGCCGTTGGGCAAAACGATGCCCATGCGCCCACCGGGCTTGAGCCACTTCAATGATTGCTCAATGAAAAGAATTTCCGGGGCGACCGCGTTTTGAGACGTGGTCTGTTCGAGCCAGCCCCCGCTGTCATCGCGCGACCAGCGTTTGGCCAACTGCAAATTATCAAGAATCGCTTTTTCGGTGATCGGAATTTCCGAGCCGAAGGGAGGATTCGTCATCAGCACGTCCACTGAACCGAAGGGAACGTTTTTCTTGGCCGGTTCGTTGCCGCCCAGATGGCTGCGCGGAAAGGCCAGCGAGTCCATGTGGTAAATGTTACCTTCGATGTTGGCGGCCATGAGGACATTCATGGTGCTGGCTTTAACGAGGAACGGATCGAAGTCCGCGCCGAAGAGATTCCTCTTGGCGTAGTCGCGCAGGCGATCGAGGAGGCTGTCCTGCGTGGCGTCGCTGAGTTCGCGTTTGTATTCGGTCCGCAACTGGCGCAAGCGATGGGCGAGCGTGGCGACGAGGAAGCCGCCCGTGCCGCAGGCGGGATCGAGCACCTTTTCATTCTCCTTGGGATTCAGGATGCGGACGACGAGGTCCACGGCGCGGCGCGGGGTGAAGTATTGGCCGCGATCGCCGCGCAGATTCGTGCCGACGATTTCCTGATAGGCCGCGCCTTTGGCGTCCACATCCGAGCGGGAGAAATTGTAGCGCTGCAATTCCATGACCATGTAGGAGAGCGCGCGATCCGAGAGGGTGATTTCGTCGTTGTCCTTGAAGAAGCTGTATTGCTTTTTGGTGGCCTTGAAGAGGTCGTTGATGCGAGCGCGAATCTTCATGCGACCTTCGTCCGTGAAGGGTTCATCTGCCGCCGCGAAGAACTTGCGATCCTTGCCGCGATTGGCGCGCTCGTCATACATCTTGGCGAAGATGAGATAGAGGAACTGCCAGAAAGCGGCGTCCTTGGGCATGCCTTCGTTGCCGTGAATAAAATTATGGCAGCGCTGGAAGGCGCGACGCAGGGCGTTTTCCTCGCCGGGGCGCACGTAGGTCTCGGCGTGCATGTCCGGCGTGGTCATCGAGCCGTCGGCCATGGGCCAATCGCCACGCGGTGTGAACCGGTCCTCGAAGCGGCGCTTTTCCTTGTGGAGGAAGAAACGTTCGAGGCCGTTGGTCCAGTGCCCCCACTCGCAACCTTCGTTGGCGGTCATCAGGCCGCGCAATTCATCAAGGTCTTTCTCAGCCTGGGCGTAGTCGCGAATCTTGATGACGGATTTGCGGCCGACGTTGGGCAAGGGCCGGCAGATGATGGCGCGACGAAGATTCTCCAGCGTGTGCTCCTTGCCCGACTCAAAGATGGCGATGTCCACGCGTTTGCGCTTGCCCTCGACCTTGACCGGGAAGTCGGCCTCCATGTTTTCTGGGGCGATCTGGTATTCGCTGATGAGTTGGCGGGCGACTTCCTGACGAACCTTCTCCTTCTCCGTCTCCTTCACCGGCTGGCCGGTGATGAAGTCAGAAATCATGCCCTCCTGGATTGGGCTGGCTTCGTCACTCTCTTGTTTTGTTTCCGCGTCTTTTTTCACCATCAGGACGGACGATGGCTATGTAAGTGTAAGTTTGCGATTAGGAAATTACGAAGATGCTGATTGATCCGGCTATTAAGGACCGAGTCGACTCAAGCCGACTGCGGTTCGTCGATGTGAGACGCGGGAGCGACCTGCGTCGGAGTTGGTGATGCGTCCGTGGCGTTTGATATGCGCCACTGCCTGCCTCTGCCGTTCGCTCAACCCCAGCCCGGCCGTTACCTCATTCGTGATCCAGTCGCGCCAGAGAGTGAGGACGAAGGAACCCTGGCGCAGCTCGAAGTCGGGCTCGGGCAGTCCGGCGTCGTGGCAGAGCTCGATCATGCGCTGGGTGCCGGAGCCGGCTTTTCGATGTAGCGGGTAAGGTAAAGCGACTCGGCGATGGGCGGGTTGGCGGGCTCCGATCGAGGAAGTGCTTCTGCTCGCTCCCGCGCCCAGCGCGGATCATTTCTCCACCACGATGGCTCAACCGATGACAAGGCCGGATGGCCGAGAATGACCAGCGCGCTGAACAGTCGAAACCTAACAAGCAACTGCTGGCGCTTCCTCCAGCGACCGGTGCTTTCGACGCGGAGCTGATCCGCGGAGGAGGTGTGAGCATTCGGCTTGGTCGCCAGCGACCGAATTTCTGGCCGGAACATAGCCACGCGCAAACGCAGGTCGCCGTGCTTCTCGACGACGTGGACTGTGAACTGACCTGGCGCGCACCGCGCGGTCGGCGCATTCAGCAACGTATCGAGCGACAGCACGTCTGGGTTCTCCCGCCTTGGCAGTTACACTCGGCTCGCCTGGGGCGGGAGGCCAAACTGGTTGTGCTCTACCTGGAACCAGCATGGACGCGGGATGTGACGAACGATGTGACCATGCACGCAACACTCGTGCCTCTGGCGGGCTACATCGTACTCGATCCTTTGATTGGTGAATTGAGTGTAGCGCTCCGCGAAGAATGCCGGAACACGACCACCGCAAGCCACCAACACACGGTGGCGCTCGGTGCGGCTTTCGGCGCCAGACTACTGCGCGCACAATTTCCTCCATCGCAGCCCGAACGCTACCGGCAGCGAGGACTACCCCTCGAATCGCTGGAACGGGTGAAACGCTTCATCGCCGAGCATCTCCATGAGAAACTGCCGTTGGAGTCGCTGGCGCGGGAGGCCCGCTACAGCCCAGCGCACTTCAGCCGGCTCTTCAAGCGGAGCACAGGGTTCACGACTGAGCAGTATTTGCTGCGTACCCGGCTGCTGCGGGCGAAAGAGTTTCTCCGCATGGGCGAATTCACCATCAGCGAGATCGCGTATCGCCTGGGCTTTAGCGACCACAGTCATTTCACGACCCAGTTCAAACGGCTGTTCGGTGCGCCCCCCAAGGTGTATCTGGCGCTCGGCGGGGAGCATTAAAACCAAAGATTTTCGCCGTAAAATCCAAGACCCCGGCGGCCAGTTCAGATACAGTCAGGGGTTTCGATTCTTCCGCGGCGCGTTCGATGCGCCGCGTTTTTGTCGGTTCTCTACTCTGCGACTTCGTGCGCTGCATGGCGCCCAGGGCCGCCAAACCTCATCCCCCCCTATGCGCCATGTCTCGTTCTTCCCGTCCAGTTCAACTGACTCTCGCCCTGCCCCCGGCCGATTACCGCGCTTATGTCGCGGCGGCCCGAATCCTCGCCCGCATCATGGGTCGCAAAGCGCCCGACGCGCTTGCCCTCATCCACCATAACCTCGTCAAACGCGACCCGACCGGCGTCGCCGATGACTATCTGGATTCGATTGGCTGGCCCCTGGCCGCAGGGCGCGCGATCTCGGTGCGCCGCCCCGCCCGGAAGCCCGTGCGCCATTCGCACGGCCCGCTGCTGCTGGCCAGCCCGCGCGGTTTGCCGTCACCGCTCGCCGATCCCGCGCGCAACTAGGCCGGCTAATTGCGGTCCGGCTCCTCCAGCACAGAGCTGTTCGCGAGCGTGAAATTCGTGAACGGCAGTTTGCGCAGCAGGGGCCGGCCGCGACGGCGCGGGTGCCGGATGACCGCCTTTCCTTCCGGCAGCGCCTGAAACGCCGTCGTCTTGAACCACGGTTCATCGATCGGCTGCCAGTTGCTCGCCGTGCGCCCGCCGCTCACCCCGCCGCTGTATTTGCGGATCTCGCGCCCGCCCATCTTCTCGGAGAGGATCTTCGCGCCCTTCTCGTCGGCGGCCCGAAAATGAATCTGCGTTCTTAGATTCGCCATGAACACGTCGGCCTTTCGTTCCGTCTCGAAGGCCGCGTAAAGCGAAAGCGGCGTCTGCGTGGCGGAAATCAGGCACACGCCCGCCTCGCGCAGTTCGTCCACGGTGGAGTGGTCGGCGAACCCGTCCTCGGAAACCAATGTGGTCTTCTGGCCCTCGTCGAGCACGAGCACGATCATGTTGCGCCGGCGCATCTCCTCCGGCTCGAGATCGAACCGCCGGAACGCG
>Ga0182021_10003074_pt1 | contig 19609 bp, 20 predicted proteins | sample 612E3MmetaG_FD_120493 | JGI IMG/M metagenome (GOLD analysis project Ga0182021, IMG submission 120493) | Permafrost microbial communities from Stordalen Mire, Sweden - 612E3M metaG (Illumina Assembly) | ecosystem: Environmental > Terrestrial > Soil > Wetlands > Permafrost | place: Sweden... | reverse complement strand
GGGTGGCGCTCCAGGGCTCGGCTTTGGGCGGCGTCGGCTATGCTGCGGCCGGCAATGTCTATCAGGTGGGTGAACGCGACTATCATTACGGCGTCGCCCCGCAGGGGCTCCTCGCGCTCCGCCTAATCTTTGGCGACAGGGCCATGTTCGATTTGACAGGACGCGGGTATTATTTGACCGGCATGGGTGGCGGGGACCCGGGGGGAACGGAGAACATCGGCCGTCTGAACATGGGATTCACCTATCGTGTATACGGCCGTCATGCCCTTGGGATCCAATACATAACGTCCCTCCGTGATGCGCAATATCCCGATCGAGTCGACTCTCACCAGACGACGGGAACCGTCAGCCTCGTTTACACATTACTTGGCGGTGACGGGTTCGGCGCTGTCGAATGGCGCGGCGCTGACAAACGCTGATAGCAAACATTTCGCTTATTTATCACGATTGAGTAAAATAAGAAAATCTATAAAAAGGCTTTCGACATCTGCCCGCTTTTTTCCCACCAGCATTTCTTTCTCAGCCGGGCCGAGGTTCAATTCCATTTCTTAGAGAAACCGTATTTGCGTTTGAATGAGGCGGCCGGACTCCACATCCATATTATAAAGAGTCTGCAAAAAAGGCGTTTCTAATTTCCACTGGGCGGGGAAAAGTGGAATAAACCTTATTTCCGACATAAAGGCATGGCTCAAAGCAAGATATTCAAAAAATTTTGTATCATGGCTGATTGAACCCCAGATATATTTGCCGATTTGAGTTTTTTGCCAAAACTTCACGGCAAACTGAGCCATCTCCGTATAAATGGAAATATCGCTGCTCCAGGCAGTCGCCCGATGAAGCAGAGTGGCCAGTTCAATTTCACGGTAATACTGATTGTGCAGAAAGCTGTAAGTTGTCCAATCCAGCGCATGGTATTCCACTTTAGAAAGTATCATGCTGTTGGCCTGTTTTATGGCCAGAACAAATAAACTTATCCTTGTCTGCTCCGCGCTTTCCAGACCATTCTTTGAAAAATAAGCTATTGTCTTTTTTTTCCAGTCCTCTTCAATATCAGCCGGCATTGACCTTCCCTTTTTTCTGATGGAATATCGGAATTCCCCGGGTATGATCACCCTCACAGGGAAAAGCCAGTATTTCCGCTTGAGGATCATCTGTGGCAATCCAGACAGATTGGTCACCCTTCCATTTTTTGTTTTCTACCTGTTCCATAAAATCAACTACAACCCGGCATGTTATTTCCGGTATCTCGATAGTAAAAGCATGACAGACATGCTGCATCAGCATCAACCGCGAATTTTTAATATTTTTGCGCATCACCTCATGGCACCAGCGCGGTGTGAGAAAATCGAATTCAGCATTCATAATTAAGGTCGGGCATTTAATTTTTTTCAGCTCCGGAGTGAAACCGCGGAAATTACGGATAGATTCCAGCAAATTCTGGATAGCGTACAGATCATTATAAGAAAAACTTTTTCTCTTGGAAATTTCCAACACCTCTTTATTCTGGAGCATCCATGGTGAGCTGAAGTTAAACGCGTTAAACAAGTCCACCAGGTACTCAAAACCAATTTTTGTCATTCCAATATATAAAATTAATCCTTTCAAAAAAAGCTGCTCATCCATTTCGCTGAATGTGCTCATCGGAAGGAGTCCCTTGACTTTCTGAGGATAGTTAATGGCCAGCTTCAGCGCAATGGCGCCGCCGAATGAAATACCCATGACATATGTCTTTTTAATCTGCAAATGATCCAGAAGAGCGGCCAATATTTTATAGTTTTCATCAAAATCAATAAATAAAATCGGTTTAGATGAAGAACCCTGCCCCAGTAAATCAAAAGTTAAAACCCGGTAGCCGGCATCGTTAAAATATTTAGTATGTTTTGTCCAGTGCTGAGTTCCCTGAATGAGGCCATTGATTATCGTGATAACCGGCTGGTCGGGAGGACCATTAAATACATAATGTATTTCGTGATAACCGTATTTAAAAAAAGCCACAAATCAACCCCTTGTGCTGCGAGATTTATTTATTACCTTTTACTTATACGTGTTTTTAATAGATAACCGAAAGTAAAATTATTATCAATAAAAAGATAGCATTGCCGGCGGCAGCAATTTGATTGACCTGGTTTTATAAATAGGTATTTCAGAAATTATCATTTATTTTGACACCTGAAGATGTTTATCTTATATGTATATTTAGGGAGGGGAAAAATTATGAAGATAAGCTTAATCTCCATATGCATGGTAATGGCAGGCTCATTTTTCATTGCGGGCAACTGTTGGGCTTTCCGCTGCGGTTCAGACCTGGTAAGCCGTGGCGATAGCAAAACCAAAGTGCAGGTTACCTGCGGTAAACCGACCTCTAAAGAAACTTCCTGTGAAAACCGTCAGGAATACACGACAGCTGATAAATCCGGCAAAATTAAGAAATTCAAAAAGTGCGGCAAGAAACTGGAAGTATGGCATTATAACTGCGGTGATAACGATTTTATCTACAAACTTACTTTCGAAAACGGCGTATTAAAAAGCGAGCACACCGAAGGCCGCGGCAAAGGTAAGTCTGATTGTCTGGGAAAATAATATGGTACGTGTCCCGGATTTCTCTATTTGCCGTCTTTCATCAGCATCGTCGCCGTATCGAGCAGCAAAGTGTGCGGCTTGGCAGCAGAAGACTTCCCTTTCAGGGCCTTAATATAGACTTCATCGCCTTTTGCTTCCAGCTGAACAATGACATCAAAGAGATCGGCAACACGCTGAAACGAAACGGGCAGACCATTTTCCGCCGGTGCTTCATTGCGGTGCTCATGGACAGTAAGCCAGATTCGCATCGCATATTTTTTCGCCAGTTCTTTTAAAAGTACAAGCTGCCCGCAGCCGGCTTCATCAAACTGCAAACCGTCAATAATTACGGTATGAGGTTTAAAAATATTTTGTTGCATTAAATCGGTCAAACGCTCTTCGAGCGTCGGGACGCTGAAGCTTTCCACCCGAAATGTCATGATAAAACGATAAGGCTGAATTTTATCCCAGTATTCTTTGATTTCGGCTTCATTAAAGTTTTCGGCGATATTGTGAAACAGTTCATGATACCAGATATCAACTTTACTTACCGCATCTTGCAGACTCACATGCAAAACTGATTTTTCTCTTATCATCGTGTTTAAAGCCACCTGAACAAGCAAGGCAGTTTTTCCCACTCCGGCATAAGCTAAAACGGCGCCTAATCCTCCATTTTGCAAAATGTCTTCATGTTCATAACCAAGATTGACAAGCGGATTGCGGTATACAACTTCTTTTTTTAACATGATTATATCCTTATAAGTTAAGTGGATTATATTTTCTTCCCGCCTTAACACGGCTGTATTTCTAAACATTTTTCCCCGGTATTATGCGGCCGATTTCTTATTTTGAGCAACTTCCAGGGCGATTTTCTCAGCAATGGACTGAGGAACCTGTCTGTAGTGGGCGAATTCCATCGTAAATTGAGCCTTCCCCTGCGTTGAGGAACGCAGCACGGTGGAAAACCCAAACATTTCCGCCAGTGGTATTTGCGATTCGATTTCGCACATAACTCCTTCATCCTGCGAACCGACAATCATTCCGCGGCGTTGATTTAAAAGACCCATAACCGGTCCCTGGAATTCAGGCGGGGTTTCGACAACAACCTTCATAATTGGTTCATGAATAACCGGCTTTGCCCGAAGATATGCTTCCCGAAAAGCGCCGCGTGCGGCAGCTTGGAAGGCCATATCAGAAGAGTCCACGGCATGAAAAGCACCGTCATTAATAACTACCTTCACCCCGGTAATCGGAAATTCCAATTTGGGACCTTTTTCCATACTGTGTTTAAATCCCTTTTCGCAGGCCGGAATGTATTGAGTGGGAATAGCGCCACCGAATATTTTGTTTTCAAATACAAATTCCGCATCACTGATCGGTTCAAGATAACCGGCAATACGGCCGAATTGACCAGCGCCTCCTGTTTGTTTTCGATGAGTATAATTGAAATCAGCGCGCTGGGTAATAGTTTCGCGGTAGGCAACACGTGGATTACCTGTAGTAACATCGGCGCCGTATTCACGCCGCATTCTTTCTACATAAATGTCCAGATGCAACTCGCCCATTCCTTCGATGATTGTTTCATTGGTTTCCGGGTCCACAAACGTTTTAAATGTCGGGTCTTCCTTGGAAAATCTATTTAAAGCTTTGGCCATTGCCATTTGCGATTTGTTGTCCTTTGGCTCAATGGCAAGCGAGATAACCGGTTTGGGGACGTACATGGAAGTCATTGTCAGATTGATGCCAGGTGAGACGAAAGTGTCGCCGGATGAGCATTCAATTCCAAATAGTGCGCCAATATAGCCTGACTGCAAACATTCGACATCTTCCATCTGATCGGCATGCATGCGGACGACACGGCCGACTTTCACCTTCTTGCCGCTACGCACATTAATTATCGTTGACCCCTTGGACACTGTTCCCTGATAAACACGGATATAAGTTAATTGACCGTACTTACCGTCTTCCAACTTGAAAGCCAGAGCAACTATTGGTTTTTCCGGATCGTTATCCAATATGACCTGCTCTTCATTTTTTCCCATATCCAGCGCAATATTTTCTACTTCCGAAGGACAGGGCAATAGATAGGTCAAACCATCCAGCATGGGTTGAACGGCTTTATTTTTATAAGCAGATCCCATATAAACAGGAGTAATCTGTCTTTTTAAAGTACCTTTTCGCACTGCAGCATAAAGTACATCCGGGGTAATTTCTTTTTCTTCCAGAATTGCTTCAGTCAGTTCATCGGAAAATAACGATGCGGCATCAATCAATTCTTCCCTTTTGGCTTTTGCTTCTGCTAAAAGATTTCCCGGAATTTCTTCGGTACGAACTATTTCCCCATTATCTCCGTCAAAATAAAGCGCTTTCATGCTGACTAAATCTATTACACCTTCCGCCTCAGTTTCCAAACCGATGGGAATCTGCATTGCTATCGCATTATGCCCCAGTTTAGTTCTAAGTTGACTGATAACACGGAAAGGATTAGCGCCACTGCGGTCACACTTGTTAATAAAAGCAATACAAGGGACTTTATATCTTTTCATTTGGAGATCAACAGTGATTGATTGGGATTGAACGCCGCCGACGGCGCATAAAACCAGAATTGCGCCATCCAAAACACGAAGTGATCTTTCTACTTCTATAGTGAAATCGACATGCCCCGGAGTATCGATAATATTTATCTCATAACCTTGCCATTCGCAATAGGTAGCAGCAGAAGCTATTGTAATTCCACGTTCTTTTTCCAATTCCATGGAATCCATTGTTGCTCCCACGCCATCTTTTCCTTTGACATCATGGATGGCATGAATTCTCTTTGTGTAGAAAAGGATTCTTTCTGTAAGCGTCGTTTTACCTGAATCAATATGAGCGCTTATACCAATGTTGCGAATTTTTTCGTTATCGATCTTCATTTTCTCTGTTCAACCATCCTTAAAATAATCATGTACTGAAAATATTAAATCTATAAAAAAATCCCCTCATTTGGAAGAGTCTCTGCCAGATGGGGGGATCCACCGTTAACGAGCCTTTTTAAAGATGGTTTAAACATATATGTTGCTCTGCAATATGTCAAGTTATAATTTGGCTCTTAAACTCTTAACTTGACATAGCTTTCAGAACACTTATATTACCTACAAATAATCATATTATGAGGTGTTAATCATGGCGCATAAGGTGAAAATGTATACATTAAGTACTTGTAGTCATTGTAAAGCTGCAAAAAAGTTTCTCGGAGATAATGGGATTACTTTTGAATTCACCGATGTAGATTTACTGCAAAATCCCGAAAAAGATGATGCCTTAAAAGAAATTGTTAAATATAATCCGCAACGCTCGTTTCCGACCATTATAATTGGCAACAAGATCATCGTCGGCTTCCGGGAACAGGACATCCGGGAGGCACTGGGCATTTGATATGACATCTGACGAACTCTATGCAATGCTCAAAAAAGCTCAGGAACCCAAAGGTTTTTTCTTTAACAAAGATAAAGACTGGGTTTTAGCCATTCTAAAAGACCTCTTAATCAATAAGGAACGCTACGGATATATGTCTTGCCCCTGCCGCCTGGCAACCGGTGATCGCGAAAAAGATCGGGATATCTTTTGTCCTTGTGTTTACCGTCCTGACGATGTGAAAGAATATGGCAGCTGTTATTGCAATTTATACGTCTCGCTGGGATGGAATGAGGGGAAAATTGAACATAAGTATGTGCCGGAAAGAAGACCGCCGGGAAAAACAGTTTATTAATATTAACATTAATAATTATATATTTTTATTGACAAAAAAATTGAAGAACAATAAGAAATCAAAGTTTGTTATAAACCAATGAGGGTTTTATTTTATGATTAACACATATAAGTGCAAGAAAAAGGGAATTCTAATTGCTGAAATCTGCCTCGATACCACCTGTGAATGGCGACTGAAAAACGAAGCTTTCTTAAATTGCACATGGGTTGCCTGCAATTATGGGCCATTTACTCTGGAAGAAGTAGGAGATATGATGGGCGTTACCCGGGAAAGGATCCGCCAAATTGAAGCTAAAGCTCTAAAAAAGCTCCAACATAAAAAAAGAAGGGACCAGTTGAAAGATTTTGCTGCTCCGGGAAATGACTGGGATAATTTATAGTTGTTTAAGCGGAAGTGGTCTTAAGACTCGGCTTTTCTATTTCTGTTTTTTCTTGCGCCACTTTTCTAAAAACAAGACTTCGTTCATGTAATATTTTCGCTCATCACGGGCAAAAAGTCTTGCCCCAATTGTCAATTCTAAATCGAGAGCGGCCACTTTATCCATACGAGGCACAGTTGCACAAACCTTCTTGAGTTCTTCAAACGCCTTAGCTGACTGTTTTGCCAGGATTGCTGCCATATTTTCTGCTTGCTCCATGAATCTTTCCGGAGGTGCGACTTTATTTACCAGACCTATTTTCAAGGCTTCATTAGCCCCAATAGGTTCACCGAGCATAACAATCTCTTTGGCTTTAGTAATACCGACAATTTGGTTTAAAGGATAAAAAAGCGGATTTAATCCAATTTTTAATTCCGGATGACAGAAGATGGCGCTTTCGGAAGCAACAACCAGATCGCAGACCGTAACTAAATTAAATCCACCACCCAGAGCGAACCCTCCAACTGCAGCAATCACCGGCTTTTTACATAAATAAATCTTTTTTAAATACCTCATCATTGATTCAAAGTATTCATCAATATCCGCATCGGATATGGCAGCCATTTCTTTTATGTCCATACCTGTGGAAAAAACATATTCTCCACCAGTGATGATTATGGCTTTTACTTCCGGATCGCTTTCCAATACGACAAATATTTCCAATAACTCTTTACGCATTTCTTTGGAAATTGCATTCATTTCGCCGGGCCGGTTTAATTTTGCTATGGCATAACCGTTTTTTTTCTCAAGAATGATTGTTTTATAAGTCATTTTTTATTAACCATTAAGCGCAGTTCTTTTCCCGTTTTAAAAAAAGGTGTTTTTCTTTTTTCCAGTTTTACTTGCGCTCCTGATTTGGGATTACGTCCTAGACGTGATTTTCTCTCCCTGACGGTAAAATTTCCCAATCCTCTTATTTCAATACGTTCATCACGCGCCAAGGCAGCCGCCATTGAATCAAATATTATATTTACGGCATAGGCAACATCTTTGCGGGCATAAACTTTCAATTTTTCCTGCAGTATTATAATTAAATCTTTTTTTGTCATGATTACTTTCCCGGTTTATAATGAAGGAGAATATAAATAACCTACTCCACCCCAGCTCTCAACTTTTTCCTGTAAAGAGCGACTTAATTGGTTTGCTGCACTTTCCAATACATAATCAAAAACTGACGCATGTTTTTTGGGTGGATATACGAGGTCATACTTTCCATCTTTCCCGGCTAACTGGCTGGCCAGCTTAGCGGCAAATCTCATATCGCCGAGATAATCAACTAATCCATATTCCTTTGCCCGACGTCCGGAAAAAACTCTGCCATCGGCAATATTGATAATCTGTTCCCGGGGAATTTTGCGATCACGGACAATAACATCAACAAATTGATTGTAAATATCATCAACCAGATCCTGAATAATTGTTCTTTCTTCCGGAGTCATTTCTCTCAACGGTGAGCCAATATCTTTATATTTGCCGCTTTTGACCGCCGAAGCCTTCAAACCGATTTTCTTAAGCAGTTCTTCGACATTGGCAAATTGCATAATTGCGGAAATACTTCCTGTGATTGTTCCGGGATTGGCTACAATTTTATCTGCGCTGCAGGCAATTAATAATCCACCGGAAGCGGCAACTGATCCCATTGATGCTACAACTTTTTTCTGTTTTTTCAGTTCAATAACGGCATCATAAATTTCTTGCGAAGCAGCGACACCTCCACCCGGTGAATCAATCCGCAAGACGACAGCAACAATGGAATCGTTACTGCCGAAAGCTTCTAATTGTTCGTTGATTTCCCTGGAATCAGAAATAATGCCGCTAACATTTACGACACCGATTTTGTCATTTAAAGAAAAACTTTTTGCTTTTCCTGTTCCCGAATACGCACCAATTCCATAGAAAAATATATAGAACACGACTCCTAAAGCGATAAGTAAAAGCATTCCAAAAATTACCGGATGTTTTCTCATGCTTTATCCGCCTTTTTGGGGTTTGCCTATTTTTACTTCCGCCAGAGCTTGTGCCAGGTTAGAACCTAGATTTTCCGTATTATTAATATACTGATTTGTCACCGGAGCCGGGGGCGGAGCTTCCATATCTTTGATGCTTAACCTGATTTTTTTAGTTTTAGTGTCAATGCTTTTGACAACAGCCGACACAGTATCTCCCACCGAATATAGTTCCGAAGAGGTCTTTACCCGCTTCTGGCTTATTTCAGAAATATGGACAAGGCCTTCAATCCCTTCTTCCATTTCCACAAAAATTCCAAAATCGGTAAAGTTCGTTATCTTTCCCGTAACAACACTGCCGGGAGCATATTTTTGGGCCAGATCTTCCCAAGGATTTTTATCAATTTGCTTTATTCCCAGAGAAAATTTTTCGTTCTCTATGTCGACATTTAAAACAATGGCTTCAACTTCCTGCCCTTTTTTAAAATATTCGGCAGGATGAGTCACTCTATGCTTCCATGATATATCAGAAACATGGACTAAACCGTCAATCCCTTCTTCAATGCCGACAAAAACACCAAAATTAGTGATATTCCGGACTGTACCTTTAACAATCGTTCCTACTTGATATTTTTCCCGGAGTTTTTCCCAGGGATTGGGCGATGTTTGTTTCAAGCTTAAAGATACGCGTTTGGCTTCGGGATTTACTTCCAAAACAACCACCTTTATCGTTTCACCGACACTCAAAACTTTTGATGGATGCTTGATTTCTCTTGTCCAGTACATTTCGGATATATGCACCAGGCCTTCGACTCCCGGCTCTAATTCCACAAAAACCCCATAGTCAGTCAGGTTCACAACCTTACCGTTAACTAATGCACCAACAGGATATCTTTCAGTAATATGCTCCCATGGATTTTCCGTTAACTGCTTCAGGCCTAATGAAACTCTTTCCTTTTCGGAGTCAAAGGAAAGAACTTTTACTTTAATTATTTCGCCCTTATGGAAAGTCTCTGCCGGTTTGGCAATCCGTCCCCAGGAAATATCTGTAACATGAAGAAGTCCGTCGATTCCGCCTAAGTCAATAAAAATTCCGTAATCGGTAATATTTTTAATAACACCTTCAACAATGCTTCCTTCTTTAATATTGCTTAATGTATCTTTCTTTTCCGATTCTCTCTCTATCGCTACAATCGACCGGCGCGATAAAACCACATTATTGCGCTTCCGGTCATATTTTAACACATGGAAATCCATCGTCTGCCCGACAAATTTATCTAAATCTTTGATTGGATGTGTATCTATCTGCGAACCGGGTAAGAAGGCAATCACGCCGATATCAATTGAAAGACCGCCTTTAACTTTTTCAATAACTTTACCTTTAATCGGAATATTGTTTTCACAGACGTTCTTAATATCATCCCAAATTTTTAGTTTTGCCGCTTTATCTCTGGATAAAATCAAACTTCCTTCAGAATCTCTTTTATCAACGAATACTTCTATGCTGTCGCCAACAGAAACATCAATATTCCCTTGTGCATCTCTAAGTTCTGTTGCCGGAATAAATCCTTCGGTTTTCCAACCGACATCGACCATTACCTTATCTGCATTGATCTGCACTACTTTACCGGTAGCAATATCTCCGTACTGGATCTGATTGAGACTTTGTTCATAAAGTTCTTTAAACCCAACATCATCGTCTTTGGATGGAACCGATTGAATTGCCGCATTTTTAACCGAAGAAGCTGCATCTCCTTCCTTTTCTTTAGTAAAGTTTAAGTTGTTATTGTTAACCATTAAACCAACACCCCCTATTTTTTATAAATCTTGAACATCTATGTTGCCTAACATACCGAAATTTAAATAGCAAGATAATTCCAGGGTGATTTTCGTTGTTTTGCGTTCGGGATCAGGTTATTTATTCGATACTTGCTGGATAATTTTTTCTACAGTTTCCACTACCGATAAATCGGTCGAATCAATAATTATTGAGCATGAAGTCGGTTTTAACGGGGCAATCTCACGTTCAGAATCCTGCTTGTCCCTCGCTAACATATCTTTTTGAATCGATTGAAGCTCAGATGAATTACCTTTGCCCAGGAGATCCTTATGTCTTCTTTTTATTCTTTCCTCAATATCGGCATCAAGATAGAACTTATAATCAGCATGCGGAAACACTACTGAGCCCATGTCCCGACCTTCGGCGACTATACCACCCTCTGCACCTGCCTCTCTTTGCAGTTGAAGTAAACTTTGACGAACGACGGCAAAAGCCGATATTTTTGATGCAGCAAGTCCTATTTCTTCCGTACGGATTTTATCCCCAACATCTTCCCCATCGAGATATACCTTCATTTGACCAGCAATATTTTTCAAAACTATACTAGTGTTGGAACATAAACTATTCAGGGCGGAAACATCATCCAAAGGAACTTTATTTTTTAAAGCTTTATACGCTAATGCCCGATATAGTGCACCGGTGTCCTAATAAATATAGCCCAGTTTTTTTGCCAGCACTTTGCTCACTGTACTTTTGCCGGCGCCTCCCGGCCCATCGATAGTTATGATCATTTTTCTCTTCATTTACAAAATCCTTGATTGTGTTGATTGTGAAGATAATTCAAAAGGCTCTCTTGCTTAAAAAGGGCAAAAAAGATAGTATAACTTAATATTACATTAAATTTAGAAAAAATGCTTATGTGTAAATTCATTCAAAATCAATATATTTCTTTCGTCTTTGTCTTTTTTATTTTATTTTTTCGGACCAGTATTTGTTTTGCCGAATTCACAATTGATGATGAAAAAAAACTGGGCAAGGAATTTTATGATAAACTTGCCAAGCACCATTTACTCTCAGAAAACAAGCGGCTAAATGAATATATAGCTAAGATTGGCAATTTGATTCTTGAGGGCAACAAACAAGTTCCTTTTGAATTTCATTTTTCTGTAGTTAATAATTCTGCTATCAATGCCTTTGCTACACCGGGGGGATATATTTATATCAACAAAGGTCTTATTAATGCTGTAGAGAACGAAGGTGAACTCGCCGGAGTTATTGCTCATGAAATAGGCCATGCCAATGCCCGCCACGTTGCCAGTATCATCGAAAAATCAAAAAAACTTAATATTGCTACTCTTGCCGCTATCCTGGCCGGAGCTTTCTTAGGTGGCGGAGGTGAAGCTACTGCAGCAATCGCAATTTTTTCCGTAGCCGGCGCCGCCACCCGAAGTCTGAAGTATAGCCGGGAACATGAAGAAGAAGCAGATCGGATAGGAATAGAATATCTTACCGGTGCCGGATATTATCCGGCAGCAATGGTAGATTTTCTCAAAATTATGAAAAAATATGAGTTTATATCCAAGAGCATGCCTTCTTATCTATTAACACATCCCGGGACTGATGAACGTATATTTTATCTGGAGAGCCTGATACTAACGAAATATCGCCAAAAGGGATTGAAAAATATCATTGGTAATTTAAGCAGGATTCAAGCTTCGCTTATACTAGAAAGGGATGACTTGAATGCCCGATATAAACAACTGGAAGAATCTTTAGCCCAAGACCCCGGAAATGTTGATTTACTTTATGCGCTTGCCCTCGTTGAAGATAAACTGGGAAAGACGAACGAGGCTTTGAATCATTATCAGAAAGCCTTAAACTTATCGCCCCGGGACGAGGATGTTTTAAAATCATTAGGTCTTATTTATCTAAGAATGGGAAAGGCCGACCGGGCTCAAAGTTATCTGCTGCTTGCCAGCACTATTAATGCTGACAATGATGAAGTTACTCTGGCTTTGGGAAAAGCTTATGATGCCCTGGGTAAATACAGCAATGCTATTGAGTGTTATTTAAAATTGGAAAACAAAAACATTGATGACCTGGACATTCATTATTATATCGCCATGACTTACGGCAAGTTAAATATTCAGGGCGAGTCTCATTATAATTTTGGTTTATATTTCAAAAAAATAAATAAGAAAGACAGCGCCCTTTTTCATTTTAAAAAAGCACTGGATTACTTTCCTCAGGGCTCGGAACGTGCGGATGCTATTAATCAGGCAATCAAATCTTTTAAAAAATAGATCGATGAGAGTCCAGAAATTATTTATTTCTGATATCTTGATCGATATCCGCGGCTTTAGCAAATCGTTTCTCTGGTTTCCAATATATTCGCGCCGCTTTTTCACCTTGACATTACAAATATCTCTGTCTATCTTACATAACGAATCAGAATTAGAAGGATTAAAGCAATGCCGATTTTTGAATTCAAGTGTAAAAAATGTAAGAATATATTTGAAGAATTGATCTATTCTTCTGCAGAAGAAAAAAAGCTGGTTTGCCCGCAATGCGGATCGAAAAAAACCGAAAAATTAATGTCTGTTTTTGCCGGAAGTAAGTCCAGCTGTTCCTCTTGCGCATCCACATCCTGCTCAACATCCTGAGGCCACTAAACAAGCGGCAGGTTGCCGCTGACGGGCATGTGCTGTAGTTCTTTTTTACATTGCGAAAAATCAAACAATACATTATAAGACCTCTGCATAAATGAAAAATACCTTTTAGGGAAGGAGTAAATAAGGTGAACATTCTCATTTTTGGGCCTAATGGCAGCGGCAAAGGAACTCAAGGAGCAATAGTGCAAAAAAAGTATGGAGTACCTCATATTGAAACAGGCGTTATTTTCCGGCAGAACATTTCCCAAAAAACTCCGCTGGGAGAAAAGGCAAAAGCATACATCGACCGGGGTGAACTTGTTCCCGACAATATTACTATTCCGATGATCTTAAACCGTCTGAAAGAAGATGATTGCAAAAAAGGCTGGCTTTTGGATGGATTCCCCCGTAATTTGGCTCAGGCGGAAGCCCTCTGGAAGGCGCTGGAAACTGAAAAAATGAAATTGGATTATGTCATTGAAATTGATTTGGACCGTGCCTCTGCTAAAAAACGTATTATGGGGCGAAGATTGTGTAAGACTGACAACAATCATCCCAATAATATTTACATCGATGCCATTAAACCGGCCGAGAAAAACGGGAAAATGGTTTGCCGCATTTGCAGCTGCGAAGAATTGACTGCACGCGCTGACGATCAGGATGAAGCGGCAATTGATAAACGCCACAACATATATTACGATACGAAGACAGGAACTCTGGCCGCGGTCAACTATTTTAAGGAGCGAACAAAAGTTGTAGCGGTCGACGGCCGTTCCGGTGTCAAGGAAGTATCTGAGGAATTATTAAAAAAACTTGTATAATTTGTTGAATGGTCTTTAGAACAAATTCTTTAATATTTAAGCCTTCCAGAAATTGAAGTTATTGGAAGGCTTTTTCTTCTAAAAAATGATTTCCCGAAATTATTCCTTGAGCACATCGAGGATCGGAACAAACGGCATTTATGGAAAATATCAGAAACTTCAGCATCATCGCTCATATTGATCATGGTAAGTCCACGCTGGCTGACCGTCTGATTCAAATTACCGGCGTTTGCAATGATCGTAATTTTCAAGATCAAATTCTGGATAATATGGATATCGAAAGAGAGCGCGGTATTACGATCAAGAGCAATGCTATATCCCTGCCCTATCATGCCCGTGACGGTAAAGATTATATTTTGAATTTGATTGATACACCCGGTCATGTCGATTTTTCCTATGAAGTCTCCCGATCACTGGCATCGTGTGAAGGAGTTTTACTGCTCGTTGATGCCGCACAGGGCGTACAGGCGCAAACTCTGGCCAATCTTTATCTGGCAATGGAACATAATCTGCAGATTATTCCCATCATCAACAAAATAGATCTTCCTTCCGCTGATATTGAGCGGACGCTGGAGGAAATTGATTCGGAACTTGGTCTTGATCAGGATACCCATATAAAATGCTCGGCGAAGGAAGGTATCGGCATAGAAGAAATTCTGGAAGCCATTGTTTTGCGGATTCCCCCGCCTAAAGGGGATGCCGAGAATCCACTGGCGGCTTTGATTTTTGACGCGCATTACGATTCTTTCCGGGGCACAATTATCCACTGCCGTGTTTTCGAAGGAACGGTAAAAACCGGAGACATCATCAAATTCATGTTCAACGGATCTACTTACAAAGTAGAAGAAGTTGGCCATTTTCTGCTAACCCGCACCAAGCGTGAGAAGTTATCCGCCGGTGAAGTCGGCTATATCATCGCCGGAGTTAAAACAGTAGCAGATGTCCGTACCGGCGATACCATCACTTTACAGGAAAGGCCATGCAGTCAGCCTCTGTCAGGCTTTAAAGAAGTCAAACCAGTGGTCTTTGCTTCCATTTATCCGATTGCTTCCGATGACTATCAGGATTTAGCTGATTCGCTGGAAAAGTATAAACTCAACGATGCTTCGTTTATTTACGAAAAAGATTCTTCCGCCGCTCTCGGTCAGGGATTCCGCTGCGGTTTTCTGGGTCTTCTTCATCTGGATATTGTGCAGGAGAGGCTGGAAAGAGAATATGGCCTATCGATCATTCTTTCCGTCCCCAGCGTCCGCTATCGCTTCACGCTCAAAGACAATAAGGTTATTTATGTGGATAATCCAACGCACTACCCTGATCCGAGTGAAATTGCCAAAGGCGAAGAGCCATATATCCGCGCGGCCATGATGCTTCCTGAGCGCTATCTTGGTTCTGTCATGAAACTATGTATGGAAAAGCGCGGCACTAACTCCACCATGAATTATACCGGTCCCGGACGCGTGGAGTTATCCTATGAAATGCCGCTTGCCGAAGTCATCTTTGATTTTTATGACCGTTTTAAATCAGTTACGCAGGGTTATGGATCATTCGACTACAACATCATTGATTACCGCGAAAGCAATTTAGTGCTCATGGATATCCTGGTCAATGGTGAAAAAGTTGATGCCTTATCGCAAATTGTTCACCGTGACCGGGCGCGGTCCCGTGGATTGAACGCCTGTGAGCGTCTCAAAGAAGAGATACCGCGCCAGATGTTCAAGATTGCCATTCAGGGCGCTATCGGTTCGGAAATCATCGCCCGCAGCACCATCAGCGCGTTCCGCAAAGATGTAACAGCCAAATGTTACGGTGGGGATATCAGCCGTAAAAGAAAATTGCTCGAAAAGCAAAAAGCCGGGAAAAAGCGGATGAAGATGATCGGTTCCGTAAGTATTCCGCAAAGTGCTTTTCTGGCGGTACTAAAATCAGATAACGATTAGGCTGAAGGCTGAGGGTAAAAAATGGTTGTCATTCCCGCGCAGGCGGGAATCCAGGAAAAGTTAAAATAAACGCCGAAGGCACAAAACAGACCTTCAGTCTTCAGTCTAAAAACCTATTGCTGAAGGTTGAAGGTCGCCTTAAGATTTTTAGAATGAGAGATAATAAACAGGCCGGTCTTTACATTCATGTTCCTTTTTGCCTGAGTAAATGCGCTTATTGCAGCTTTTACTCGATTAAATCCGTCAACTTTATTCCAGAATATTTGTTGGCACTCCAAGAGGAAATCAAGTTTTACAGCAAAGACTTCCATTCGTTTGACTCTATCTATATCGGCGGTGGCACCCCTTCCCTGTTGAATATCGAACAACTGGCGAGCATTTTTTCAGTTATCCATAAAACATATGAAATTTACGCGGACGCTGAAATTACACTGGAAGCTAATCCTGGAGATATTTTCCTGGAATATTTAAAAATGCTGCGCAGCATAGGTATCAATCGTTTGAACATTGGTATTCAATCATTTGATGACAAACTTTTAAAATTTCTGGGACGCCGGCATTCAGCCGGGGAAGCAGTTTTTGCCATCGACAAGGCCCGACAGGCCGGATTTAACAATCTGGGGGTAGATTTAATTTACGGAGTTCATGGTCAGAGCATTAGATCATGGAAAAATACTTTGCAGAAAGCTGTTTCTTTTATACCGGAACATATTTCCTGTTATCAGCTTTCGCTGGACGAAAGGACATCACTCTATAAAAAATATTCTTGGGAGGGCTGGCAACTTCCTGATGAAGATAAAGGGCTCAAATTTTTTCTCACCACAGCCGAAGAACTGGAAAACGCCGGGTACATCCATTATGAAGTTTCCAACTTCGCCCGCAGTGAAAATCTGCAATCAAGACATAACATGAAATACTGGCGGCATGTGCCGTACCTGGGAGTAGGCCCGGCAGCACACTCTTTTTTAGGCAATAAACGCTGGTGGAACAAACCCACAGTAAAAAATTATTTACAGGATATCGCCGGCAAAAAAATGCCGGTGGAAACTTCGGAAGAACTCACAGGGGAACAGTTGCAACTAGAAGCGTTATTCCTGGGCCTGCGCACCAGAGAGGGAATTGATCTCCGGCTTTATAAACAAAAATACGGGACCGATCTACTTGCAGAGAAGAAAACGATAATTGAAAAGCTGCTGGAAAATAAACTGGTGAAGTTGGAGAGCGGTTTCCTGATGCCCACGCGCGCCGGTTTGGTGGTGGCGGACAGCCTCGCACTGATATAATATCAAGGGTTATTCATTGTCCGAAATATCTATACAAGCTTAATACGACTACTAAAAACAGTCACGGCTTTACCCTCGCCGATGCCGACCTGCTATGGAACTGACTTACTATTCATATAATCTTCATATATTTTTTCTTTAATAAACAAAGCATACAATTCCGCATCAATATGATTATCCTTAACCATAAACTCCATAATTTTCAGGGCTTCGGCCATAGTCTTTCCCACTTTATAGGGGCGGTCTTTTGCAGTCAGTGCTTCAAAAATATCGGCGATGGCAATTATCCGCGATTGCAGAGAAATCTGATCACCCTTGAGTCCCATGGGGTAACCGGTACCATCAATTTTTTCATGGTGAGCAGCGGCATATTCGGCAATATGACGCAGTTTCTTGGGAAACGGAAGCTGGGAAAGCATTTTATGAGTTACCAGGGCGTGGTTATTAATGATGTTCCTTTCTTCGTCGTTCAGTGTACCTCTTCGAATACTTAAATTAGTAATTTCATCAGCGGAAAGAAGCGGCATAGTTTGACCATCTACCAACCATGTGCGCTTGGCAATTTCATTAATCCGGGCAATCATCTCATCTCTAGTAAATTCGCTACCATTGTTTAATTCTGCAAGAAACTTATATTCTTCATCAAGTTGCTTAATAATCTCTGCTAACTCTTCGGATGTTTTAACACCGCTGTTATCCTGATTACTTGTGTTTTTTTGCATTTCCAAACGATATTCTTTTTTAAGCAATTCAAAGCGTGCGCGAATTTCATTGATCCGGTCATGAACAGTTTCCAGCTTTCTGGCCTTGTCCACAACATGCTCGGGAGTAGTAATCTTACCGACATCATGCAACCATGCGGCAAGTCGCAATTCCTGTAATTGATCATCAGATAATTTTATTGAAGCGAAAGGTCCTTCATTGGCGTGATTTACTTTTTGAGCAATCGTCATGGTCAATTCCGCAACACGGCGCACATGGCCGCCCGTGTAAGGTGATTTTTCATCAATTGCTGTAGCAATTGTTTTGATAAACGATTCTAATAAATTCTGTAAATCATGAATCAGACGGTTATTGGAAAGGGCAACTGCGGCCTGTGATGCCAGAGATAAAGTCATTTCCTGACATTCCTGGGAAAAAATTATCACATCTCCGGTTGAGGGATCCTGTGCATTCAGGAGTTGCAAAACACCGATAATATCGTTTTCATGGTTGCGCAAAGGAACTACCATCATTGATTTGGACCGATAGCCCGTTCCTTTATCAAATTTTTTCGTCCCTTCAAAGTTGAAACCTTTCGCATCATAAACATCAGGGATGTTCACGGTTTCGCCCGAGATGGCCGCATAAGCGGAAACGTTAGCGTAATTAGGGCTGTCATCAGCATTTTTCAGCGGTATCGGCGGCCAGCTTATTTCTCCTCCCGTGCCGCCCATACGCACCTTAAGCAAATCGTTTTGAACAATAGCAAAATTAAGCTCTGTTTCATCGTCGGACATGATGTAAAGCGTACCGGCATCAGCATTAGTGAATTTTCGGGCATGATCCACAATCATTTCCAAAAGGTGGTCGAGGCTTTTCTCTGCAGATAGAGCAGTACCAATCTGGGTAAGTCGTTTGATTTGGTCAAGTTGGTTTTCGGTAAATTCGCTTACATCCTGGACTAGTTTAGTTAAGAGACGATTAATCTGATTATTGCTGGTGAGGGTGCGGTTATAACCACCCTGATCTTCACTCATAAATTGCCTTTTTGAAACAATTTGTTTTACCTGACTATAACAGAGGGAATTTCTTTTTCAAGGCGTTTTTTCATTTTCTCTAATTCGCCATCCGAATAGTTTTTTTCCTGAAGGAATTTTTTATTAAGAGTTTTTACCGGAACAAATTTTTGTAAGGCATACTTGCTGCTACCCGAAATCAGTGTGGCGATTTTTAAAATATCTTTTGGCGTAAGCTGTGATTTGACAACCGTCGTACGGAATTCATTCAGAAGTTCAGATTTCAGAATACTATTTATGCTTTCCTTTATTTTTTCACTGGCAACCGGCACGCTAGCAATGTTTCTATATTTCTCCAATGGTCCCTTTATATCCATGGCAATAAAATCAAGCAGCTTTTCATCAAGAAGAGCCTTGATAACTTGCGGCTGCGATCCGTTGGTATCCAGTTTGACGGCAAATCCCATTTTTTTAATTTGTTTAATAAAGGGCGCTAAATCATCCTGGATGGTCGGCTCGCCTCCGGTAATGGTCACGGCATCGAGCTTTCCCTTGCGCGTATTAAAAAAATCCAGAACTTCATTTTCTTTAATGCAGGGCTGAAATAAACGTGGATCCACCAATTCGGGATTATGGCAATATGAGCATTTAAAATTGCAACCCTGTAGAAAGATAGTGGCGCAAATCAACCCCGGATAATCAATCAGTGATACCTTCTGCAAACCGCCAATTTTCATTTTTCTTT